>Ga0209064_1000372_pt1 | contig 102853 bp, 108 predicted proteins | sample Inofromicrocosms_FD_187498 | JGI IMG/M metagenome (GOLD analysis project Ga0209064, IMG submission 187498) | Mouse cecum microbial communities from Vienna, Austria - Inoculum for glucosamine and mucus D2O microcosms (SPAdes) (version 2) | ecosystem: Host-associated > Mammals > Digestive system...
GTTATGTCCTGCATAATTTCTTGACGGTAGATAACAGCCAACCCCTTTCGTGTGGTTTTTTGTACAATTTAATTATACCAAAGTCGGTTGGCTGTTTCTATATTTTTTAGTGATTATTTTGTTTATTATGTCTTGCAAAACCGCTTGTTTATTGCGTTTGTGTGGTTTTGCTCAAGGCTATACAAGGGATAATTAACGAGGTGATTTTATGAACATACGTAAAGCAGAAATAAACGACGCTTATGCAATAAGCAAAATATGTACCGACGATCTGGAATATAAATGTACTGTAGAGCTTGTTTCAGACCGCCTGAAAAATATTGACGAAAATCGCGAAGTAGTATATGTTGCGGAAACTAACAGTACTGTAGTCGGTTATATTCACGCGGAAATATACAACACGCTTTACTATGAGTCAATGATAAATATATTGGGGATAGCGGTTTCCTCCGATTACAGGAGACAGGGTATAGGCAGAGCGCTGCTTTCCCGCGCGGAGGATTGGGGAAACGAACAAGGCATAAACATTGTGCGATTAAATTCTGGAGGTTCACGAAAGGAAGCCCATAATTTTTACAGGGCAATGGGATACAACGATGAAAAAATGCAGGTGCGGTTTCTTAAAAAATAAATTGATTTTTAGGAGAAAATAAAATGCATGATTTAAAAATAAAATACAATGAGCTTACCCCAGAGGAATTTATCGAGCTGTGGGAAATAGTTTGGGACGAGCCTCCCTCATATGAGCAGACAAAGCTTGCTTTGGAACATTCTGTGTTCAGGGTGTCGGTTTTTGAAGGAGAAAAAATTGTCGCAATGGCGCGAATGATAGGTGATTTGGGACTTTGCTACTACATAAAGGACGTTGTTGTCCGACCCGAATATCAGAAGCGGGGCATAGGCAGAACGCTTATAGACGAGCTTATGAAATTTATCCGCGAAAACGGCGTGAGCGGTACGGATATTTTTGTGGAGCTTTGCGCTATGCCCGATAAAATTCCGTTTTATGAGAAGTTTGGTTTTTCGGCAAACGAGGCGCAGAGATTACGGCTTTTCTGCCGCGCGGAATGATTAACGGAGGTGCAGTTTTGGTCAATAAAATCAGTTTAAAGGACGAGGTAAATTCTGTCGGAGAATTGTTTCAATACAAAAGAATTGGAACGCTTAACAATCATATGCTGAACGTTTTGCGGGCGGAGGACAGAACTCTTGATTTTCATGTTCACGAAAATTCGGACGAGATGTTTTACTGTATCGAGGGCGAATTTGACATTGAATTTGAGGACGGATTAACGCATTTGCGGGAGGGAGATTTTATAATTATCCCAAAAGGCACAAAGCACCGTCCTGTATGCAAGGCTTTGGTGAAATGTCTGCTTATAGAGACAGAGGGTACTTTGAATAAAGAAAATACAGGAGGAACATACTTGAAATAAAAACGCAAAGGAGCATTATATTATGGAAAATCTTGAATTTATTAAAGATATTAACTCATACACAGTAATCGAAAAAATAGCAGAGGGCTATTCAGAAGATGAAAAGTACAAGCTTGAAAAAGACGGAAAATACTTTCTGCTGAGAGTAGGAGATAAGAAGAACTTGTCCGAAAAGAAAAAGGAGTATGAACGGCTCGAAGCATATGTCGATAAGGATATAAACACCCATAGACCCGTTGCATTCGCTACGTCGAACGACAAATTTTATTCTATTGTGTCGTGGGTCAACGGTACGCCGATAATGGATATTATCAAGAAAGACGTTTCAAAAAATTATTATCAGCTTGGCAATAAAGTCGGTATTGAGCTTCAGAAACTCCATTCATGCTGCCCAAGCAGTTCGACAGATTGGCAAGTGATTATTGAAAAAAAGGCGGCTTCATTTTTAGAGTATTATCATCGTGTGACTGATGAATTTGCTTGCAGTAAATATGCCGAGCAATATATTCTGGAGAATTTTGATTTAATGAAAAACAGACCGCAAGTGGTTCTGCACGGTGATTTTCATTGGAATAACTGTGTTGTGGACGAAGCGGGAAACGTCGGTATAATTGATTTTTCGGGAAACGATGTCGGCGACCCGTGGTATGATTTCGGAGGACTGCTGTGGGCGTTGGAATACAGCGAAAGCTTTTCAAACGGACAGATAGACGGATATTTCGGCACGCCGCCAAACGAGTTCTGGAAAGTTTATAAATTCTATGTTGCGCTATATGCTTTTGAACATTTGACATACGGTAACGTTACTAAGGAAGATACTGAATACCGCATTTTAAATGCGGGCAGAATGATAAATATTTTCGGAGAAAATTTTGAATTGGAACTTCCGATTTTCAGAAATAGATTATAAAATGAGAGGAGAAAAATTATGCTTGCAAAAAGAATTATACCATGTCTCGACGTTCGGGACGGCAAGGTGGTCAAGGGCGTGAATTTCGAGGGAATAAAGGAGGTCGGAGACCCTGTTGAGTGTGCTTATGAGTACAATCTACAGGGCGCGGACGAGATAGTTTTTTACGATATAACCGCTTCCCACGAGGGCAGGGGAGTTATGCTGGACGTTGTCCGCGAAACCGCAAAAAAGGTATTTGTACCCCTTACCGTGGGCGGCGGTATAAAGACTGTTGACGATATTCGGGACACGCTGCGTGCAGGTGCGGACAAGGTATCCGTTAATTCTCAGGCGGTGCAGAATCCGCAGCTTATCAAGGACGGTGCGGATATTTTCGGCAGTCAGTGCATATGCGTTGGTATCGACGCTAAAATGGTTTCTGATGGAAAGTGGACAGTATACATCAACGGCGGAAGAATTGACATGAAGCTTGACCTTATTGAATGGGTGAAAAAAATTGAGCAGCTTGGCGCGGGGGAGATATGTCTCAATTCTATAGACACTGACGGAGTTCGGGAGGGCTTTGATGTTTCAATGCTGAAAGCTGTTTGCGGAGCAGTAAAAATTCCGGTAATAGCTAGCGGCGGCGCTGGAAAACTTTCCGATTTTGCGGACGCTTTTATCGAAACCGACTGCTCCGCGGCGCTTGCGGCTTCGCTGTTTCATTTCAAGGAGCTTACAGTGGGACAGGTTAAGGAGGACTGCCGAAGCAAGGGCATTCCCGTAAGATGTTAAATTTAAATCGGTACAATAAATAATGAGGAAATGTAAAAATGGACGGTAACTTATATAAATTCAAATCAAAAATTTATACTGTTCCGCAAAAAGGCGGGGCATATGTTGAATTTCCTTACGATATACGAAAAGAATTTGGTAAGGGCAGAGTTAAGGTTCATGTGACGTTTGACGGTATTCCTTATGATGGGAGTATTGTGAATATGGGAGTAAAGAATCCTGACGGCAGCATTTGTTACATTATCGGAATGCTGAAATCTATTCGTGAACAGCTTGGCAAGTCCGAAGGTGACGAGGTCGATGTAACTGTTTGCAAAAGGTAGATGAGAAATGAAAATAAAAAATTACAGGTTTGGCTTTGATATTTGGGGACTTGCAATATTTTTAATAATAATGATACCGAATTTTATTTGGTTTGCCGTCCCAGCGCCCAATGATATTCTGCGTACAGAGTCAAAAACGGCAGTTATTGACACAGTAGGTTCGGTATGTCAGGCGTTGTTTGCAGCGGCGCTGTGCCTTATTGTAAACAAAAATTGCGGCAAATTGCGTGTTACACCGAAAATAATTGCTTCAGCTTGTTGTATACTTATATATTTTTTAGGCTGGGGGCTTTATTACGCCGGTATTACCGCGCCGTTTGTAATAATTTCTCTTACCATGCCTCCGTGTCTGGCGTTCCTGTTTTTTGCTTTGGACAGAAAAAATTATATTGCGGTGATTTTTACAGCGGCTTTTACGATGTGTCATTTTATTTACGGTACGGTGAATTTTATACTATAGCAGAGGTAAAAATGAGAAAGATAAAAGCGTTTGAACCGTGGGTATTTATATTTTTCGGAGTGTTTCATTTACATAGAATATGGGGACTTATCGACAGAAAAACATATGCTGACTTCTGGCTCGGAATTATGGAAAACAGGGGCGCATTTTATTATGCGTTTATGGGGATACTTGCAGGACTTGGCATATGCGGGATAGTAACATTCTTTAAAAATCTGCACAATAATTTTTGGTGGAGGTGGATCTATATTTTTTGCGGCGGGTATTTGCTGTTTGATCTGTTTGCGATTATTACGGGTCTGAAATTCTGGTGTGAGCTTATATTAAAAATGTTCGATATATCTTCTCCATATTGGAATTTGATTTGGGGTATGTTTATTGTAATCGGCGGAATTTCTTTAGTATTGGGGATATCGCTGCTGAGAAAATTACAAAAAAGCGAATAAAAAAAGTTATGTTTATAATTTAATCGGAGGTAAAGTATTGAAACATTTAATAAGACTTACAAATTACAAAAAAGAAGACATATACAATATTTTTTCAATTGCAGATGAACTTGCAGACGGCAGACATGCCGATATTTTAAAGGGTAAAAGCGTTGTTATGTTTTTTCCTAATTCAAGTATCAGGACAAGAGTTACTTTTGAAAAGGGGATATATTCGCTTGGCGGATATCCGATATTGTTTCCTATGGAAACGTTGGATAAAAAAGAGGATTTAAAGGACGTGTGCGGCTATCTGAACAATTGGGCTGACGCTATAATTGTACGGCATAAAAATATCGAAGTTCTTGAAAAGCTTGCGGAATACTCTGTCGTACCTGCTATAAACGCCATGACCGACGTAAATCACCCATGCGAAATTTTATCCGATATGTACGCGCTTTCAAAAATCAGAGACGATTTTACAAAGGACAGGTATTTGTTCGTCGGCAAAAACGGAAATATCGGTCTTGCCTGGAAAGAAGCCGCAGAGGTTATGGGCTTTGAGTTGGAGCAATGCTGTGCAAACGGTTACGAAATTGACGGTTTGAAAGTACACTATAATATAAGCGAGGCGGTCAAGGGTAAAGACATTATATGCACCGATTCCCTGCCGTCCGATGTTATAGGAGATTTCGGGAACTGTCGCGTTACAAAGAAAATTATGGATACTGCAAACAAGGGGGCGGTATTAAACCCGTGTCCGCCTTTTTACAGAGGTGAAGAGGTGTCCGACGACGCTGTTGCTTCCGAATATTTTGTCGGGTACGGATTTAAAAAGCGTTTGCTTGAAGTTCAGCAGGCGGTAATAATTTATTTGTTAAGGAGCAAAAAATGAAAGAAAAGTTTTTACATATTGCAAAATATCTGGACGAAAAATTGAATGTTGTACCGTTACTGTTTGGCTCACTCGGACTGGAGCAGAGGCTTGGTACATACCTTAACGCGGACGATATTGATGTGCTTATTCCGGAGATTTTTTTATATGACAGGTGGGACAGCATTGTCCGTATAATGGAGGAAAACGGGTACGCGCTTTATGACGCGCACGAACACGCTTTTGAAAAAAACGGTGTCAGCATGGCGTTCGCTTCAATAGAAAGTTTGACTCCCTTTGCGGGTGTGGACATAAAAAATATACCGATAATTGAAGAAAACGGTGTTCGGTATCTTCTGCTTGATCTGTGGGATTATTTAAAGGTGTACACCGCGTCGCTGAAAGACGGTTACAGAAAAAACGTTAAAAATAAAAACGACCAACAAAAAATTGACCTGATAAATCAGGCGCTAAGCGAGGAGGACTAATATGGGCATGATAGAAGAAACGGACAAGCTTATGCTTGACTGGAATAAAATCAGCGGCATGGACAGGGAAAACAAGGTTATCCCTGTAGCTGTGCAGAATTTCACAACAAAAGAGGTAATACTTATTGCCTATACTAACGAGGAAGCTTTTTTGGAAACCGTCCGAACGAAAAAGCTTGTGCTGTGGAGCACCTCGCGAAACAAGCTGTGGTTCAAGGGTGCAGAGTCGGGGAACACCTTTACCGTTGTTAATATTTTTGTGAACTGCGAGCAAAATTCGCTGGTGTATAGTGTTACACCGGACAAAGGAAACATATGCCATACAAGCTGCAACGGCGTACCGAACAATTGCTACTATCGTGAGCTGGATATGGATACCATGAAATTAATTAATCTTAATAAAAAAGGAGAATAAAAAATGACAGTCTATCATGAAATTTTTGAGGTAATCAAAGCACGAAAGGCGGCTTTCGACAGGGGAGAGGCTCCTGAAAAGTCATACACCTGCTACCTTTTTGAAAAGGGAGTTGACAAAATATGCAAAAAAGTGGGCGAGGAGGCTGCCGAGACAATAATTGCCGCCAAAAACGGCGACAACGACGAGCTTATGAATGAAATAAACGATCTCATATACCATATAATGGTATTGGCGGTTGATAGGGGACTTGAATGGACGGACGTTGAAAAGGTGCTGGACGAGCGCAATGAGAAGATAGGAAACCTTAAAACCTTTCACCAGACAGACAAAAACACCTGATATTGTAACTTTTTACCCTGCCTGTGAATAGTATATATTGAAGTTTTAATACTTTAATTTTTTCATAGGAGGATTTATATGAGCGATAAAAACAACTGCTTCAAAGAAGCGGTTTGCATCGAAGTTCAGCGCGTTTTCGACAGCTGCTCGGACAGAGACTGTATTTACGAGCTTCCTGTCACGCTGACTGAAGACTCTCCGGAAATCACGGACGAAATGAACATAGTAAGAACTCGCTGCGTAGAGGTCGAAGCAACCTGCATTTCGGTTGATTCGGTTCCGTTCAAGTCGGGTTATTACTCGGTGGACATTACTTACAGATTCAAAATTACTGCCGAGGCTTTCAGCAAAACGTTCTGCCAGCCTCAGTCGGGAACTATCCTCTGCGGTACAGCGCTGTGGAACAAGAGGGTGATTCTTTACGGCGGAGAGGGCAACTCCAAGGTATTTACCAGCGAGGACGATTTTATTACGCCCCTGCCTATCGAACCCTGCGACGGAAATTTCTGCGGAAGCGTGAGCAATTCGGGTATGCCCAAGGCGACTGTTCATGTTGTGGATCCTGTTGCTCTTGACGCTAAATTCGTCTGTGTTCCATGCGGAAACAAGTGTGTTTGTCCTCCGCCTCCACCACCCCCGCCCCATCCGGGAGGCCCCGGTCACGGACCCGGCTGCTGTCCTCCATGCGACCACAAACAGTTTGACAGAATACTTGCCGTATCTCTCGGTCTTTTTTCTATCATACAGCTTTCACGTCCCGTATCACTGATCGTGCCTGCGTATGATTACTGCATACCATGCAAGGACTGCTCAGGTCAGGTCGCTTCTTCTGAAGCTCCCTGCGACGTATTTGACAGGATCGATTTCCCCACGGAACAGTTTTTCCCTCAGCCAAGCGGCGTGAACCCCTACTGCTGCAGCTGCGGAAGCGACAACAGCGGCAATGACAGTAATGGCTGCGGCTGTTCAGATTCATAACCTTGTTTATAACCATAAAAATGAGTATCTGCTTTTTCGGCAGATACTCATTTTTTTACGATATTTTTAGATACAAATCTGTATTTTGAAAAGTCTTTGTTATGACCGTGTGCTATCTTTATTAGTTATGCAGATCAATAAAGTACTTCATGATAGACGGCCCTTTTTCAATATACAAACCTGTTTCGGCTGCGGTTTTTTCTGTAAATGCAGGCTTTCCGTCAGCATTTACACTTTTGGTGTAGATCATAAACGGCACTGCATCGTTTGTATGCGTTTTTAAAGAAAGCGGAGTGGGATGATCCGGCAGTATCATTATTTTGAAATCGTCATACTTATTCAGCTCGGGAAGCATTGTACCGAGAATTTCTTTGTCGATAATTTCGATTGCCTTAACTTTGTTTTCTATTTCATGTCTGTGACCGCACTCATCTGGTGCCTCAACGTGTATATAAACAAAATCCTGACCGTTTTCAAGCTCCTTAAGAGCAGCTTCCGCTTTTCCTTTGAAATTTGTATCAATGTATCCCGTTGCACCGTCAACGTTAATAACGTTCATGCCGGCAAACTTTCCAATACCTTTAAGCAGATCTACAGCAGATATCATAGAACCCTTAAGGCCGTAGCATTTAAAAAACTGCTCCAAATTCGCTCTTACGCCTTCGCCCCAGAGCCAGATACAGTTTGCGGGACGCAGACCGCGTTCGATCCTTGCTTTATTAACCGGGTGATCTTTTAACAGCTCGTAGCTTTTTTTCATCATATCAAAAAGTTTTTTTGCGTTTGTATGATTGGGAATATAATCCGTAACCTTTCGTCCCGTGATATCGTGTGGAGGAGTGAGAGTTCCCACATCAAGAGTGCCGCCGTGCCAAATAAGACAGTGACGGTAGCTTACCCCGCTGTAAAGCTTAAATTCATTATTATCAAAATGTGAAGCAAGAAACCTTACAAGTTCTCCGGCCTCCTCAGTAGAAATATCATCAGCGCAGTAATCCACAAGAGTTCTGTCTTCAAAGTTCGGTTCGTCTGATACAGTTACGAGATTGCATCTGAAAGAAACGTCGTCAGGAAGCATATCTATTCCGATAGAACCGGCTTCAAGGGGAGACCGTCCTGTATAGCATACGGCAGGGTCATAACCCAAAACGGAGAGGTTAGCAACATCTGAACCGGGCTTCATGCCGTCGGCAACAGTCTTGACAAGTCCTATTACAGAGTTTTCAGCAAGCATATCCATATTTGGAGTAACCGATTTGCTCATCGGAGTTTCCCCTCCGAGTTCCTCCAGAGGATAGTCAGCCATGCCATCGCAAAGCAAAACAACGTATTTCATAATAAGCACTTCTTTCTTTTAATTAATATAAGTATTTTTTGCATTGCCTGCAAAAGCGTTTTGTACTCTTGAGCTATTTTCCTTCATTCACCTGATTTCTGTTTTTTGCGGACAGGACGTTTCATATCTGTCGTTTTCTTTGTTTTTTATGCTTCTTATTATATCATGTTATGCGTTTTTTGTCCACAACTTACAATATCCGAAAAGTTTTTCTGCACGACGGGAATTGAATAATGTTGTATGTGCTCTTTATCACGCGTTGAATCTGAAGCTCATGAAATCAAAATCGCATCCGGGCAGAAAATCGAACTTAATATCGGCTTTTCCTGTTAGGCTATGTACGGTAAAGGTTTTTTCAACGTAATCTTCGCTTTTGGAAAATTCGAGTATCTCCTTTACCTCGCTGTTTTCGCCGATGATCCTCATATGTACCGAATCGTTGACGTTGCGGGTCTTACCCTTAACGGTAATGCTTGTTATGCCGTTTGAGAAGTCGAATCCGTCGTAGTCGATGAAAACGTTGTTGCCGATGTGTTCAACTCCGTTTTCAGTTGAAGTAAAGCTGTCTCCGCGGATATTTGAGAAATCCGCCGCACATATTTCCGAATAGGATTCGTCCCCGCCCTCAAAGAGGAATCCTCCGAAATAAATTCTTTTTTCTGAATCCTCAAATTCAAAGCACAGGTCTTTAACGCCTTTTAACGGACGGTCAAGTTTAAAGCTGTTTGGAATGTAGGTCTGCCAGATAAAGTCTGCGCAGTAGGCAAAATCGCCGAGCTTTTCTGAGCCGTTCTCATGTGGCATTCCGCTCCAGACGGAGAATTTTACTTCGTCGTTGTTGTGCCAGTTGATAAGGGTAACGGAGAAGCTGTCAGAACCGGCTCTTCCGAAATCTACATTGCGGAAGCCCACAATATTTCCGCTTCCGCGCGCGATCTTGACTCCGCCCTCGGATACCTCGTCAAGCTGTGATGGACTTATATTATAGAGACTCCCCCTTACAAGACCTGCATACGGGTCTATTGCCACGCTGCCAAGTCCCTGAACGTCCATTTCCAGTTCGGATATTACCTCCGGGTCTGGCTTGCCGTTTCTGCAATAACAACGAAGCCTGAATTTTCCGTCTCCGAATACCTTTACATTTGCTTTGCAGTTGTTTTCTTTGGCAGTCTCAACAGCGGCAAGATTTGTAATAACTCCTGTTTCGGTAACGGCAGCCCACTCTACGCTATAGTCAGCGTTTTCGGGCAGAATTTTTGCTGTGACTTCAGTTTCAGTGAGCCGTCCGTCAAAATGTTGTGCAGCCGCTGAAAGTTCTATCTTTCTTACGGGTATCTCTTTCATAGTACCAACAGGACAGTTTTCCTCAAATGCGTTTGCCGAACCGTCAGGAATCGCTGCGTCTTCTGCCGAAAGAGTTAGAGAAGCTTCGGGAAGTTCCGCAGAAGTAACTTTGACCGTAATTTCGCCTCCGTAATCCTTTCCTGCGATCATTGCAAGGAGCTTGCCGCCGAAAAGCTTTTTTGAGGTTGATTTGAACTCATCGTAATCGGTGCTGTCACCGCTGTCAAGACCTACCAAACGTCCAGCTCCTCTTACCTCGACTATTACACGGTTTCGTGCGTTTGCGACAAATATACCATCAGAGTCGTAAGCAGAGATGTCTAAAAAGATCATGTCATCGCCGTCGGCTTTCAGTACGGTCTTATCGGGCGTGAGACGTATTTCCGCAGTATCGCTGAAGGAGCGCACGCTGTCCTCAGCGGTGATTTTACCGTCCTTGCCGTAGGAAACAGCTTTAAGCTCTCCCTTTTGATAAGGAAGCTGCCAGTCAGCGCTGTAGATACCCTCAACAGCCTTTTTGCCCAGTGATTTTCCGTTAAAGAACAGTTCGGCATAAGGCTGGTTTGTGTACACCATAACATCAATAATCTGACCATCGTTAAAATCCCAGTAAGGCATAAGGTGCAGCACGGTCTTGTTTGTCCAAGCAGCCTGATAAAGATAGTAGCTGTCCTTGCGGAAACCGGCGGTATCTATCTGACCGTAGTATGAATTTTTTGTGGAGTAGGGACTTGGTTCGCCCAGATAATCGCTGCCTGTCCAAATGAATTGTCCCGCGCAGAAAGGAGTGTCCCTGTCAGCAATAATTGAGGTCTGGGCGGTGCGTTCGGAGATTCCCGCGCGGCAGTTTTCCAGGCAGGAGCACTGCATATCATCGTGAGTTATGTATGCTGCAGACTTCGGGAAGTGGTACACGTTTCTGCTCTGTACTCTTGCGGCGGTCTCGCTGCCGTAGATAAACCATTCGGGGTGACGGCGGTGGTGATCCTCATAAAGCCTCTCGCCGTAGTTGTAGCCTACGGTCTCGATCTCCATGGCGCAGTTTTGGGCGCCCTCCCACTCAATATAGTTGGATCCTATAGTGGTGTAGGCGTTGTGGTTAAAGTCGTGTTTTCTGACTTCGGCGCAGAGCATTTTTGTTACCTCAACGCCCCTTGGGGACGAGTGCGTATCGTAAATTTCGTTGCCTACGCTCCACATTATGACCGAAGGGTGATTTCTGTCGCGGCGTACCCAGCTTGCCACGTCACGGGTGTACCAGTCATCAAAAAAGCGTGCGTAGTCGTAATCGGTCTTTTTCAGTTCCCACATATCGAAAGCTTCACTGTCCACCAGTATTCCCATTTCGTCGCAAAGCTCCATGAGCTCAACAGCCGGAGGATTATGTGACGTTCTGACAGCGTTTGCGCCCATTTCTTTCATGGCAGTAAGCTGCCGTTTCAGAGCAGTTTTGTTTACCGCCGCGCCAAGCGCGCCAAGATCATGGTGCAGACACACTCCGTTCAGTTTGATGTTTTTTCCGTTGAGCCAAAAACCGCTGTCCGCTCTGAACTCTATTGTTCTGAATCCTATTTTGCAGGATTGACTGTCCGTAACAATTCCGCCGTCGTAAAGCTTTGTTTCGAGGGTGTAAAGGTACGGCGAATCAGTATCCCAAAGGCGTGGATTTTCAGCAGTTACAGCTATTTCCTCATTTGGATTGCTTTTAGCGGTCAGCAGTACCTTTCCGTTTTCATCAGAAATAACGTATTCAACCGAATCCCCTCCGATGCTTTCGGCGGACAGCTTAATATTTCTGATATTGCTGTTTTGAACGTCCTGTTTTTCTGAGAAGTATACTCCGTCGGATATCAGGTATGCGCCTTTATGCTCCAGCAGATAAACATTGCGGAAGATACCGGCGCCTGAATACCAGCGTGAGTTGGGAGAACGGTGGGATACCTTTACCACGATTTCATTTTCTCCCTCGTGAAGAAGTGCTGTAATGTCCAACTCGAAAGTAGAGTAGCCGTATTTCCATTCGCCTGCGGGTTTGCCGTTTACCCATACGGCAGTATCCATATATACACCCTCGAAGCGTACGATTCTTGCGGCGGCAGAACCGTTTACATTAAAGCTTTTTCTGTACCAGCCCGCGCTTGTTTCATAAAGATCCTTTGTTTGGTGTATCAGCCAGTCGTGGGGGATATCTACTCTTTTCCAGCTGTTTTCTTTCAGATTGTCCAATGAAAGCTCCACATCGGTTTTCTGGAACTCCCAGTCGTTGTTGAATAGTTTTTTCATATTTTCAGCCTCCGTTTTAATTTTGGGTTTTTATCGGGAAAATCGTCCTTTACCTAAAATATCACAATAAATTGATATTAATTTTAACATAAATTATTGGATATGACAATACTTTTCGGAAAATTTTCTTCCGATAAAAGTAATTTAATCAATTATATTTTAAAGAAAGTCCATAATTTGTAATAGATAATATGCGTGGAGCCACGCCGCCTGAGTCTTCACTCTGCGTTAAACATGAATTTATTTTAATAAAATTGATTTGTGTGACTGCGGCAGGAAATATCTTGCTTGACAAAGAACGTTACGTGGTGTATAATTAATAAAAATATTTGGAAAAGAGGTATTTTTATGGAACTTAAAGGAACAAAAACCGAAGCGAATCTTCTTTCAGCTTTTGCAGGAGAAAGTCAGGCAAGAAACAAATATACATATTTTGCAAGCGTTGCCAAAAAAGAAGGATATGAGCAGATAGCAGAAATATTCCTTAAAACAGCCGACAACGAAAAGGAACACGCTAAAATGTGGTTTAAGGCTTTGAGCGGCATCGGAAATACAAAGGCTAATCTTGCTGCCGCTGCTGACGGAGAAAACTACGAGTGGACTGATATGTATGAAAGCTTTGCAAAGGACGCTGAGGAAGAGGGCTTTATCGAGCTTGCGGAGAAATTCAGAGCAGTAGGTGCAATAGAAAAGGCTCATGAAGAGCGTTACCGCGCGCTGCTGAACAATATAGAGATGCAGCAGGTATTTGAAAAGGGCGAAATGAAAATGTGGGAGTGCAGGAACTGCGGTCATCTTGTCATGGGCAAAAAGGCTCCGGACGTATGTCCTGTATGCAATCACCCTCAGAGCTATTTTGAAGTAAGAAAAGAGAATTATTGATTTGGAATTAAATGTAAAACGTACCGAAGCTTTTGTTCCGGTACGTTTTACATTTATATCTGACCTTTTATTTTCCCTAACGTATTTTTTTCCAACCGTGATACCTGAGCCTGTGATATTCCTATCTCGTTTGCAACTTCCACTTGAGTTTTTCCAAGAAAAAATCTTAGGTACAGAATATTTTTTTCCCTGGGCTGGAGCAGGTTTATTGCTTCTTTAAGGGATATCTCGTCCAGCCAGTTGGAATCGTCGTTTTTGTCGCCAACTTGGTCAAGTACATAAAGCGTGTCCCCGGCGTCGGAGTATACCGGTTCATACAGCGATATCGGGTCTGTAATGCTTTCCAAAGCGAGAACAACATCCGACTGTTTTACTCCTATAAGCTCGGCAATCTCTTTTATCGTGGGTTCTTTTTGATTTTTATTTATAAGCTGTTCCTTTGCCTGCATGGCTTTGTACGCCAGATCGCGGAGAGAGCGGCTTACTCTTATGGGATTGTTATCGCGCATATAGCGCCGTACTTCTCCGCATATCATAGGAACGGCATATGTGGAGAACCGCACGTCAAGGTCGGTATTAAAGTTGTCAATTGCTTTCATAAGCCCGATACAACCGACCTGAAACAGATCGTCGGCGTTTTCGCCCCGTCCTATAAACTTCTGGATAACGCTCAGAACAAGGCGTAGATTTCCGTTTATCAGCTTTTTGCGGGCTTCCTTGCCCTCCGCGCCGCCTTTTTTGCACAGTTTAAGAAGCTCAAGCTTTTCCGATTCCTTTAAAACCGTAAGCTTGGACGTATCCACGCCGCTTATATCAACCTTATTGTAGTACATAATTTTAGCTCCTGACAATAATATTACTAAAATTATTGTCAGGAGCCGTTTTTAATATTCATTTTAGGACAATACAAAAACTGGAAATTATGAGATCACCTTTTCAAGTTCACGCCGAAGCTTTTTTATAATGCGCTTTTCCAGTCTTGATATGTATGATTGGGATATTCCTATGATGTCTGCTACTTCCTTCTGTGTTTTTTCTTTTCCGTCGGTAAGACCGAACCGCATTTTCATAATGCATTTTTCGCGTTCGGGAAGCCGTTCAACCGCTTCAAGAAGTATTGATTTTTCCGCTTCATTTTCAATGTTGCCGTTTACAGTATCCTCATCCGTACCAAGAATATCGGACAGAAGCAGCTCGTTTCCGTCCCAGTCGATGTTGAGCGGTTCATCTATTGATATTTCGTTTTTGTACTGGCTGGACTTCCGCAGGAACATAAGTATCTCGTTTTCTATGCAGCGCGAAGCATAGGTTGCAAGCTTGATGTTTTTGCTGGGGCAAAATGTTTTTACCGCCTTGATAAGTCCTATTGTGCCTATTGAGACAAGGTCTTCTATGCCTATTCCTGTGGATTCAAATTTTTTGGCAATATACACCACCAAGCGCAGATTATGCGTGATAAGGATACGGCGAGCATTTTCCTCATCAGTCTCGAGCATTAGGAAAACTTCCTCTTCCTGTGTTTTGGAAAGGGGGGCGGGGAGAGTTTCAGGACCGTTTATGTAAAAAATGTTTTTAACATTTTTTCTTAGCATTATTTTCTGCCAAATGAATTTGATTTTGTTGATAATTTTTGTACGGATATTCAATGTTGGTCATTCCTTTCAAAATTTTATCTGAGTATTTTAGGATTAAAAACGGCGTGTTCCATTTCCTTATCTGTAACGCCGATATAGACGTCAATAGATTTAATAGCGCCGTTTTCTGTATTTTTAACAATAATTTCCGACGGTTTGAAAATAGGCAGCATACCCTCAGAATGAATCGTGGAAAACGGGATAAGTCTCCAGCCGCCGCCGGGAACTTCCGTATCGGGTTCGTTATCCTTTAAAAGCCCGAGTACGCTGCTTTTGCAGCAGACTATGACTGGCTTACCAGTAAATACGTCTGTGAGGTTATTGCAGGTATCGCCAACGGCATTGACCAATACCGTTTTTCCGTTTCTGGTTATTATCAGGTCATACGTTATATCCGCAGAGTTTTTGCCGTCCATATAGTAACGGAAAAAACACACGGCAGCATATGAAACTATAGTTGAAATAACCAGCGTCAGCAGCGAAACATTCACATACAGCGTGGAATTATGCCAGAGCATATTTTTTCCGCCGGAAAGAACTGCCAGTCCGTATTCTATTCCCGCAAAGATAAAGCAGACAAAAAAGAATATTACCCCTGTTTTGAAAAGCTCACCGGGAGATTTTCCTCCGCCGAACGATACTGTTATCATAAGTACTGCTGACAAGATACGTATAAGAAGCAGCAGAAATGAATTTATCGGAGGTAGCAGTATTATAAGTGAAAACAGACTGCCGACAATTGCTCCTATGATACACTTGCCGTTTCTTATCGGTGTATGGATAAGCCGTGCAGTAGTTTTAAGCAGAAAAAAGTTTGTGTAGATATTTGTGATTATAAGTATATCAACGTATATGTACATAAAAATACCATTCGATTCTTAAATGGAAAATGTGTTTATCGGCTTGATTAAGGTTTGATTTTATTATACACCATGGAATTTCAAAAAACTGTCGATTATAGGACAACAATAAAAAAAGCGGCTTGTCGTTTGACAAACCGCTTAGATTATGATTTGATCATGAAAGAACCTTGATAAGATAACTGATAAGCTCTTTAATCTGAGGCTTTGAGAACTGACCGTCCGCGCCTACAGATTTTCCCTTTGCAATCATCTGCTCGTTTATAAGTGAGGAGAACAGCAGCACCGGTATCTGCGAAAGGGTCTTATCATCCTTAATTAGCTTTGTAAGCCTGTGACCGTCCATTTTAGGCATTTCAATATCACTTATAATGCAGGCAATGTGGGAAGTGATATCGTCGCCCTTGTCCTTAAAGCTCTGAACATATTCCCATGCATCCTGACCGTTGCTGAAAGACATAATATTGTGGAAGCCGACCTTTGACAGCGAATCGGTGATCATCTTATTCAGGAACTTAGAGTCATCGGCAACAACAATATGTTTGTTTCCCGTCATGGCTGTAGGTCTGTCGATCTTTTCAAGACCGTTAATGTCAAGACCGGCGTCACGGTTGAGCGTGGAAACAATTTTTTCAAAGTCCATGATAATGATGATTCTGTCGTTGATCTTTGCGACTCCCGTTGCAAGACCTATAGCCTCGTCGCTGCTTCCGCTGGTAACGGCCGGCGGGTCGGCAATATCCGCCCAAGATATTCTCTGTATGCCCTTTACGCTTGTAACATGAAAAGCAACATGCATACGGTTAAACTCGCATATAATGAAAATTTCCTTGCCGGAAGATGTATGCGGAACATGAACTACCTTATGTAAATCAATAACGGAAATAAGCTTGTCACGGGGAATAAATACGCCTTCAATCTCCTCAGGGGAATTGGGAACGGGTGTTACGTCCTCATTTATCATAATTTCCACAACCTTGGAAATATTAATACCGAAATTATTGTCACCCACTTGAAATTCAAGAAGTTCAAGCTCGTTGGTACCGCTTTCCAGCAAAATATTAGTGTTCATAGAAAAATCCCTCCCTAAGTTATAGTATAATTATACAACATTATTTATAAAAAATCAACCGTTAACAGAAAAAAAATAGAAATTCTTTAAAATTCTTCATTAAGCCGTTTTATCTGACGAATGTCCTCTCCAACAAATGGAATAATATGGTACACACTGAAAAGGCGTGAAATAATTCTGTCATTGTAGTTTTTCTGCAGTTCAGGTACGGAAAGATTGCTGCTTATAATGGTAGGAAGTCCCAGATTAATGCGTGAGTTAACGATATTGTATATCACGGATTCATAAAAGCTTGTGCGGAACTCTGAGCCTAAATCATCAAGAATAAGCAGATCTGCGCCTATAAGTATCTGAAGCGTGTCCGTTTCGGGATTTTCGCTTCTTCCGAAGTGTTCCTTTTCAATTATTCTTAAGTAGTTTAACAGAGAGCCGTAAGCGACAGTAAAGCCGCGTTTTATTACCTCTTTAGCTATTGATAGTGAAATATGGGTCTTGCCGATTCCTGTTTTTCCCAGCAGGAACAGGCTTGATGAATTTGTCGAAAACCGTTCGGCGTACTTCCTGCAAAACTCCAGATTTTCCGACATTCTTTTGAAGCAGTCGACTCCGGAATCCGATCTGCCCTCGTAATATGACAGAGAGAAATGCTCAAAGTCGCAGTCGGGCATATTGGCTTCAGAGTTGAGCTTTTCTACTGCAAAGCGGGTAAGCAGCCTTTCGAAGCAGGAGCAGCGTTGTCCCTCATAAAATCCTTTGTCGCAGCATTTGACGCAGCTGTAGCGCGGTTCGAGATAATCCGCAGGATATCCGTTTCGGGTAAGCAGGGAACGTATCATTTCCTGACCTTGAATGTTTCGGTTTTTGATCTTCTCAAAGTTTTCCTTAAAATCACCTTTGTTTTTCAGTATAAGCTTTGAAAGTTCAATACTTGTGCGTGAAAGCTCGTTGCTTATTTCCTTTATTTCCGGTATCTTCCGCTCGGCATCCAAAGCTCTTTCTTCGGCTTCTCTTTCGGCACGAAACCTGTTTTGCTTGACCTCGTTTTCGGCTTTTTCATATATGTATTTGTCAAAGGACATATTGCGCTTCCTTTCGGTTTATTTTATCTTCGGTACTGTATTCAGTGCGTGTTCAACAAGAAGTTCGAGATTATAGGAGTGCTCGTCGTTTTGGGGCTGGCTTTGTTTTTTAGACAAAACTGCAGCAGGAGCTTCCGAAGAGCTTTTTTCGCACTTCTTTACATCCGCCGGAGTAAACATACCTTTGCCGTACCAGTCGTTCAGAATTGTGTTCATATATGAAAATTTTACCTTTCCAATATTGTCAACGGTTTTTTCATATGAATATAGTATAAGCTCAATATCAATACTTTTTGCCGACCATTCTTTGATAAATTTTTGTTCTGTCGGAGTAAGGGTACGGTTCAGCCCAAGCCGTGCAGAAACTTGTCCGGCAAGAGAATAATAATTCTGCATTCTGAGTATTTCGCGTTCAGCCTGTTCATGGGTAACAATACTGTTTTCATGCCATTGGGAGGCTATTTTCTCTATGAATCCGATGCTCGCTTTATTTTGGGACACGGCAAAATCCATTATCATAAGGAGCATATCCGGCGCTGTTCCGTAATAGTCGTGTATCCAAATAATGGTTCTTTGTTCTGTATAGGTAAGTACCTTTCCCAGAGTCGCTTCCGCAGCGCTGAAAAGGAATTTTATATCTTCCGAGCTTTCAAGCCTTTTGGAAATTTCTGAGGGAGATATCATTTTAGCGGCTTTTTCTCTCGCTCTCGGAGCTGATATCTCCTCGGCCGGTTCGGCTGGGGAGTCAGCTTTGGGTACAGCGGCTGTCTGCACAGCTGTTTTGTGATGCGCGGCGTTTTCGTCAAGTATGACCCCGACCTGCTGCCAGTATGATATAGCATCCTCGGCGTCCTCTTCGGTGATTCCAACGGCTTTTCCCATTTCTGCGAGAGTTTCCTCGGAGCTTTTGTTTTTCAGTATGTAAAGGAGCAGCTTCACGGCTTTGCCGCTTGCAAGCCTTAGATAGTCTGCGGCAAGGTCGGGAACAGCAAATACTCCATCGGAACCGTTCCAGTTGATATTGTACTTCATGGGTATAGCAGTCTTCCTTTCGAGGTTTACTAAAGCGCTTTTAACGTCTGAAAAATATTATAGCATATTTTGAAAAAAAAATCACTATAAACTTGACCAAAATTTTTTTTCGTGATATTCTATAAATATAATGTGCTGAAAGGAGCAATTTTTACAAATGGAAGAAAAAGCAAACTTTTCTGCCGAAGAGGAGCAAGGCAGCGCAGGAACACCTCAAAAACGTTACACCAAACAGCAAAATATGCTTTATACCGTAATCTCCATAGTACTGTTCATAGTTATCTATTTCGGCGGAGGAAAAGTATTGGAGCGGATAAACCGTCCGTACATGATATATTGCTATCCCGGAACAGTCTCGGAGGAAAAGCTGATAAAACTGTACGATATCTGCGGTATCTCGGAGGCGTGTGACATAGAATTTGAGGGAGCGCGTCTCAGAAAAGATGGGGGCTATGAAACTGCGGTGCTGTTTTCAGGAATAGGCGGCAAAGAAAGCTTTGCTGAAAACGTCATAGACTTTGAGTACGGAGACCTTGTCGAGGATATCCGCACGGAATTTTATCCTTACCCTGAAAATCCCACTCTTGCAGAGTATGCCTACGCCGCAAGATATGTGGACATAAACGATCCAAACAGGTATATTTCCGTTTTTGAATACAACGGAGAGCTTTATGCCGAGTATACGTATATCGGAAAAATTCTGCCGTCAGATATCAAAGCATTTTTTGCAGATGGAGAAAAAGTGTACTGAAAATGTTGCAATTTATTAAAGAAAGTGGTATAATGTTACTATATGGATTTTTTCGGAAAGGAAGAGCGGATTGCCGACGGATTATAAAGCTAAGGTCAGGGAAATAGTGTCGCGGAGGGATTCACCGTACCTTTGCTGTCTGCGGAATTTCGGATGTCAGCAGAATGTCAGCGACGGAGAAAAGATTCTCGGACTGCTGTGTGAAATGGGATACGGCATAACTGAGGATGTTTCGTCGGCTGATCTGGTGCTGTACAACACATGCGCAGTCAGAGAAAACGCGGAGCTGAAAATTTACGGTCTGCTTGGCGACCTTAAACATCTGAAGGAAAGCCGTCCAGAAATGATTATCGGCGTGTGCGGCTGCATGGCTCAGCAGGAGCACGTTGTTGAAAAGCTGCGGAAGACATACAAACAAGTAGACCTAATCTTTGGTACATTTGCGGTAAATGAGCTTCCAAAACTGCTGTACGAAGTTCTTACCGAAGGCGGCACAAGGGTTGATATTACCGAATATGAGGTCGGTATCGCGGAAAATATCCGTCCTGTAAGAAGCTGCGGCTTTAAGGCTGGGGTACCGATAATGTATGGCTGCAATAATTTTTGTTCATACTGTATAGTGCCCTATGTGAGAGGACGCGAACGCAGCAGAAATCCCGAAGCGGTCCTTGACGAGATAAGAAAGCTTGTGGGAAGCGGCTGCAAGGAGATAATGCTTCTGGGACAGAACGTAAATTCATACGGAAAAACTTTGGACGTGCCTATCGGTTTCTCTGAGCTTCTGCGCAGGATAAACGTCCTGGACGGGGATTTTAGGATCAGGTTCATGTCTCCGCACCCCAAGGACGCTGACAGGGAGCTTATTGATACTATTATAGAATGCGATAAGATGTGCAAGCATATGCACCTGCCTCTCCAATCGGGAAGCGACCGCATTTTAAAGGAAATGAACAGGCGCTACACCGCAGAAAAGTACATGGAGACCGTTTTGTACGCAAGAAGCAGGATACCTGATTTTTCGTTCAGTACGGATATAATTGTGGGGTTTCCGAACGAAACCGATGAGGATTTTGAGGAAACTCTGAAGATCGTCCGCGAGGTAAAGTATGACAATATTTTTTCGTTCATATACTCGAAACGGACGGGTACAAAAGCCGCGCTTATCGAAGACAGAATTTCAGATGAGGAAAAAAGCGTCCGTATGCGCAGGCTGCTGGAGCTTCAAAGGGATATCTCTTCGGAGCACTTCAAAAGGTTTGAGGGAAGAACCCTTGACGTTCTTTTTGAGTCCGGTACAAAGACTGAAGGCCGATATACCGGAAAAAGCGGAGAGTTCATTATTGTGGAGGCAAAGGCGGACAGTTCCGTTATCGGACATGTAAAAAAAGTAAGGATCACCAAAGCCTTTAACTGGGCGGTGCAGGGAGAAATCATTGACTGACAGGAAAGGAATGATATTATGACAGTTTCCGGAATAAACAGTGCGGCAGCGTTGTACAAATACGTTTCACAAGGAGGAAGCGCAGGAGGAACGACTTTTGCGGAAGCTCTGAGCGCGGCTGAACAGTCCGCTAAATCGGACGAGGAGATACTTTGCGAGACTCTTGAGGAAATATACCGTAACAAGCAGCGGAAAGATTCTGAGGAGAAACAGGAGAAAAAGGACTTTTGGGAAGCACGTACGGAGCGTCAGAAGCTTCTGGACGAATATTTTTCAAGAAAAGAGCTTCAGCGTAAAGCGTTTGAAAAGCTTGCTCTGAAAAGAAAGCAGGAAAGGGAATGCTTTTTTAACGGTGATGGCATTCTGTTTATCCATTCGGCGGCACAAGATGTTTTCGGCGGCATGGAATGAATCGACATGAACTGCAAACTATAATGAATAAAGGAGTTTTTTACAATGAACGTTATTGACAAGGCAAGAGAACTGGGAAAGATGATACAGGAAGACGAAAGATACGCTGCTTATGTAAAGGCTAAGGAGGCAAATGACGGAGATTCCGAGCTTCAGCAGATGATAAACGAGTTTCAGATGAAAAGGGTTGAGCTTAACGCAGAAATGGCTAAGGACGACCGCAGCGCTGAGAGGCTTACTGCTCTGGACAATGAGATAAAGTCTCTTTACGGAACGATCATGGGCAACAAGAATATGCTTGAATACAACGAAGCAAAGACCGCCATGGATGATCTTCTTACGCAGATAAACGTTATTATTACCTATTCCGCCAACGGAGAGGATCCAATGACCTGTCCCACAGAGGAGCCCGGAGGCTGTGGAGGAAGCTGTTCCACCTGCGGAGGCTGTCACTAAGCAAAATTTTATTGAGAGGAGACATTGACCTGCCGTTCGGTACGGCGGGTCAATCGTGGTAATTATGGCTGTGCAGATTGACTTTAACCGCCTTTCACCCATGATGAAACAGTATTTTTCCGTAAAAAACAAATACAAAGATCACATACTTTTTTTCAGACTGGGCGATTTTTATGAGATGTTTTTTGAGGATGCTATAATAGTTTCAAGAGAACTGGAGCTTACGCTTACCGGACGTGACTGCGGTTTGGATGAACGTGCTCCAATGTGCGGGATACCTTACCATGCCAGCGAGATGTACATAAAGCGTCTGATAGAACTTGGTCACAGAGTTGCGATCTGCGAGCAGCTTACAGATCCTAAGGATGTAAAAAACGGTATCGTTGAAAGAGACGTTATACGGATAGTCACTCCAGGAACACTAACTGAAAGCGCACTTCTTGACGAATCAAAAAACAACTATATCTGCGCAGCTTTTGCGGCAGCGGACGAGTGTTCCGTATGTTTTGCGGATATTTCCACGGGTGAGGTACACCTTTTCAAAAAAACAAGCAAGGACGTGCAGACGGAAATAATCAACGAGCTTTCGCGGTTCGATCCTGCCGAGGTGCTGTTTAACGACAGATTTCTCGACTATAAACAGGTTACGGATTTTATTAAAAGCAAAATGAACTGCTCTGTTCAGATGCTTGACGTCGAAAGCTTTGATGTAAATTCCAAAAAGGACGTTATTCTAAAGCAGTTCAGCGTCCCCGAACTCTGCGAGATAGGTCTGAGCGAGGAAAGTACCGAAGCGCAGTGCGTGTGCGGTCTTTTTGACTATATCAGCGATACTCAGAAAGCACTGGTGGGAAGATTTACCGAAATAAAGCGGTATAACGACAGCTACTTCATGGAACTTGACCTTACTGCCCGCCGTAATCTGGAGCTTACGGAAACCATGCGCAATAAGGAGAAAAAGGGGAGTTTGCTATGGGTACTTGATCATACCCAGACCTCCATGGGGAAGCGTCTGCTGAAAGCCTATATCGAGCAGCCGCTTATCAAGCCCGCTATAATTATCAACCGCCTCGACGCAGTGGAGCAGCTTTGCAGACAGTCGGTAATCAGGGAGGAACTTTCCGACCAGCTTTCGGGAGTGTACGATATTGAGCGGCTTATGACAAGGGTCATGTACAAAACCGCAACTCCGCGTGACATTAAATCCTTGTCACTTACCGCGTTAAAAATGCCCGACATAAAAATGCTGCTGGAAAACTTTAACTGCCGTCTTTTGCGGGAGCTGAACCAGAATATACATACTCTCAATGAAATTTCAGGACTTATAGAAAATGCGATAAAAGATGAGCCCTCGGTAAACGCAAAAGAGGGCGGCGTTATAAAGGACGGCTTTAACGAGGAGCTTGACCGTTTGAGAAATATCATTAAAAACGGTGAAAACATCATCAAAGATATCGAACAGCGCGAAAGAGACCGTACAGAAATAAAAAATCTGAAAATAAGCTATAACCGTGTTTTCGGGTACTATATAGAAGTGACAAAATCCTACTATGACAAAATTCCGCCTGAGTACATCAGAAAGCAGACTCTTGCCAATTGTGAGAGATTTATTACAGACGAACTGAAAAAGACGGAAAACGAAATACTGGGCGCTAACGAAAAGGTTCTGTCGCTGGAATACGACATCTTCTGCGAAGTGCGGGATTTTGTCGCTACGCAGCTTATAAAGGTTCAGGAGACCGCTTCGGCGATCGCTCAGCTTGACGTTTTATGCTCCTTTGCCTATACGTCACTGAAAAATGAGTACGCCAAACCGGATATCGCTATCGACGGTATAATCGACATCAAGGACGGAAGACATCCGGTTGTGGAACTTATGCTGACTGACGAGATGTATGTTCCGAACGACACCTATCTGGACACTGGAAACAGTCGTATGTCTATTATAACGGGTCCAAATATGTCCGGTAAATCAACCTATATGCGGCAGACCGCGCTTATCTGTCTTATGGCGCAGATAGGCTGCTTTGTTCCTGCCAGATACGCGAAAATTTCAATTGTGGACAAGATATTCACACGAGTGGGAGCCTCCGACGACCTTACGGCAGGACAATCCACATTTATGGTGGAGATGAGCGAAGTCGCGGACATCCTCAAAAACGCCACGAAGCAGAGTCTTGTTATCCTTGACGAGGTGGGACGTGGCACGTCCACCTATGACGGAATAAGTATTGCAACGGCTGTTGCTGAGTACATCGCAAATTCCCGCATATTGGGCTGCAAAACCCTTTTTGCCACACATTACCATGAACTTATAAAACTTGAGGACGAGCTTGAAGGAGTAAAGAATTACAGCGTTGCGGTCAAGAAGCGGGGAGACAATATCAAGTTCCTGAGAAAAATAGTTCCAGGCGGCGTTGACGACAGCTACGGAATAGATGTTGCTAAGCTTGCGGGACTTCCGAACAGGGTTCTGAACAGAGCGAAACAGCTTCTTGCGGAAATGGAGACGGAAAAATCCCTGCATGATCGTGAAAAGCCGCAGGATCAGATATCCTTTGTAGCTATCGGCAGCGAACGTATCATAGACAAGCTTCGCAAAACAAATGTTGACGAGCTTACAGACGAGGACGCTAAATATTTCCTTAAAGAGCTTTGCGGTATGCTTGATTGACGGATAAACCGGAGGGTAGAGGAAAAATTAATGTCTATGATATATAAAGCAAAACATAATGATTTGCAGGAAATACTGCAACTGCAATATCTTTATTATAGGTGTAAAGGCTATGGAACAAGGCTTTTGGCAGAAATAGAGCATTATTTTCCTCAAAAACGATATGAGCTATTTACAAGCACAAGGAGTAAAGATAATATTCGTTTATACCAAAACATGGGTTATAAAATATTTGATTCTAAAGCAGTTAATAATGAATTACAATTTGTGTATATGGAAAAATTATAAACTCTAATATGTTGAGGTGAAAAAATGCCTAAGGTACAGGTTTTAAGCAAGGAAACGGCGGAGCTTATCGCTGCGGGTGAGGTCATAGAACGTCCCGGTTCTATTGTCAAGGAACTGGTGGAAAATTCCATAGACAGCGGCGCCACAAGCATTACCGTTGAGATAAAGCGGGGCGGCATAAGCTATCTCCGTGTTACGGACAACGGCTGCGGTATCGACTATGAGGACGTGCCTACGGCTTTCCTCCGTCATGCCACGAGCAAAATACACGACAAGGACGACCTTAACAGCATTATGACTCTCGGTTTCCGTGGGGAGGCTCTTGCTTCTATCTGCGCGGTGGCAAAGGTGGACGTGCTGACCAAAACCGCTGGTGACGAGTACGGCACCCATTACGCTATCGAGGGCGGCGAGGAAAAGGAGTACGACCGCACGGGTTGTCCTGATGGTACTACTATTATAATAAGAGACGTGTTTTTTAATGTTCCCGCACGCTTGAAATTTCTCAAAAAGGACGTTTCCGAGGGCAACGCTGTCGCTTCTATCATAGACAAGATAGCTTTGTCCCATCCTGAAATAGCGTTTAAATTTATCCGTGACAACAAGCAGGAGTTCATCACGGCAGGTGACGGGGAGCTTTACTCTTCGGTATATTCTGTCATGGGCAAGCAGTTTGCCGCTTCAATGATACCCGTGGACTATGAGCTTAACGGTATAAGGATAGACGGTTTCACGGTAAAGCCGCTCTTTGGCAGACCTAACCGTACTATGCAGCATTTTTTTATTAACGGAAGATATGTAAAGTCTCAGACCTGTACATATTCCCTTGAACACGCCTACCGCAACAGCATTATGGAGGGAAAGTTTCCGTCCTGTGTGCTGAGAATGACCATACCGCCGTCTATAATGGACGTAAACGTCCACCCGGCGAAGATCGAGGTTCGCTTTACCGATGAGAAAATTATTGCGGACAGCATTTATTTTGCTGTAAAAAACGCCATACTGCTGGATACTGCTCCAGCGGAAATTACCGTAAAGCAGCCCAAAGCCGACTACAGAAAGCCGCTTCCCGAACAGCAGCCGGTGTATTCTCAGGACAGCTTTTCCGCCTCTGCAAACGCTCCGGTTGTCTGTGAGACTCGTCCTGTTTTCAGGGAGGAGATGCCGGTACAGAGCGTTGCTTTAAAACAGGTTGTGTCTCAGACGTATGTTCGGCATACTTCGTCATATCCTAAGGTTGAAAACATTGTGAACGTTCCTTACGATATTCCGCAGAAAACTGACGGAGAAGAACCGATTGAACAGCTCAAACCTGCAGAAAACGTGCAGTTCAAATATATTTCGGAAAACTCCTTTGAAAAGAAAAATGAAGTCCCAAAAGAACAGCCTAAGGAAATTTATTTCCGTGTGATAGGGGAGGCGTTCAAGAACTACATTATAGCTGAGGTTGAAAACGACCTTGTGTTTGTGGACAAGCACGCCGCTCACGAAAGAATTCTGTTTGAGAAGCTGAAATCCGGTCAGCAGAAGCTTGTGTGTCAGCTTTTGCTACAGCCTGCGGACGTACTGCTTGATTACGGTGAATTCAGTGCGCTCATACAGAATGCGGATTTTGTCCGCGAGCTGGGCTTTGAGTTTGAGATATCAGGAGCTTCCGATGTTGAGGTAAAGGGCATACCAAGTATTCTTGACGGCTGCGATCCCAAAGACCTTATCATTGAGTTGGCGAAAAACATCTGCGAGAATAAAGCAAATCCCATGCCCGAGATACTTGATGATATGTATCACACTTTTGCCTGCAAGGCGGCAATAAAGGCTAACGATATTACATCGCTGAGGGAGCTTTCTGAGATAGTGAAAATCATTCTCACCGACGAACGTATACGGTACTGTCCACATGGCAGACCCGTAATGTTCAGGCTGACAAAGCGTGAAATGGAAAAGCAGTTTAAAAGAGTACTATAGGAGGGGAGATATGTCCGATAAAAAAATACCCCTGCTTGTTGTATGCGGTCCCACCGCCTCGGGAAAAACGTCAGCCGGCGTTGCTCTCGCCAAGGAGTACAGGGGGGAAGTGGTTTCCGCCGATTCAATGCAGATTTATAAGGGTCTGGATATTGCAACGGCAAAGCCAACAAAAGAAGAAACGGATGGTATACCGCATCATCTTATAAATGTTGTTGATATTGGAGAAAGCTTCAGCGTCGCGGACTATATTGTTCTTGCGAAGCAAAAAATATCCGATATAGTCGAAAGGGGAAAGCTGCCGGTTTTAGTCGGCGGTACCGGTCTGTACATCAATTCTCTTATCGACAACGTTAATTTTAATACTGCCGAGACCGACGGCTCTGTGCGCAGGCGGCTTGAGCAAGAGACTGCGGCACTGGGGAACGAAGCAATGCATGAAAGGCTGCGCGCAGTGGATCCGGAAACGGCTGATGCTGTTCCGAGCCAAAATACAGTGAGGGTAATACGTGCGCTGGAAATATACGAATTAACGGGACAAAAGTTCGGCGATTACAAAAAAATGAACATGGGTAAGGATTCTCCCTACAATGCTTGCATGATAGGACTAAATTTCCGTGACCGCGGCAGACTTTACGAAAGGATAGACCGCAGGGTGACCCTTATGGCGGAGAACGGTATGGTAGAGGAATGTCAGAGAATTTACGACAACGAAAAGCTGGGTACTGTTTGTCAGGCAATAGGCTATAAAGAGCTTATTCCTTATTTTGAGAAAACTGCGGATTTGGAGAGCTGTCTTGACAAAATACGTCAAAGTTCGCGCAGATACGCCAAAAGACAGCTTACATGGTTTCGTCGTGATGAACGAATTAATTGGATTAATTTGGACGAAATTTATAATTTTGATGAATTTATTGAAATATGCAAAAAAATAGTAGCCAAATCAGAAATTTTATGTTATAATAATAATTGAGCATTTATATTTGCTCGGATGTAGTAAAAATGTTTATCCTGATGCTGCGTACTGGGTAGATATACTCTTTCCCGGTAAACGCATGAATCAGAAGGGATGGTAAAATGAACAAAAGCATGAACCTTCAGGACGTATTTCTCAATCAGTTAAGAAAAGACAGAATACAAGCCAACTTTATCCTTACGAACGGTTTCCAGTTTAAGGGGATAGTTAAGGGATTTGACAACTATGTTGTGATACTTGAGTGTGACGGAAAACAGGAAATGGTGTTTAAACACGCTATTTCTACTATAGTTCCATCAAAACAGATATCAATTCTCGATTCAGAGCAGTAAGCTATGAACACTATCACAGTAAGGATACTGGTGTTCTTTTTATCGCTGTTTATTATGATAACGGTTTTCAGCCAGATAAGTATGCAGTTCAAGGACGATTATGTTACGGAAACGGCAGTTATCTATTCCTCTGCGGAAAAGGTCGCGTTTCAGGGCGTTTACGTCAGAAACGAAACTGTTATAAGCAGCAGAGCAAACGGAGTTATCAGTTATACTTGCCGCGACGGAAGCAAGGTCGCAAACGGCTCTGTTGTTGCTTATACCTATCAAAGCGAGAATGACATTCTTGTGAATCAGCAGATAAAAAAGTTGAAAGAGGAAGTCGAACTGCTTGAAAGTGCGCAGAATCCGGGAACGACGGCTGTTGTGGAGCCGGCATTTATTTCCGAACAAATAGACGAACAATATCAGACAATAGCTTTTCTTATAGCTGAAAACGACCTTGAATCGCTTGACGAAGAACGAAAAAAGCTTCAGACGCTTATGGACATATATCAGATCGTTATTAACGAGGAAACTGATTTTAACAGCGAGATTGACAATATTAATTCCAAAATTTCGGAACTTGAAAAAAGTCTCAGGGAACCATTGGGAACTGTCACAGCAGAAAATGCCGGCTATTTTATCGGTCATACTGACGGGTTTGAGAGCAAGCTTTCTCCGGATACAATCGACAGTATTACTGCCAAGGAAATAAAAGATATTGTAGCAGAGTCAAGAAAAGAAAACAACGGAAACGCAATCGGAAAAATAGTAGACGGATACGAATGGAAAATGGTCGGTATCGTTGATCCTAAGGTTACGGACTTCCGCGTCGGAAGCAGCGTTATGGTAAAATTTTCATCAACGCCCGACACAGTTACCGCTGTAATTGACAATTTATCCGAAACGGATGACCCAAATGAAAGCATAATCGTTCTTTCATGCGATGAGTTGACTTATAACCTTGTTCAGCGCAGAGCGGAGCGTGTTGAGATTATTTTAAATGATTACAAAGGCATAAAAGTTCCGAGAAGTGCGATAAGGTTTGACAAGAACAACGAAAAGGGTGTTTACATACTTCTGGGGCAAAGAATTGCTTTTAAAAAGATAAATCCGATATATGAGTGCGACGAATATATCCTGTCTCAGATAACTTCGGACAGCAGCTATGTCAGTGTTTACGACGACATTATAGTAGAGGGTGAGATATCCTCAGACCTTTATGTTGAAGAAACATCTGTTTCTGATGATGCATCTGAGGATGAGACAAGTCGCTCCGTGAAAAATACGGAGAAACCGGAGATGTCGGAAACCGGGTCTGAAAAAGACGGCGATGAAGACATCTGGCAGGAAGATTGATCCGCAGGGGGAGTGTTGGTATGGAGGATCGTGAAATTTCCGAAAATATCAAGCGGATACGCTATAATGTTGAAGAAGCTAAGATTAAGTACCGAAAATCCGGCGATACGGTCAGAATTATGGCGGTCACTAAAACAGTACCTTATGAACGCGTTAACGCTGCAGTAAACGAGGGTATAACGCTCCTCGGCGAAAACCGTGTTCAGGAGTACCTTGAAAAAAGGGACTTCTACGATCCGAAAGCCGAAGTTAATTTTATAGGGCATTTGCAATCCAATAAAGTCAAATATATTATAGACAGTGTGACGATGATACATTCAGTAGACAGCTTAAAGCTTGCTTCCGAGATAGACAGATATGCCGCAAAAGCGGAAAAATGCACGGACATTCTTATTGAGGTCAACATCGGCGCAGAGGAGTCCAAAAGCGGGATTTTGCCCGACAGGCTGGACGAGCTTCTTGGCGAGGTATCGGAACTAAAGAACATTAGAGTAAAAGGCTTGATGTCCATTCCGCCGATTGGAAAGTCGGAGGAATCGTTTGAAAAGCTTCAGCGTTTATTTAATGATTTGAAATCGTCATGTTATAAAAACGCATATATGGATATCCTATCAATGGGGATGTCCTCCGATTACGTTTCAGCCGTCAGGTACGGTTCAAATATTGTAAGGATAGGTTCCGGTATTTTCGGTTCCAGAAAATAAAAAAAGAGAAGGAGAATAAAACAAATGAGTTTCATTGGTAACTTGAAAGAAATCCTTGGCATGGATACCGAGGACGATAACGAAAACGACCTTGACGCGTTTGATAATTTAAATGATAATTATGACGACGAGGTCAGCAAAAGAAACAAGGTAGTAAATATTCATGCCACGGCGCAGCTTCAGGTTATTCTTGTAAAGCCCGAGGTCTTTCAGGATACTAAACAGATTGCCGATCACCTGAATTCAAAAAAAACCGTTGTGCTTAATCTTGAGTCAACTACTCCCGACGTTACAAGGAGGATCATTGATTTTCTCGGCGGTGTTGCTTATGCCAACGGCGGTAATATCAAGCCGGTTGCAAACAATACTTTTATCATCACGCCCTATAATGTTGGCTTTGTTGGCGAAGATCTTGTAGGCGAACTTGAAAACAACGGGGTTTTCCTTTGATATATGAGCAAGCTTAACGAGTATTATTCAAGACTTTCCGATGAGGACAGGATACTGGTCTCTCACATCGCTGATATGATTAGTATTTGTGAAAAAAGCTATTGTCCAAAATTTTCCGTTTTTCTTGACGAACGGCAGACTGCTTTGGCACAGTCTGTTATTAACGAGCGCGGATTTGTACAGTACAGCTTTTACGGAGGATATGAAGGAGCTTCGAGAAAAGTTTTGGGAGTTTTTCCGGAATACTGCGGAGATGTTAAATTTCCTGTTTCCGCGCTTACTTTCAAGTACAGAGAAAATGACAGGCTTTCGCATAGGGATTTTCTTGGCGCGTTTATGTCGAGGCAAATTAAAAGGGAAATGCTTGGCGATATTGTTGTGGGAAACGGACATACGACAGCCTTTGTTTATGATACTGTCAGGGATGTACTGCTGTCCGAGGTAACAAAGATAGGTTCTGTCGGCATTAAAGCGGAGGAGGACGACAATCCTGATATAAAAGCCGAGCAGGCTTTTTCAGAAAAAAATGGTTCGGTATCATCATTGAGACTTGACAGCGTTCTCGCTTTAGCGGCAGGAGTAAGCCGCGGAAAAGCTGCAGATATAGTAAAAGGCGGAGGAGTTACGGTCAATTACTGTACTGTTGAATCTGCGTCTTACTCTCTTAAATGCGGAGATGTATTTTCGGCAAGAGGCTTCGGAAAGTTTATTCTGGATTCCGTTAACGGCAAAACCAAAAAGGACAGATTTCATATTACGGTAAAAAAATATATTTAATGAGGTGGTAGCGATTATGCTGAGCGTTAAGGATATTAACAACAAGCGTTTTGAACAGGCACGGCCCGGCTATAAGACCGAAGAAGTTGACGATTTCCTCCGCGAGATCGCTCGGGATATTGAAAGATATCAGCGGGACAAGGATGAATCCGAAAAGAAGATAGCCGTTCTTGTGGAAAGCGTACGCGAATACAAAAAGGACGAAGAAGCATTGAAAGATGCTCTTATCGGTGCGCAGAAGCAGAGCAGAACAATTATTGCAGACGCTCAGTTACAGGCGGATAAGATACTTTCCGAAGCGAGAGCCAAGGCCGGAGAGATCATCGGCAGCACCAAGGTTCAGCTTGAAAAGGAAAAACGCTGTCTCGTAAAGATGCAACAGGAAGTTTCCGATTTTAAGGCTAATCTTCTTAATATGTACAAACAGCACCTTGAACAGATTACGGCTATCCCGGATTATGAGGACGATTCCGAGGAATCCCGCGAACCGGCGCCTACTTCCGCTCCTTCGGCAAAAGCTCCCGCACAGGCGTCTGCTCCGGTTCCCGCACCTGCACCTGTTCCTGTACAGAGAGAGGAATCGCAGGTTAATGCTCAGCCTCAGACAGCCCAGCACGATTTTGAATCTACCAAAGTCATAGATAATCCATACAGACAAGAAAAGCCGTCATATCCTTTTGAAGATCCAATTTCTGCAGGTACATCTAAAAACGCGGAAAGCAAGTTCGGAGAATTAAAATTCGGACATAATAAATAAACCAAGGAGAGAATTACCAATGGCGCAGGACTATAATTCAACAATCAATCTTCCACAGACGGAGTTTTCAATGCGCGGAAATCTTACTCAAAAAGAACCCGCTATGCTTGAAAACTGGGAAAAAGACAGAACTTACTATGAAATGATCAAAAAGAACGAGGGTAAGCCGAGATTTATTCTTCATGACGGACCTCCATATGCCAACGGTGATATCCATACCGGTACAGCTTTAAATAAGATCCTTAAAGATATCATTGTAAGAAGTAAAAATATGAGCGGATACTGTGCTCCTTATATTCCGGGATGGGACACACATGGTTTGCCTATCGAGCTTAAAGCTCTTAAAGAAATCGGTGTTGAAAATGGCGTGATACCTCCCGTTGAACTCAGAAAGCATTGCTTGGATTACGCTCTGAAGCAGGTGGATAACCAAAGCAGGCAGTTTCAGCGTCTCGGCGTATGGGGTGATTTTGATGATCCGTACCTCACGCTTAAGCCAGAGGTAGAAGCGGGGCAGGTAGAGATATTCGGTGAGATGTACAAAAAAGGGTACATCTATAAGGGCTTAAAACCTGTTTACTGGTGTCCCGACTGTCAGACAGCTCTTGCAGAGGCTGAGATCGAGTATCAGGATGATCCGTGCTTCTCAGTTTATGTTAAGTTTAAAGTTACCGATGACAAGGGCAAGCTGGCTCCATTGGGTATTGATCTTAATAAGACTTATTTTGTTATCTGGACGACCACAACATGGACGCTTCCCGGAAACCTTGCTATATGTCTTGGTCCTGAGTACGACTATACCGCTGTTCAGGCAAACGGTGAGAACTATATTATGGCTGCGGAGCTTGTTAAGCCTACAATGGAAGCCGCTGGTATCAGTGACTATACGTCAACAGGTACGGTAAAGGGTAAGGAACTGGAATATATAGTTACCGAGCATCCTGTAATGAACCGTACGTCCTTGGTAATAGTTGGCGACCATGTTACTCTTGAAAGTGGTACTGGCTGTGTTCACACAGCTCCCGGATTTGGTGTTGATGACTTTGAGGTATGCAAAAAGTATCCGGAGATCGGAATTACTGTTCCAGTTGATTCAAAGGGCGTTCAGACCTCAGAGGCAGGTAAGTACGCGGGACTCACCACCGATGCTTCCAACAAGGTCATTGCAAAGGATCTGGAGGACTGCGGTGCAATGCTGGCGGTCAAGAAGATAGCTCACCAGTACCCGCATTGCTGGAGATGTAAAAATCCGGTTCTGTTCCGTGCGACCGAGCAATGGTTCTGCTCGGTTAAGGATTTCAAAGAGGAAACGCTCAATGCTATTAAAGACGTTCAGTGGATACCAGAATGGGGGCAGGACAGGATCAGCGGAATGGTAAATGACCGCAGTGACTGGTGTATTTCACGTCAGCGCACATGGGGAGTGCCTATTCCTGTGGTGTACTGTAAAGACTGCGGCAAGCCGGTAGTTACAGACGAAACGATAAAGGCTGTCTCCGAAATGTTCCGCAGGGAGGGCTCGGATTCATGGTACATTAAAGAACCTAAAGATTTCCTGCCCGCCGGAACAAAGTGCGAATGCGGCTGCACCGAATTTATTAAGGAAAAGGATATTTTCGACGTTTGGTTTGACAGCGGCGTTACTCATAAGGGTGTTATGGAGGAGCGCGGCTATGATCTGCCTGTCGACATATATCTCGAAGGCGCGGATCAGTACAGAGGCTGGTTTCAGTCATCGCTGCTTACCTCGGTTGCTACAAAAGGCAGAGCTCCCTATAAGGCAGTCTGTACGCATGGATGGGTCGTTGACGGCGAGGGCAAAGCAATGCACAAGTCCCTTGGAAATGGTATTGAACCAAAAGAAATTTACGATCAGTACGGTGCGGATATTCTCCGCCTTTGGACGGCTTCCTCGGATTACCACTCTGATATAAGGATTTCAAAGGAGATACTTAAACAGCTTTCGGATACCTACAAAAAAATCCGGAACACCGCAAGGTTTATTTTGGGAAATCTCTGTAACGGCAGCGGCTTTGATCCCGACAAGGATTGTGTTCCTTTGGGAGAACTGCATGAGATTGACAAGCTTGCACTGGTAAAGTTAAATGCTCTTATTGACAAGGTTAAGGACGCCTATAACGCATATGACTTCCACATTGTGGTAAGCAGTATCCATAATTTCTGCATAACGGAAATGTCGAATTTCTACTTGGATATTATTAAGGACAGGCTTTACTGTACAGGCGAGAAATCTGTTGAAAGACGTGCCGCACAGACTGCGATGTATAAAATACTCAGCGCAGTGGCAAGAATGATCGCACCTATTTTGTGCTTTACTGCGGAGGAGATATGGAAATATATTCCTCATTCTTCTGATGATGACGCGCGCAGCATTTTCATGAATCAAATGCCTGACAAAACTGACGTTTCTGTAGACGATAAGTTTATTGAAAAATGGAATGAAATATATAAGCTTCGTTCAGACGTTACAAAGGCTTTGGAATCCAAGCGGCAGAATAAGTTTATTGGTGCGCCGCTTGAAGCTAAAGTCATAATTCATGCGGACGGTGAAAACTACAGCAAATTCAGTGCACTAAAGGATATACTTGAAAAGGTATTTATCGTGTCCGCCGTTGATATTTGCCATGGCGGAAGCGGAGAGTTCACGAGCGATAATTTTGAGGGAATGTCCTATGATGTTGAAAAGGCTGCGGGAAATAAGTGCGAGAGATGCTGGTCTTACTCGGAATACGTTGGCAGCAGTGCCGAGCACCCAACGCTCTGCAAACGCTGCGCCGAAGAAGTAAAATAATTTAATTAATTTTCTAAGCCAAGGGCTATCCTTGGCTTAGATTGGTTAGGATATAAAATGGTTATTTTTTTGGTAATACTAGGAATAATTCTTATTGCTGCCGACCAGGCAATAAAAATTTGGGCTGTCAATGTCTTGAAGCCTGTAAAGGTTATGGACTTTATACACTTTGGAGATTTTGAGATACTTGGTCTTAGGTACACCGAAAATACCGGAGCCGCATTCAGCAGTTTTAGCGGGGCAAGATGGTTTCTTACGGTATTTACTCTTATAATGCTAATTGCATTGCTGATATTCGTCATTAAGTGTAAAAACAAAAATATGTTTTTCCTTGTAAGCACAGTCATGATTATGTCAGGTGGTATCGGAAACCTTATTGACCGGATACGTCAGGGCTATGTAGTAGATTATCTTGATGTAAAGCTGTTCAACTTTGCAGTATTTAATTTTGCAGATATATGTGTTGTGCTCGGTGCGATGTTTGCATTGATCTTTGTTTTCTTTGTAGAACCTAAAATTGCGGATAAAAACGATGCATTCAGGCATGAAGTCAGGCGAATAAAGGAACATATTGATGAGTAGAATGACGTTTACGGCTGACTCTGAAAACGAGGGAGTTCGTATTGATAAGTGGCTGTGCTGTCAAAACCTAGAAGCTTCGCGCTCCATGCTTCAAAAACTGCTGGACAACGGAAAAATTACTGTAAACGGTTTGCAGGCTGTTAAGAGCTACACGGTTAAGTGCGGCGATGAGATCATAATTGACTTTCCGGAACCGGTAGAGCTTAATGTTGTTTCGGAAAATATACCTATTGAAATAGTATATCAGGACGAACACTTGCTTGTTGTAAATAAGCCAAAAGGAATGGTCGTTCACCCGGCAGCAGGAAATTACAGCGGAACACTTGTCAACGCGCTGCTATATCACTGTAAAGGTCAGCTTTCTTCAATAAACGGAATTGTCCGTCCCGGAATTGTTCACAGAATTGATAAAAATACAAGCGGTTTGCTTATTGTTGCAAAGACCGATAAGGCTCATGTCGGTCTTGCAGAACAAATAAAAGCTCATACCTTTACACGTGAATATCAAGCGGTTGTTTGCGGAAGATTAAAGGAAACCTCCGGAATAATTGACGCTCCAATAGGCAGACACCCTGTCGACCGCAAAAAAATGTGCGTTACGGGAAAAAATTCCAAGGAAGCTAAGACGGAGTACACAGTTTTAAATGAATTTAGCAGCTGCAGCCATGTAAAGCTTAAGCTCTTTACAGGGAGAACTCATCAGATACGGGTTCATATGGCGTATATCGGGCACCCAGTATTTGGCGATGATGTTTATGGAAAGGCATCAAAACACTGTGAAGGCCAATGCCTTCACGCAAAAAAAATAGGATTTGTTCACCCTATCGACGAAAAATATTATGAATTTGACAGCGAATTACCCGATTATTTTAATTTTGTACTTAACAAATTATCAAAATGAGGGATATTTATGCCAAAATTTTCAAATACAGTTCTTATAACTGATTTAGACGGAACTCTGCTTCCGCATAATAAAATACTAAATGAAAAAGACCTTAACGCTATAGAGTATTTCAGACAAAACGGGGGAATTTTTACTATTGCTACGGGACGTATCATTCAGGCAGCGGAACAATTCTTTGAAGTTCTTAAACCTGACGCGCCGGTTATTCTCAATAACGGAGGACTTATATATGATATCGGCAAACGCAAAACGCTCTGCGAACGTTGCGCTGACGTAGCGGCAAGAGATTACACTCTTGAGCTTATGGAAAGGTTTCCTGAAATGGGAGTAGAGATAAATCTTCCAGATGGTATTTACGTTGCAAAAATGACCGAGTGGGAACAGCTTCATCTGAGTATTACCCGTTTGCCGTATGCCGAAAAAAGCTTGGAGGAAATCCCGAGGAACGGTTGGTGCAAGGTACTGTACTCAATTGGCGGCGGCAGAGTAAAGGAGCTTTCCAACTATGCAGCAAAAATGGGTTGGGACAAAACAAGCTTTGTAATATCAGGAGATTTTTTATTTGAGTGTCTGCCGAAGGGCTGTACTAAGGGTTCGGCGCTGAAAGAGCTTTGGACTATTGAAAAGTGGAATACCTTTACAGTTGTGGCAGCAGGAGACTATAACAATGATTTGGAAATGCTGGAATTTGCCGATATTGCTATTGCGCCTCAGAATGCTCAGGATATAGTAAAAGAATCCGCTGATTATGTTACAAAGGCAACTTGTCAGGACGGCGCTATTGCCGAAGCAATTGATTATCTGAATAAATTAAAATAAATAGGAAGGATTGGTAAAATATGGACGCGACAATTAAAAAGCAGCTTGAAGTAACAGCCTGCAAAGTAAGGAAGGGGGTAATCGAGGGCGTTTACAACGCTAAATCAGGACATCCTGGAGGCTCGCTTTCAATAAGCGATCTGTTGACGTATCTCTATTTTGCAAAACTGAATGTTGATCCTAAAAACTCCAAAATGCCTGAAAGAGACAGGGTTATTCTCTCAAAGGGACACTGTGCTCCCGCACTTTATTCCGTGCTTGCGCAGAGAGGATATTTTTCTGAGGACGAGCTTAAAAAGCTTCGTCACATCGGTGCAATGCTCCAGGGTCACCCGGATATGAAAGGCACGCCGGGAGTCGACATGAGTACGGGATCTCTCGGTCAGGGAATTTCCGCTGCCTGCGGCATGGCTTTGGGCGGCAAGCTTTCATGCGCTTCTTATAAGGTTTACGCGATCCTTGGCGACGGAGAAATCGAAGAAGGTCAGGTCTGGGAAGCCGCAATGTTTGCCGCTCACAACAAGCTTGACAATCTTGTGGCAATTATTGACAACAACGGTTTACAGATAGACGGCAAGATTACCGATGTTTGCTCTCCTATGCCTATTACTGACAAGTTTGAAGCTTTTGGCTGGTATGTTATAACAATGAACGCTCACGATTTTGACGATATTGAGCGCGCCTTTGACGAGGCTGAAAAGATAAACGGCAAGCCTGTAGCTATTGTTCAGACGAGTACAAAGGGTAAGGGTGTTTCCTATATGGAAAATCAGGTCAGCTGGCACGGCTCAGCTCCCAATAAAGAGCAGTACGATCAGGCTATGAACGAACTTAACGAGCAGTTAAATAAATTGCAGGCATAAGAAAGGAAGTACGGAAAATGGCAGATGTAATTAAAAAGGCTACAAGAGAAAGCTACGGCGAGGCTCTTGCGGAGCTTTCGGATAAATATGAAGATTTGGTGGTTCTTGACGCGGACTTAGCCGCGGCAACAAAGACGGGTATCTTTAAGAAAAAGTGTCCCGAAAGGTTTATAGACTGCGGAATTGCCGAGGCTAATATGATGGGCGTTGCAGCAGGTCTGGCGGCAACAGGCAAAAAGGTTTTTGCAAGCTCTTTTGCAATGTTTGCGGCGGGAAGAGCTTATGAAATCGTCCGCAATTCTATCGGTTATCCGCATATAAACGTTAAGATAGGCGCGACTCATGCAGGTATCTCTGTCGGCGAGGACGGCGCAACCCACCAGTGCAACGAGGATATTGCTCTTATGAGGACTATTCCCGGTATGACAATTATCAACCCTGCCGACGACGTTGAAGCAAAGGCGGCAGTTGAGGCGGCTATTAACATTGACGGTCCTGTGTATCTTCGTTTCGGACGTCTTGTCGTTCCCGTTTTCAACGAAAAGGATACTTATAAATTTGAGGTGGGCAAAGGAGTTCAGCTCAAGGATGGCAAGGACGTTACTATCGTTGCAACAGGTCTTATGGTAAACGAGGCTCTTACAGCGGCTGATACTCTTGAAAAAGAGGGGATTTCGGCACGCGTGATTAACATTCATACTATCAAGCCTCTCGACAAGGACATCATTTGCAAGGCTGCAAATGAAACAGGCGTTATCGTTACTGCTGAGGAGCACAGCGTTATAGGCGGACTTGGTTCTGCTGTTGCAGACGCTGTCACCGAGTGCTGTCCTGTTCCCGTTGTAAAAATCGGTGTAAATGACGTTTTCGGTCACTCCGGACCTGCTGTTGATCTGCTTAAAGAATTTGGTCTTTCAGAAGAAAATATTGTTGAAAAGGCTAAGTTTGCGATTACTTTGAAAAAGTAAGGTTTCGAAAGCAGATAATTGCATATCTGAAAAAATATCAAGAATAATTGCAGCTGCAATGCTTGTTACGATGTTTTTTAAAGGAATTATTATGACGTTCAAAAATTCCGAGATTTTAAAAAAGCTTCTTAATGTCAAAGAGCAGCAGACCGAGCATAAGCCGACAATAAAACTAATCGGTCTGATGTTTGCGGATGGATTTATAATTGCAGGACTTAACTTTCGTTTTCGGTGGATAACGCCGCCCCAGTGGTTATCTTGGGCGGCGTCCGCCGTATTTTTGCTTGCATACTTGTTTTATGCAGAGGTACTGAGGGAAAATATATACCTGTCCCGCACGGTTGAGATGCAGGAAAACCAGAAGGTTATTTACACGGGTCTTGTACGGATTGTACGTCACCCTATGTACAGCGTAACGCTGATACTGTTTCTGTCAATGCCGTTGGTGCTTGGTTTGGTGGTTTCCTTTGTAATTTTTTTGCGTACCTCGCTATTATATACGCAATGAAGAAAAGGTGCTTGAAGCGGAGTTAGAGGGTCATGCGGAATACAAAAGGAAAGTGCGTTACAGGCTGATACCGTTTGTTTGGTAGAGGAGTAAATTTTATGAAATTACAAATAGAGAGAAATACGATTAGAAACAGCATAGTTATCTTTTTAATATGTTTGTGTGTACATACATTTGAAGTTTTATTTATCCGAACAGATGAAACAATTTTTGCGGAATGCTTTATCAACAAAGCGGTTGGAATTATATTGTTATATGCGGTTTTAAAGATTTTAAAGTGGCATTGGAGCGACATTGGTTTTCACAAGGAAAAGCTGTTTATTAACGTGTTCAAGGGTTTCGGTCTTTGCTTGGTATTCTATTCAATTGCCTTTATAATAGAGTTTGCTGTTTTAGCTGTACAGGGTACGCCTGCTCATATGGAATTTTTTGTTACAGGATTTTCGCTTACAGGAAATACAGTAAAGCATACTGGTATTGTTTTTATTTTAATGTGTATAGGGTTCAATATTATAAATGTCTGGATGGAGGAAGGCTTATTCAGAGGCTTTTTTATCACTTATATCAGCAGGGAACATTCTAAGAATACAGCATTATTTGTTGCGGCTTTATTATTTGGAGTTTGGCATCTTGTTACACCGTTCAGAAGTCTTTTGGACGGTGATATGAGTGTCGGCGTATTTGCTGCAATGAGTATAGGATATGTGATTCTGTCCGCATTAATGGGAGTAAAATGGGGATTGTTATATCAATTATCGGGAACAATATGGATAGGACTTGCAGACCACTTTTTTAATAATTGTATCGTGACAAATTTATTGCACGTTGTAACAAGCAGCGGCGTTGATAAATTGCAGATAATTAGGGTGCTTATCGGTGAATTGACATCTTTTATTGCCGTAGTTATTTATACAAAGATAAAAACGTTAAAAAATTAAATTTGCAGGGATATTATGTCAGATACAAAAGAAAAGAGGTACGCTATGACCGAAAAAATATACAATACGCCTAACGGTGATATTCATTATTGGGTAGGCGGCAGGGCAGACGGAAAAGCCAATCTGGTGTTTTTGCCGGGGTTGACTGCCGACCACCGTCTGTTTGATAAGCAGATAGAATATTTTGAGGACAGCTACAATGTTTTGGTTTGGGACGCACCGGGACACGCCGCGTCTTATCCCTTTGAGCTGAATTTTTCCTTATCGGACAAGGCGAAATGGCTGGACGGAATACTGACAGCGGAGGATTTCCGCAAACCCATTATTATCGGTCAGTCAATGGGCGGATATGTGGGACAGGCGTATTCGGAACTGTTCCCGAAAAAGCTTAATGGGTTTATATCTATTGATTCCGCACCGCTGCAAAGAAAATATGTAACGTCTGCAGAGCTTTGGCTTTTGAAAAGAATGGAGCCTGTGTACAGGCATTATCCTTGGAAATTGCTGCTTAAATCTGGTACAAAGGGGATTGCAATGACCGATTACGGGAGAAAGCTGATGTACAATATTATGACAGTTTACAGCGGAGATCAGGAGCGGTACGCAAAGCTTTCGGGACACGGTTTCCGCATTCTCGCGGAGGCTATGGAAGCCGACTTGCCTTATAAGCTGGAGTGTCCCGCCCTGCTGATATGCGGTGAAAAGGATCATGCGGGTTCGTGCATTAGGTACAACAAGGCTTGGCACAAAAATACGGGCATACGGCTTGAATGGATAGAGGGCGCTGGTCATAACTCGAATACGGACAAGCCCGAGGTTGTAAATTCACTTATTGAAGATTTTTTATGCGGCATTAAGGAGGAATAACAACTGATACAATGGATATTTTTTGATTTAGGTTCAACTTTGATAGATGAAACGGACTGCATAGAATACAGAGTGTCGGAAACCTTAAAGCAGACAGGCGCTCCCACCAAGGAAGAATTTTACAGGCTAATGGAGTATTTCGCCTCTGTCAATATGCTGCCGTACAAGGATGCCGTAAAAAATTCGGACTTGAAAAGATCGGGTGGCTTAAGAAATTGGAAAAGCTTTACCCAGAATCACAGGAGGTTTTGCAATCATTGCATGGCAGATACAAGTTAGGAATAATTGCAAATCAAAGTGAGGGTACGGAGGAACGCCTGGTACAATTTGGAATAAGAGAGTATTTTGACGTAATAGTCTCTTCCGCAGAGGAGGGCGTTTCAAAGCCCGATAAGCGGATATTCGAGCTTGCGCTCCAAAGGGCGGATTGTACGGCGGAGGAGGCTTGTATGGTGGGGGACAGACTTGACAACGACATAGTTCCCGCTGCGGAGCTTGGAATGTCCACAGTATGGGTACGGCAAGGCTGGTTCGGTATGGGGAACGCCGATTTAGCGCGGTTTAAGCCGGATTTTACCGTTTACAGGATTTCGGAGGTCACCGATATTTTTCGCAGAATTAAATGAAAAGTGTCAAAATTATGAAGCTCTATATTGTAAAACCCGACCTATATTTTTTTCGACCAATATAACGATATGGTGAAAGAATGGAACAAAAGCAGTATGCGTATCGCGCCGTGACTTTTGGATAAGCCCTTTGATAATTTGGGAGATTTCGGAAAGTTTATCCAAATGCTGTACAGCAGCAAAATGACGATCTGCCTAAAAAATTTTCTTCGGCGTCCTCTTATTTTGTTATAGACGAAAATGACAGGCTGATAGGAGCTACGTCCTTAAAGCGTTATCTGACCATGGAGACGAACAGAACATGGGGACATATCGGCTGCGGCGTGAGACCCTCCGAAAGAAAAAAGTGGTACGCCGTACAAATACTTAAAAGATACTTGAAGAAGCTAAGCAAAGAAAAATGCGCAGGGTCGTGGCTGCAAGCTATACTTCAAATATAGGTTCTGTCAAGGTTATTGAACGCTGTAACGGCAGACTTGAAAATATCGTTGACGACCCTAACTAAAAAGGCTGTGAAAAGCACAAAGTAAAATTCTGCGGACTTTGCGGAGAGTTTCCCTGCGAATTGATAACAGGAAAGCTCTGCGAATGGAACAGCGGCGGCATTGAGAAGCAAAAAAGGCTTGCGGAGGAGTACAAAAGCAGTTTTAGCAAGACTGCAACCTAAAGTTTACAAAAAGCAAAGCAGGGTTGGTTGATAACCGCATTGGTTTAATGTATTCTGAATTTATACCGATATCTCGGAATACATTTACGAAAGGAATATTGTTATGAGTTTTGCGGAAAATTTAAAGATGATGAGGAAAGAAAAATATTTGTCTCAAGAGCAGCTTGCGGAGATAATGGGAGTGTCAAGACAGGCGGTGTCCAAGTGGGAGCAGGGAGCGGGTTATCCCGAAACGGAAAAGCTTATCGACCTTGCTCAAAAGCTTGACGTTTCCCTTGATATGCTTTTGCTGGACAAAGTTAACGCGTCCGCCGCTAAAAAAGAAACCGTTGTTGCCTTAAGTGAAAAGGAACTGACCGTATCCGCCGAAAGCGCTGTTTATATTCAAAACGAGGACGCATTGGTCAGGTGCTATAAATTTTCGATATTACCCGTTGTTTTCCCAACAAAGCGCGAACCTAAGTTTGCTCTTGCGGGCGTAAACAGTACCGGAATTTTAGGCGACAATACCACCCAATTGGGTTGGTATAAAGAAAAAGAGGACGCTCAAAAGGAAATCGCGGCAATAGCCGAGGCGGTAAAAAGCGGAAAGCGTACCTATCAATTGCAATATTGCTGCAAGGTCAAGGGCGTTTTCAGTCCGAAAATTGTTGAGTAAGTGGAAGTGATTTTATGGATCAAAAAATTATGGACAGAGTGAAAAAGCTCCGCGAGGAGATAGAGGAACACAATCACAGATACTATGTGCTGGACAACCCTGCGGTGGATGACTACACATACGATATGCTTATGCAGGAATTAAAGGGTCTGGAAGAGCAGTACCCCGAATTGGCTGATAAAAATTCCCCAACACAGCGTGTGGGCGGCGAAGCTCTGAACCTGTTTGAAAAGGTGGAGCACCGCGTCCAAATGGGCAGCTTGCAGGACGTTTTTTCCTTTGAACAGGTGAAAGCATTTACAGACCGCTGCGAGGAAACCTCTCCAAAGCCTGTGTATGTGGTAGAGCCGAAAATAGACGGTCTTTCCGTGTCTTTGGAGTACGAAAACGGCGAGCTTGACCGCGGCTCGACACGGGGGGACGGATATATCGGCGAAGATGTTACCGCAAATTTGAAAACCATAAAATCAATACCTTTAAAACTAAAAAATGCTCCAGCATTTTTAGAGGTAAGGGGAGAGGTCTATATGCCTCGTGATACTTTTCTGAAGCTTGTTGAACGGCAGGAGGACAATGACGAGGCTCCTTTTAAAAATCCGAGGAACGCGGCGGCCGGATCACTTAGGCAGAAAAATCCACAAATAGCTGCAGAGCGCGGGCTTGACATTTTCGTATTCAACATTCAGCAAATAGACGGGGAAACTATCACTTCACACAAGCAATCGCTGGATTACTTGGCAAATCTGGGATTTAAAGTAATTGCCGATTATCGGCAAGTGGAAAGCTATAACGAAATAGAGGAGCGTATCAACCATATAGGCGATATGCGCAGCAAATACGATTTTGATATTGACGGAGTGGTAATAAAGGTAGACGATTTTGCTCTCCGTAAGGAAATGGGTGCGACCGCAAAGGTTCCTAAATGGGCGGTTGCCTATAAGTTTCCTCCCGAAGAAAAGGAGACCACATTGCTTGACATTGAAGTAAATGTCGGCAGGACTGGAGCTATTACTCCAGTGGCGGTGTTTGAGCCTGTGCTGTTGGCGGGAACAAGCGTCAGCCGCGCAGTGCTGCATAATCAGGAGTTTATCACGGAAAAGGACATAAGGATTGGGGACAGGATAGTGGTTCGCAAGGCGGGGGATATAATTCCGGAGGTGCTGAAATCCGTTTCCCACGGAGAAAATTCAAAGCCCTACAGTTTGCCCGAATATTGCCCCGTTTGCGGGGACAAGGCGGTAAAGTTTGCGGACGAGGCGGCTTTGAGATGTCCAAATGTAGACTGTCCCGCACAGCTTAAACGGAATATCATTCACTTTGCAAGCAAGGGTGCGATGAATATTGACGGTCTTGGCGAGGCGATCGTTACACAACTTCTTGATGAGAAGCTGATATCGGGAGTAGCCGATCTATACCGTCTTACGTCAGAGCAGCTTGAAGTATTGGAGCGTTTCGGTAAAAAATCCGCCGAAAATCTTATTAAAGCAATTGAAACTTCAAAAGAAGCTACTCTTGACAAGGTAATTTTCGCTTTAGGAATACGCAATATCGGTCAAAGCGGAGCAAAACTTCTGTGCGACCGTTTTGGAAGCATTGAGGAGATAATGAATGCTTCAGCAGAAGATATCGCCGCAATAGACGGCTTCGGAGAGGTCATGTCGGAGAACGTTGTGTCCGCATTTCATGATAAGCATTTTTCAGATATTGTTGCTGAGCTGAAAAATCTTGGTGTTAAAATGGAGTACGAAAAGCGTGACAGCGGCGACAAACGCTTTGAGGGAAAGACCTTTGTGCTTACGGGAACGCTTTCATCCATGACAAGGGACGAAGCAAAAGAAATAATCGTCCGTTTCGGAGGGAAAGCGTCAGGCTCGGTGTCAAAAAAGACTTCATACGTTGTTGCAGGTGAGGAAGCAGGCAGCAAGCTTACAAAAGCTCAGGAACTGGGAATAACTGTTCTCAGCGAGCAGGAGTTTCTTGATATGACAAAATAACTATTTTTACTGCTTTAAATTATAGCAACAAATAAGTGTAATAATCAAGTTTAATGAAAGTGCAGTTGAAATTGACTGACAGCCGGAACCGGTACAATAAATAAAAAACGGCGTTTCCCTTAGGAATCGCCGTTTGTGTGTTTTATTACGGATATGTTATACAGCTCTTGTAACCTTATTGGAACGGAGACATCTTGTACATACGTAAATATGCTTAGGAGTACCGTCAACAATAGCTTTTACACGCTTAACGTTGGGTTTCCAAGTTCTGTTGGAGCGATGATGTGAGTGGGAAACCTTAATACCGAAAGCAACACCCTTTCCGCAAATATCGCACTTTGCCATGGGGGTTACACCTCCTTTTCAATATCATTGTATAAAGTCAACGTTACTATTTTATCACAACTGTTTTGGAATTGCAAGTGTTTTTTGAAAAAAAGTTTGAAAAAATAAAGTTTTTTTGGAAATGTTAAGAAATATCCTTGTATTTTTAATTGAAATATGTTATAATAAATGCTGATTTTGAACTTTACGCCGAAAAAGGAGAGGCTTTGTTTACAAAGCGTACATAATTTATGCAGGATAGAATTATTGAATTTGTTATGCACGGTATTGTGCTGCTGACAGCTTTTCCTGTGCATGAGTGCGCTCATGCACTTGCGGCGCACTGGCTTGGCGACGATACGGCAAAAAATCAGGGGCGTATATCGTTTAATCCTTTAAGGCATCTTGATCTGTTTGGTACGGTGTTCATGCTGCTTGCAGGATTCGGCTGGGCAAAGCCTGTTCCTATAAATGCGAATAATTTCAAGAACCGCAAGGTAGGAATGGCAGTCTCATCTTTGGCGGGACCTCTTTCAAATGTGCTTATGTCCTATGTTTCCATTGTAATATGTAAAATACTTACATACAGCAGTTACGGCAATTCCTATGTGAACGCTCTTGCAGACGTTTTCTGGTACGCAACGATACTCAATCTGGGACTGGCTGTATTTAATTTATTGCCTGTTCCGCCTTTGGACGGTTCCAGAATATTTAACCTTGTTCTGCCGGAGAAGCTGTATTTTAAGGTTATGAAGTACGAAAATATTATTTTTGGTATCCTTTGTCTGTCAATATGGTTGGGATTTCTTGACAAGCCGCTTTGGTTTTTGCAGCAGCAGGCTTTTGGTCTTATGAACCGTCTTTCGATATGGGTAGATATTCTTATGATTCGAGGTATATAAATGGAGCAGATCTCATTCAAGCTTGAAGTTTTTGAGGGCCCTTTGGATCTGCTGCTCCACCTGATTTCAAAGCATAAGCTGAATATCAACGATATTCCGATAACCGAGCTCCTTGATCAGTATCTGGACTATATAAGCCGTATGTCAGAGCAGAACATGGAGATCGCAGGTGAATTTCTTGAAATGGCCGCAAGATTAGTGTACATTAAAACAGTGTCACTGCTTCCGCAGAAAGAGGAAGCCGAACAGCTCAAAAAAGAGCTTCAGGGAAGACTTATTGAGTATTCACTGTGCAAAAAAACTGCGGAAATTATGAAAGAGCGCTATATCGGCAACGTTTTTGCGGTGCGGGGGCAGCTTACTGTAGAGTTCGACAACACATATCCGATTATTCACGATCCGCAGGAGCTTCTGGACGCTTACTTGAAAATACAGATAAAGCCTCCGGAGGAAAAGGTGAAGACAGAAGCTTTCAATACTATTGTAAAGAAAAAGATTGTTTCTGTAACGTCCAAAATAATTTTTGTCCTCAGGCGGCTCTATAAATCCGGAAGCTGTTTTATGAACAGCTTATTCTCGGGACTAACCGACCGTTCCGAACGCGTTGCGGTTTTTCTGGCTGTGCTGGAGCTTACAAAATCCGGAAGAATAGTGCTGAACGATGATAACACAGTAATAACCTTTAACAGGGAGCACAGCAAGGTTCAATCGGAACAGTCCGACCATACCGAAACGGAGGTTTCATATTCATGAAGATAAACGAGGGTATTTCCGCTGTCGAAGCTATACTTTTCGCACACGGAGAGCCTATCGAAGCCGAAAAGCTCTGTGCTGCGGCGGGAGTAGAGGCTGATATGCCGGAAAAGCTTGTTCAGCTTTTAGTTGATAGATACGAGTCCACGGGAAGCGCGCTTACAGTGTTAAAACTTGGCAACAGCTACCAGCTTGCGGTCAAAGCCGAATTTTTCGACTATGTAAGAGCTGCGCTGGAGTCGAAAAAAAATACTCCGCTTTCTCCTGCGGCAATGGAAGTGCTTACCATAATAGCCTACAATCAGCCCGTAACAAAAGGTTTTGTAGAGCACGTCAGGGGTATAGACAGTTCAAGTGTTGTCAATTCTCTTGTTGAGAAAAATCTTCTTGAGGAGGCTGGACGTCTTGATGTTCCGGGAAAGCCTATCGCCTATAAAACGACTTCTGCTTTTCTAAGATGCTTTCAGCTTTCCTCTTTAAACGATCTGCCTGCTCTGCCTGATTCAGACGGACAGGTAAGTTTTGACGAGATACTTATTTCCAACGATAAAGGTAAATCCGTGGAGGTTTTGGACGGCGGGGATGTTTCCGATGTGTGAAAGGGTGGTAAAGCATTGACGGCTTTGATAGTGATCGCCGCGATAATACTGTTTTTTGCGCTTGCACTTAATGTGAAGCTTCGTGTGCGTATAAGGTACATCGGCGGAGAGTTTGACTTCAGGCTGAAATATCTTTGGTTTACTATTTATCCTTTAAAAAAAAATAAGCGCAAAAAGAAAAAGGAGAAAGCCGGTAAGGCAGAACAAGATACCCGCAAGAAAAAAGGTAAAAAGGATATATCCTCAGAAAATGAATCGGCGGAGGAATTTGTAAAAACGGAAGAAAGCATGGATATCTCCGAAAATGCCGATACAGAATTTGAAGAAGATACGGAAAATATTCCCTCAGAAAAAAAGCAAAAGGAAAAGCTTAAGGACAAGCTTGACAAGCTGTCGGAGCTTATCGAAAAGATCAAGATAATATGGGGCTTCTCAGAGAAACGGCTCAGAAGGATATTTACCCATATTTACATCGAAAACCTTATGATTGATTTTGTCATTGCGGGGGATGACGCCTGCAAAACGGCGGTAAGCTACGGAACGGTAAGCGCTGCTGTTTATAACGGCATTTCTATAATAAGCACATTATTCCGCACAAAAGTAAAGTCAGTCGATATTTCTTGTGATTTTGAGGGGAAAAAGCCTGTGTACGATGCTGCCGCTGATATTACGGCAAGACCGTCAACGCTTTTTGCTGCGGTACTGGGTATTCTCGGAGGATTTATAATAAACTATAAGAGTATAATGGGGAAGTCAGACAAGCGGCAGTCTAATGAAGCAGCCGCTCAACTATAATAAAGGAGAATGAAAATGGATACAAAGGTAAAAGATTTGGTCTCATCTGCAATTGGAAAGATCCACGAACTGTCCGACGCGGATACGGTAATAGGAAATCCTATAAAGATCGATGGCGGGATAACAATTATTCCTGTTTCAAAGGTTTCCTACGGATTTGCTGCCGGAGGCTCCGATCTTCCGTCAAAAAATGAAAAGGAGTTTTTCGGAGGCGGTAGCGGAGGAGGAGTAACCATTAATCCTCTGGCATTTATTGTGGTTTCAGGCGAGGACGTTAAGCTTCTTGAGCTGGGCTCGGGTAATTCCTCTGCAAACGCTATAGTCAGCGCTGTTCCAGAGCTTATTTCAAAAATACAGGCAATGTTTTCAAAGAAAAAGGATAAAGATTCCAATGAACCTATAAATGTTGAAGATATTTCCGCACTGTCGGATTCTGCCGAACCGGAGATAGAAAAGGTTGAAATTAACACCGAGGGATTTGACTTTTAACTAAATATTTTGCATACAGACTCCATAAGATATTATGTAAATATTCCTTTGGAGGTTTGTATGAAACAAGTTAAACGTATTATAGGTATTTTGCTTTCGGCGGCGGTGATTTTTCCGTTCGCTCCAAAAGCTGAAGCCGTTTCTTTAGCGGGACTTTCCGCAAAGGCAGCAATATTGATAGACGCCCAAACGGGAACTGTCATTGCCGAAAAAAACGAGAAGCAAAGACTTCCCATGGCAAGCACCACAAAGATAATGTCCGCGCTGCTTTTGCTTGAAAGCGGCGGTCTTGATGACCAGTTCAGGGTGGACAACGGCGCGATAATGGTCGAGGGCTCGTCAATGGGGCTTTGCGAGGACGATATTGTTACAAAACGAGCGCTTTGCTACGGTATGCTGCTTCCGTCGGGAAACGACGCCGCTAACCAAACGGCTGTAACGCTGGCCGGCAGTACCGAAAAATTTGCGGAGATGATGAACCAACGGGCGGAAAAAATTGGTCTTGAAGACACGAATTTTGTTACACCGTCGGGACTGCATAATGAAAACCATTACTCAACGGCATACGATATGGCTATGCTTACGAGAGAAGCCCTCAGGAACGAGGATTTCCGCGAAATATGCGGCACAAAGCGTGCGAAGCTTAAATTCGGTAATCCGCCCTACGAGCGGTGGCTTGTGAATACTAACAAGCTGCTTACCATGTACGACGGCTGTATAGGCGTAAAAACCGGCTTTACCGACGAGGCGGGAAGATGTCTTGTTTCAGCTGCAGAAAAGAACGGCGTCACACTTATCTGTGTTACCCTGAACGCTTCCGACGACTGGAACGACCATAAAAAAATGTACGATTACGGTTTTTCCGTTACTGAAAGCCGAGATGTTTCCTTTGATTGTTCGGGACTTCGGATAAAAACTGCGGGAGGAACTGTAGGAGAGATTTCCGTTGAACTGGAAAATATACCCTCGTATACTATTGTAAACGGTGCAGAACCCGAGATAACGTCGGAAACATTGATTTCTGACTTTGTTTACGCTCCTGTTGAAAAAGGAAAAAATGTCGGAAAGGTAAATTTTTATGCCGACGGAAAGCTAATGTGCACCGTTAACATGATTGCAAAGGACGGCTGCGAAGCTGTTGTCAGCAAGCATAAGCCGAGCGTTTACGAAACTGTCTTGGAGTGGTTCAAACAAATTATAGACTGAAAAGGAGCAGGCAAGTGGAAAAAGTCAGACTTCAGAAGCTTATAGCGGAAAGCGGGATGTGTTCCCGCAGAAAAGCGGAGGAATTAATAAAGCAGGGCAAGGTCACGGTCAACGGCAGAGCCGCCCATATCGGCGACGGAGCTACCGTTAAAGATATTATTGCTGTGGACGGGGAAAAGCTGCCAATTGCAAAAAAACGTGAAAAATACTATATAATGCTCAACAAGCCGCGCGGATACGTTACAACTATGTCGGACGAGCTTGACCGACGCTGCGTTACCGAGCTTCTGAAGGATTTTCCCGCAAGAGTGTACCCTGTGGGCAGGCTTGACAGAAATTCCGAAGGTCTGCTGCTGTTTACAAACGACGGAAATTTTTCAAACGATATCATGCACCCCAGCCGCCATGTGTCCAAAACTTACCGTGTAACGGTTCGTCCTCCGGTAAGCGAGGAACAGCTTGCGCGGCTTTCGGCGGGCGTCGAGATAGACGGCAGGAAAACACTGCCTGCGTCTGTGGACGTTCTTGTTCAGGAACAGGGCAGGGTAGTGCTTCAAATTGTTATCCGCGAGGGCAGGAACCGCCAGATACGTAAGATGTGCGAGTCTGTGAATCTTGAGGTAGCAAGGCTTAAACGGACAGCTATCGGTCCTTTGAGGCTGGGTATGCTCAAACCGGGAGCCTACAGAGAGCTTACTTCCGAGGAGCTTCGCGCTATCAGAAGTGCGGTAGGGGAAAAATGACCTGTTTAAATATGAATAAATTGAAAAAATATGTAAAAATATTGTTATTATCTTGTCAATCAAGGAAAAAAGTAGTATAATTATTCTGGTATAATTTTTTTGTAACCGTATTCGGCAAAGCCGATCTCGGATACTGATATCGAACGGAGGAACCTTATATGTTAACTGAAAGCCAGAAGGCAAAATTTGACGCCTATAAGTCGTACTCGGCGGCAGACTGCCAAAGCGCGGCGGCAAAACGTCTTGCGGAATTGTTTGACGACGGACAGTTTACTGAACTTGATGCAGCCGTTATGAACGGAAACTCTCCCGCGGGAGTAATTACTGCTTACGGATATGTTGATGGAAGTCCCGTTTATGCATTTTCACAGGACAGAGCCGTTAAGGGCGGGGCGGTAAACAGCCGTCATGCAGCAAAGATTTGTAAAGTATTTGACCTTGCTTCACGTACGGGCGTGCCTGTTGTGGGTATTTATGATTCAAACGGAGCTTTTGTTGATGACGGCGCTGAAGCTATCAAAGCGTACAGCGATATTCTGCTTTGGACAAGCAACCTTTCGGGCGTAGTCCCTCAGATCTCGGTAATTGCCGGAACCTGTGCAGGCAGCGCAGCTATGGCGGCGTGTTCTGCCGATTTTGTTGTTATCACAGACGACGGAGAGCTCTATACTACTCCAGGTAAAGACATAAAGGGCGAAGACGCTGTTGCCAACGGAACTGCAGCGCTTTCCGCTAAAGATGATAAGGCAGCAATGGAGGCTGTTAAAAAGCTTATTGCCATTCTTCCTGCAAATAATATTTCCTCTGCGCCTATGTTTGAGTTTTCTGAAACAGGAAAGGCTGCAAGCGGTACAGCTGATGAGATTGCAATGGCTGTTGCCGATTCGGACAGTGTGATAGAACTCTCGTCCGGATTCGGAACGTCCGCCTATACTGCAATTGCAACTGTCGGAGGCTCTGCCGTGGGAATAGCGGCTACAAATAAATCAGCGGATAAGCTTACTTCAGACGATTGCTCAAAGCTTGCAAGATTTGTAAGAACATGCGACGCTTTTTCTATCCCTGTACTTACTTATATTGATACCGAAGGTTTTGCTTCCAACGCTTGTGCAAGAGATATGGCAAAGGTTTCCAATGCGTATGCTGAGGCTACAACTCTTAAAGTATCTGTTGTTAGCGGCAAAGCTTACGGTGCGGCTATGGCTGCTTTCGGAGCGGGCAATGCCGATGTTACTTACGCATATCCTGAGGCTGTTATTTCTCCCATCGCACCTGTTGCGGCGGTTGAATTTCTTTGGCACGACAAACTCAAGGGCGCGGCGAATCTTTCTGAGGAAAGGAATAAGCTGGCTGCTCAGTACGCTGACGAAAACGCTTCCGCGTTTGATGCCGCCTCAAAGGGCTGCGTTGACGGAATAATTTCCGCAGATGAAGCCCGCGGAAAGATTATTGCTGTTCTGGAGCTTATGAACGGCAAGAGAATGACCAAGCGTTTGCCCAAGAAGCACAGTAATATGCCCTTTTAAAGGTTAGAAGTCAGAGAACATAGGTTAGCAGATTTGTTGAATCGATATTCTCTGTGGCAATAAAAACTTTGAAAAATATATGAATGGTGGTTATTGTTATGAAAAGATTTAATATTACCGTAAACGGAAAGGCTTACGATGTTGCCGTTGAGGAAGTTTCAGGAGGAGCAGCTGCTCCTGCTGCCGCACCGGTTGCGGTTTCCGCTCCTGTACAGGCTGCCCCTGCCGCCGCAGCTCCTGCTGACGGAACTGCCGTAAACGCTCCTATGCCCGGAACTATCCTTGACGTTAAGGCTTCTGTTGGAGATACCGTTACAGAGGGTCAGGTACTTATGGTTCTTGAAGCTATGAAAATGGAGAACGATATCGTTGCTCCCAAAGCCGGAAAGGTTTCTGCAATCAGCGTTAAGAAAGGCGACAGCGTAAACTCGGGAGACGCTCTCGCTTACATTCAGTAATCTTACGAAAGGTTGATCAAAATGGCTAAAATAAAAGTTACCGAAACGGTTCTCCGTGACGCGCACCAGTCTCTTATTGCTACAAGAATGACTATGGACGAAATGCGTCCCATACTTTCAACAATGGATAAGGTCGGCTATTATTCCGCAGAGGTTTGGGGCGGAGCAACGTTCGATTCCTGTCTTCGTTTTCTTAATGAAGATCCTTGGGAAAGACTCCGCATACTTCGTAAGGAAATGCCAAACACAAAGCTTCAGATGCTTTTCAGAGGTCAGAATATGCTTGGTTACCGTCATTATGCAGATGATGTTCTGGAGTATTTCGTTCAGAAATCCGCTGCAAACGGTATCGATATTATCCGTATTTTTGACGCTCTCAACGATATAAGAAATCTCAGAACAGCTATTTCTGCTGCAAAGAAAGAGGGAGCGCACGCTCAGGTCGCTATTTCTTATACGCTGGGCGATGTGTTCACAACCGATTATTATGTTAATTACTGCAAGGAGATAGAAGCTGAGGGGGCAGATTCCATTTGTATAAAGGATATGGCTGCTCTGCTCACTCCTTACAGAACTGCCGAGCTTGTTAAGGCTATCAAGGCGGCTGTAAAGATTCCCGTACAGCTTCACACCCACTATACTTCTGGTTTGGCTTCAATGTGTCTTTTGAAGGGCATTGAAAACGGCGCTGATATGATTGATACCGCTATGTCTCCGCTTGCTTTGGGTACTTCCCATGCGCCTACCGAGTCAATGGTTGCGGCTTTACAGGGTACCGAGTACGATACAGGTCTTGATCTTGTTCTGCTCACCGAAATTCGCGATTACTTTATGAAGCTACGCAAGAAATACATTGACAACGGTCAGCTTGACCCGAAAATGCTTGCTGTTGACGCAAATGCTCTTATTTATCAGGTTCCCGGAGGAATGCTTTCCAACCTGCTTTCACAGCTTAAGCAGGCTGGAAAAGAGGATAAGTTTACCGATGTGCTTAAGGAAGTTCCTAACGTTCGTAAGGACGCGGGTTATCCTCCGCTTGTTACGCCTACCTCACAGATCGTTGGTACACAGGCAGTGTTCAACGTAATCAACGGCGAACGCTATAAAACTGTTACAAAGGAATTTAAGGCTCTCGTTAAGGGCGAGTACGGAAAAACTCCGGCTCCTATTGACCCTGAATTCAGCAAGAAGATACTTAAGGGTGAGGAACCAATTACCTGCCGTCCTGCTGACCTTTTGCAGCCTGAGCTTAATAAGCTTAAAGAAGAAGCTTCCGAATGGGCTGAACAGGAGGAGGATGTACTCAGCTATGCAATGTTCCCGCAGGTAGCTCCGAAATTCTTTGCCAAGAGACGGGACGAAAAATATGGTGTTGACAGTGCTCACGCTGATGCAGAGAACAAAGTTCACCCGGTATGATCTGGTAAAATGTAAATGAGTATTTTTATTCCCGACACTATTAAAAATATTATCGGAAATTCGATATATGATTTGGATACGGCAGGTCATTCCGGTGCGCAGGTGCTGATGTTTCCGAATATGGTTCTGAAAATCGAAAAAAATAGTAAGAATGCTGACGAAACGGTACAGATTATGAAGTGGCTGGACGGGAAACTTCCCGTGCCAAAGGTGATTTGCCGTGAAGTTTGCGATGAATATCAGTATCTGCTCATGAGCAAGGCAGATGGGATAATGTCCTGCGATTCGTATTATCTTGAACGCCCCCATGAATTGCTCGGTTTACTGGCAGAAGCTTTAGAAATGCTTTGGAACGTTGATATCGTTGATTGCCCACGCCGCCGCGAACTTGATACGGAGCTTAAGGAAGCACGGTACAGAGTTGAACATGGTCTTGTAAATGTTGACCATGCTGAACACGGAACATTTGGCAAAAATGGATTTGAAAGTCCGTTTGAGCTTTTGAGCTGGCTTGAAAACAACAAGCCGCCGATAGAGGAACCTGTACTGTCCCACGGAGATTTTTGTCTGCCTAATATTTTTCTGAATAACGGAAGTATAAGTGGATTTATTGATTTGGGTGATACGGGAATCGCCGACAAATGGAGAGACATTTCGCTTTGTTACCGCAGTTTAATGCATAATTTTGACGGCAGCTTCGGAGGAAAGATATACAGCGGTTTCAATCCTGATATTTTTTTTGATAAGCTGAATATCAAACTCGATTGGGATAAACTCAGATATTACATTTTATTGGACGAATTATTTTGACATTAAAAATACTGTTATTAAAAGAGTCGGAAAAAACCGGCTCTTTTTTATTGCAAAACACTTGATTTTTAATGTAAAAAATGGTATAATTAAAAATAAGTGTTGATAATGAAAGCGGGTAATTATAAGCGGAAAGGACTGCGTTACATGATTAAAAGTATGACTGGATACGGCAGATTTCAGCAGACTATCGACGGAAGAGAAATCCTGGTAGAGATCAAATCGGTGAATCATAGGTATTTTGAATTCTCGGCAAGAGTTCCGAGGGCTTACGGATATCTTGAAGAAAAACTTAAATCCTTTATACAGGGACGTGTTTCCCGCGGAAAAGTCGACGTGGGAGTGACAATTTTTAATATTGAGGGAAAAGACGCTCAGATTGAAGTCAACCAGTCAATTGCGGCAGGTTATGTCAATGCGCTCAGAAATGCTAACGAAAATCTTAAACTGAAAGACGATTTGTCACTGTCTAATCTTATAAGACTTCCAGACATTTTTAACGTAATAAAAACTGCAGAGGACGAAACTGTTATCTGGAACGATGTAAAAACTGTTGCGGAAGAAGCTCTCAATAACTTTATTTCAATGCGGGAAATCGAAGGTCTGAAAATGATGGACGATATAAAATCCCGTCTAGATTACATCGGCGAGCTTGTGGATATGGTGGAGGAGCGTTCTCCTATAGTTACTGAAGCATACCGTCAAAAGCTTTACGGCAAGCTCTGCGAGATACTTTCTGATAAAAAGATCGATGAGCAAAGGATTCTGACAGAAGCTGCTGTCTTTTCGGAGAAAACTGCTGTTGATGAGGAAACGGTACGCCTGAAAAGTCATATACATCAGTTCGGTACCTTGCTTGATATCAAGGAACCTGTAGGACGTAAGCTGGACTTTTTGATACAGGAGTTCAACCGCGAGAGCAACACTATCGGTTCTAAAGCACAGGACATTGAGATTACTAAAATTGTTGTTGAACTTAAATCTGAGATTGAAAAAATACGCGAGCAGATTCAAAACATTGAATAGTCTTAAAGAACCTTTCGGAGGAACATATGAAGCTTATTAACATCGGTTTCGGAAATATGATAAATGCGGGACGGCTCATTACCATTGTAAGCCCCGAGTCTGCTCCTATAAAACGTATTATTCAGGAAGCCAAGGAGAAAGGCTTGCTTATCGACGCTACTTACGGCAGACGGACTCGTGCGGTTATAATTATGGACAGCGATCATGTTATTTTGTCTGCGGTACAGCCTGAGACTGTTGCGGGGCGTTTGGACGACGAGGAGGAATCGGACGATGAGTAAAGGTATATTAATGGTAGTGTCCGGTCCGTCAGGCTGCGGAAAGGGAACTGTTCTGGCAGAGATTGTCAAAAGTGATAACATCTTCTACTCAGTTTCCGCAACAACAAGAAGCCCCAGGCCAGGCGAGACGGACGGAATAAATTATTATTTTTTGGCAAAAGATAGATTTGAGGAAATGATCGCTGACGGAGGTATGCTCGAATATGCGTCTTATTGCGGAAACTATTATGGTACGCCGCAGAAGCCTGTAGAGGATATGCTTGAAAAAGGCTGTCACGTTATTCTGGAAATTGAAGTACAGGGGGCAATGAAAATCAAAGATAAATGCCCTGACGCTGTGTTTATATTTATTCTTCCTCCATCGCTGAAGGAGCTTCGCAGGCGTCTTGAAAAACGCGGAACGGAATCCGCCGAGGTAATAGAAAAACGTCTTGGAGAAGCGGCAGGGGAAATAGTTCATGCGTACAAATACGATTATGCCGTTGTAAACGGCGAGCTTTCCGAAGCAGTAAACGATATAAAATCGATTATCAGAGCGGAAGAATTGAAAATAGCTAAAATAAAAAATACTATAGATGAGGTGTTGGAAAATGCTTAGACCTGCTATTAATCAAATCGCTACGAAAAATGAAAGCTATTACTCGGTTGTAATTGCTGTTGCAAAACGCGCACGAGAAATCGCTGACGATCTGTACAATAATAACGAGACCCTTGAGGAAAAACCAGTTAAAACCGCCGTCGAGGAATTTGCAGGAAGAAAATATTATTTCATAGAGGATCCTTCTCTCAAGAACTCAAAGGATTGATCTCTGCGGAGGAAAAGATTTGCAGACTATAAAACATCTGGCGGCTGTTGCGGTAAGTTCCGCGGACTATGGGTATGACAGAAGATATAAATATACTGTTCCGATGGACATGGACGGCAAGGCAGCAGTAGGAGTAAGAGTTCTCGTTCCTTTCGGCAACGGCAACAGAAAACGCATAGGGGTCATAATACGTATTGATAATGCTTCCGTCGAGGATCTGAGCCGTTTCAAGCCGATAAATTCTATTATTGACGATGAGCCTTTGCTTAACAGTGAAATGCTTGATTTGGTCATGTGGTTAAGGGAAACAACCTTATGCACTTACTTTGAGGCGTTTAAAACGCTGATACCAATTGGACTAAGTGTAAATTTTACGCATAAGTATGAGCTTTCTTCCGACAGCAGCTTATCTTCGGACTCTCTTTCGGATGGGGCGCTTAACCTATTAAAAGCTATTAAGAATAACTTTTCCGCGTTGGACGGTGCGGAAAACAAGCTTGTTTCCGAGCTTGTAAAAGCTGGATTTTTGATTGAATATGATTCAGTAAAAAGACGAACTAAAGACGAAACGGTCAAAATGATAAAGCTTACGTACGATTTTGCAGCGGGAAAGCTTGCGGCAAACTTGTCTCAGAAACAAAAAAGCGTTGTTACACTTCTTACAGACAGCGGCTCTGCTTCAATAAAGGAAATATGCTACCTCTGCGGCGTCACATCGTCAGTTGTCATCAATATGACAAAAAAAGGAATTGTTGAATCTTATGAGTATGAAATACTGAAAACACCTAATGTTGCCGTAAAAGAAAATGCAGACGATATAATCCTCTCAAAACAGCAGCAACAGGCATACAATGGTATAGCTGCTTTGATAGATGAGGGCAAACCGTGCGCTGCACTGCTTTACGGCGTTACGGGAAGCGGAAAAACTCCGGTTTTTGCAAAGCTTATTCAACATACCCTTAATTTAGGGAAAAATGTTATCATGCTTATTCCCGAAATATCCCTTACACCGCAGGTTTTAAAACGGTTTCAGGATCTTTTTGGTGATATGGTTGCAATAATGCACAGCAGTCTTTCGCTGACTCAAAGGCTTAACGAATATAAAAGGGTTAAAAAAGGTCAGGCAAGGATTGTTGTTGGAACAAGGAGCGCGGTTTTTGCTCCTATGGAAAATATCGGACTTTTTATTATTGACGAGGAAGGCGAAAGAACTTACAAATCAGAGTCGTCCCCAAGATATAATGCAAAGGAAATTGCCAAAAAAAGGTGTATTAGCCATAACGCAGTCACTCTTATGGCTTCTGCCACTCCGTCTATAGAAAGCTTTTATTACGCCAAAACGGGAAGATATAAGCTTTTTACCATGTCTGAACGGTATTCACAGGATAGACTTCCGGTTACAGAAATAGTAGATTTGGCGGTAGATGGATTTTACGGAAATTCCACGGTTTTTTCAGAGAGGCTTGTGGAAGAGATCAATTATAATCTTGAAAAAAGAGAACAGACAATTCTTCTTCTTAACCGAAGAGGTTATCATACTTATATAAGCTGTACGGACTGTAAAGAACCGCTTATATGTCCGAATTGCAGCATACCTATGACGTATCATAAGACAAACAGTCGTGTGCTGTGTCATTATTGCGGCTACAGCGCTGAAATGCCGAAAATCTGCGGTAAATGCGGTTCAAATCACCTTAAAATGACGGGACTCGGCACTCAAAAGGCTGAAGACGAGGTTGCGGAATTGTTTCCAAATGCAAGGATTCTGCGTATGGATGCCGATACCACATATTCTCGTTATGCTTATGAAAAAAGTTTCCGTGCTTTTGAAAACGGAGATTACGACATAATGCTTGGAACTCAGATGATCGCTAAGGGGCTTGATTTTCCCAATGTAACGCTTGTCGGAGTCCTTTCCGTTGACAAGGCGTTGTTTTCGGGAGATTTCCGAAGCTACGAAAGGACTTTTTCACTTGTAACTCAGGTTGTGGGGCGCTGCGGAAGAGGCGATAAGCAGGGTCGTGCTATCATTCAGACATATGTTCCCGAACACTACGTTTTGAATCTTGCGGCGGAACAGAATTACCCCGCGTTTTACGATCAGGAGATTGCATCGCGGCAGGCGTTGGTTTATCCTCCTTTCTGCGACATATGTTTACTTGAGTTTTCTTCGGTGATAGATAGCTGCGCTGACAAAGCTTCCAAAACTTTTCTCGGACTTATAAGCGGCAGTATTTCCTCGGGAAAAATAAATGTTCCGATAAGAGCACTTGGTCCGTCAAAGTGTCTGCATGAGAAGATTAACGGCAAATATCGTTACCGTATAATTATCAAATGCAGAAATAACAGTCAGTTTCGCAGCTACATTGGACAGATTTATAAGCAAACCTTTAAAATGAGAGAATTTGCAAATGTACACACGATTATTGATATAAACGGAGACATAATCTAGTAAAATTATTGAAAGGCAGTGAACATTTTGGCACTGAGAAGAATTGTCAATAAATCTGAGGATATACTCAGAAAGAAATGCAAGCCCGTGGAGAACTTTGACGAAAAGCTTGGTATACTTCTCGATGATATGGCTGAAACTATGTACAAGGCAAACGGCGTTGGTCTTGCCGCACCTCAAGTTGGAATTTTAAGGCGTGCAGTCGTTGTTGACGTAGGCGAGGGACTTTTGGAGCTTATCAATCCTGAAATTATCAAATCAAAAGGTTCTCAGCGGGCAGTTGAAGGCTGTCTTTCCTGTCCAGACGACTGGGGTTATGTTGTTCGTCCCAATGAAATCATTGTCAAGGGGCAGGATAGAAACGGAAAAAATATACAATTAAAACTAAAGGAATTTTTTGCCAGAGCGGTTTGTCATGAGGTTGATCACCTTGAGGGGCAGCTTTTTATTGATATTGCCGATGAAATGGTTGATCCTGATGAAATGTAAACTGAACAGAAAAACAAAAAAGGAAAACTAAAAAACGCTGAAAGGACTAATTAATGAACATTATTTTTATGGGCACTCCAGATTTTGCCGTTCCATGTCTAGAAGCGCTTATCGACAGCGGCGAAAATGTTACAGCAGTGTTTACTCAGCCAGATAAACCAAAGGGAAGGGGATATAAGCTTGCTCCGCCCCCTGTAAAGGAAGTTGCCTTAACACACAGTATACCAGTGTATCAGCCGCTTAGCCTAAAAAAAGGCGAAGATGCTGAGTTTGCATTGAAAGTTATAAATGAACTTTCTCCCGATTTGATAATTGTAGTCGCATACGGAAAGATACTTCCTAAGGCTGTTCTTGATGCGCCGAAGCATTACTGTATAAACGTTCACGCGTCGCTTCTTCCGAAGTACCGCGGCGCAGGACCTATTCAATGGAGCGTTCTAAACGGTGAAAAGGTTACAGGCGTTACTACAATGCTTATGGCGGAGGGCGTTGATACTGGAGATATGCTGTTGAGCAAATCTCTGGAAATTGGAGAGAACGAAACGGCTTCGGAGTTACATGACAGGTTGTCGGTACTTGGTGCTGAAACACTTTTAGATACAGTTAGTGCTGTAAAGCTTGGAAACATTACACCAATTCCGCAGAATGATTCCGAGTCGTGCCATGCGCCTATGCTTACAAAGGATATGTGTCCGATAGATTTTTCAAAAACTGCTCAAGAGGTACACAATCAAATACGCGGGCTGTCATCTTACCCGTGTGCTTCGGCTGTTCTTGACGGAAAACGTCTCAAAGTTTACAGATCGGAGATAGTTGAAAATTTAAAGTCGGATAAACTGCCGGGAACTATTGTACAGCCAAAAGACTTTACAGTTGTTTGTGGAGACGGAGCCTGCATTAGGTTTACTGAAATTCAGGCAGAGGGCGGAAAAAGAATGTCTACAGAGGATTATTTAAGGGGAAGAGCTGTTAGTGAGGGTACTGTTTTAGTGTAAAAGGAGGCAGGATATGTTTTACGATCCAACATATTTGCTCGTACTTCCGGCGGTAATTTTTGCTCTTGTTGCTCAGATTATGGTCAAATCCACGTTTAACAAGTACAGCAGCGAAAATAATCAACATGGCTATACAGCAAAAGAAGTTGCGAGAAAAATTCTTGACGAGAACGGTCTCTATAGTGTCAGCATTGAATACGTGAGAGGAAACCTTACTGACCATTATGATCCGTCGGCAAATGTTATCCGACTCTCTGATTCGGTTTACAACAGCACTTCTGTTGCAGCTATCGGCGTTGCAGCTCACGAAGTAGGACACGCTATCCAGCACGCACAGGGCTACACTCCGATCAAAGTCAGACAGGCGATTATTCCCATTACGCAGATAGGCTCAAGTCTTGCTTTGCCATTAGTATTTATTGGAATGCTGATTGGCGCGCTGCAATGGCTTATTCCTGTGGGTATCTTCCTTTATACGGGAGTTGTTCTGTTTCAGGCGGTAACGCTTCCAGTTGAATTTAATGCAAGCAGAAGAGCACTGAAAACCCTTGATGAAAATGTTATTCTTTACAAAAGTGAAGTCAAAATGGCAAAAAAGGTTTTGACCGCTGCTGCGATGACCTATGTTGCTGCTATGTTCTCATCATTGATGAGCCTTTTAAGACTTATTTTATTATCCAGCAGGAACAGGAGAAATTAATTATGGGTGTTAAGTCTCCGCGTTTTACAGTGTTGGAATTACTGAATAAAATGGATAAGCAGGCCTATTCCAACCTTGCATTGGATTCAGCGCTTGAGAAAAGCGGTTTTTCGGATAGAGACAGGAGCTTTGTCTCCAGACTTTTTTACGGAATAGTAGAGCGCAGGCTTACTTTGGAATATGTTATTTCAATGTACAGCAGCAAGCCTTTACACAAGCTGGACAATGCTGTCATTAACATATTGAAAATGGGACTGTATCAGCTACTCTATATGGATTCGGTAAATGACAGCGCAGCTGTAAACGAATCGGTAATTCTTGCAAAGCAATGCGGCAAAGCAAGTGCCTCGGGATTTGTAAATGCAGTACTGAGAAGCTTTATCCGAGAAGGAAAGGAAATTACCTTTCCAGAGGACATGGTCGAACGTCTTGGTCTTGAATATTCATGCAACCTTGATCTTGTTAAAAAGCTTTGCGTAGATTATTCTTTTGAACAGGCAGAGGACTTGCTTAAAGCTTCTGTTAATCCGCATAAAACTTTTTTAAGGGTAAATAACTTAAAAATATCTTCCGAAAAGCTTATTTCTGAATTTAATGCTTTGGAAATGTCCGTAAAGGCTTGCAGCATTACAGACAATTGCCTTGAAGCGGAAGGGCTCGGCGGAGTGGAACACTGCGGACTTTTCCAAAAAGGTTTTTTTCATGTACAGGATTTATCTTCACAGCTTTGCTGCAAGGTATTGTCTCCGCAGCCAAACGATACAGTAATTGATTTGTGTGCGGCTCCTGGCGGAAAGGCGTTCACCATTACAGAGATAATGGGGGGGAGTGGCAAGGTAATTGCATGTGATATACACTCAAATAGGGTAAATTTGATAAAAAAGGGCGCTGAGCGGCTTGGTCTCTTAATTGAGGCAGTAAAAAACGACGCTAAGGTGTTTAATAAAAATTTTCCGCAGGCGGATAAAATTTTATGCGATGTTCCATGCTCTGGATTCGGAGTAATACGTTCAAAACCAGAGTTGAAATATACCGATTTGAAAACCATTTCACGGCTTCCCGAAGTGCAGTACAATATTTTATGTACAGCTTCAAAATACCTGAAACCAGGCGGAGAGCTCGTTTATTCGACTTGCACCTTGAATAGAGATGAAAATGATAATGTGATTGATCGTTTCCTTAATGATCACAAAAACTTTATACCTATAAATATTATGGAAGAATACGGGAATGAAAGCCATAAGATGACTATTTTTCCAAGGGATTTTGGCTGCGAAGGATTTTTTATAAGCAAGATCAGAAAGGACGAACTTTGATTTTGAAAAAGGATATTTTATCCTGTAGTTTGAGTGAACTATACTCCGAAATGGAGTCTATTGGTGAGAAAAATTTCAGAGGAAAACAAATTTATGAATGGCTACATACAAAAAGAGTTCATGAATTTGTTAATATGAGTAATATTTCTTCGTCTTTACGTACAAAATTAAATGATAATTATTGTATAAATAGTATAAAAATTGTCAGAAAGCTTGAATCTTCTATAGATAATACTGTAAAATATTTATATGAGTTGTCGGACGGCAATCATATTGAGTCTGTTCTGATGGATTACAAGCACGGAAACAGCCTTTGTATTTCAACTCAGGTAGGATGTAAAATGGGCTGCAACTTCTGTGCTTCGACTATTGCGGGTTTCAAGCGGCACTTGTTTCCGTCCGAAATGCTGCTTCAGGTTTATGAAGCGGAAAGAGACAGCGGGCGGCATATTGACAGCCTTGTGCTTATGGGTATCGGGGAGCCTCTCGACAATTTTGATAATGTTGTTAAGTTTTTGCATATTCTTTCATTTGAAACCGGAAAGAATCTCAGTCTTAGACACGTTTCGCTCTCTACTTGCGGGCTTGTGGACAAGATTTACGATCTTGCCGAATATCGCTTCGGACTTACGCTTTCAGTATCTCTTCATGCGGTCAGCGATGCTAAAAGAAGCAAGATCATGCCTGTAAACAAAAAGTATCCTATTGGAGAATTGCTGAAAGCCTGCCGCTATTATATCGAAAAAACAGGACGTAGGATATCCTTTGAATATGCGGTTATTCACGGAGTAAACGATTCTGCGGATGATGCCGACGCACTGGTAAAGCTTCTTAAAGGAATGAACTGTCATGTCAATCTTATTCCTGTAAATCAAATTAAAGAGCGGGACTATCGTTCGGATAAAAACTCTCTTTACAGCTTTCTCGGCGCCTTGGAAAAGGGCGGTCTGAACGCTACTGTCAGACGAACTCTCGGCGCTGATATAGACGCTGCCTGCGGACAGCTCAGACGCGAATACGAGATATGACTCATTTATATTCATAAATCTGCGAAAGGAGTGCGGCTGATGAATGTCTATTCCGATACGAATATCGGATTGTCAAGATTAGAAAATCAGGACAGAGTACGCTCTGCGCTGATAGACGGCGGAGCTTGCTTTGCGGTTGTTTGCGACGGAATGGGCGGTCAGAATGCCGGAAGCGAGGCAAGTGAAAGAGCAGTAAACATTGTTTTTGACAGGATAACCAAGGTTTTTCGTGCCGACTACGAAAGCAAGTCAATCAGAAATTTACTTATTTCTTCCATTACAACCGCTAACTCGGTTGTATATGATACAGCTATTTCGAGTTTGGAAATGAGCGGAATGGGTACGACCTGCGTTGCGGCTCTGGTTTGCGGCTGCAAGCTTTATGCGGTAAATGTGGGCGATTCAAGACTTTACCTTATTAACCATGAAATACGACAGGTAACAAAAGACCACACGGTCGTCATGCATATGTATGAAAGCGGGGAAATTACACGTGAAGAGATCAAAAATCACCCGCGGAGAAATTACATCACAAAGGCTGTAGGTGTTTCGGAAAGCGTTGTTCCCGACTATTTTGAGTTTGATCTGACGGAAAATTCCTCGCTTCTGCTTTGTACTGACGGTCTTTCAAATTACTGTGACGAGTCTGACATATTCAAAGCTGCAAAAGAACTGAATCCTAATGAAGTCCCGGGCGAGCTTATCAGAAAAGCCCTTGAAAACGGCGGCGGAGACAACATTACCGTTGCTTATATGAAATGATTACAGGAAACTGTTTATTTACAGGAGTGAATTTAATGGATAAAAACATTGGAAGAAAGCTTGACGGCAGGTACGAGATTACCGAGCTTATCGGAGTCGGAGGAATGGCGGATGTCTATAAGGCGACTGACATTCTGGAAGACAGAACAGTTGCGGTAAAGATTCTGAAAAACGAATTTGCGGATAATGAGGAATTTGTCAGACGTTTCAGAAACGAATCCAAAGCTATTGCCGTTCTTTCTCACCCTAATATCGTAAAGATTTATGACGTTGGCTTTACGGAAAAAATCCAGTTTATTGTCATGGAGTATATTGACGGTATTACACTAAAAGAGTTTATGGAGCAGCAGGGCGTTATAAAGTGGAAAGATTGTATCCATTTTATAATTCAGATACTCAGAGCTTTGCAGCACGCTCATGACCGCGGAATAGTCCACAGGGACATAAAGCCTCAGAATATTATGCTTTTTCCGGACGGCACTATCAAGGTCATGGATTTTGGAATTGCCAGGTTTGCCCGAGAAGAGGGAAAGACTATTTCTGACAAGGCTATCGGAAGCGTGCACTATATAAGTCCCGAACAGGCGAGCGGAGATGTTACTGACGAAAAGAGCGACATTTATTCCGTTGGTGTTATGATGTACGAAATGCTTACTGGCGAAAAGCCTTTTGACGGAGAAAACCCCGTTTCTGTGGCTCTTATGCATATGCAGAACGAAGCCAAGCCTTTAAGGGCGGTAAATGATTCCGTTCCCGAAGGTCTGGAGGAGATCGTTCTGAGGGCGATGCAGAAAGAAGCTTCAAAACGTTACCAGTCGGCTTCAGAAATGATTAAGGACATTGAAGAGTTCAAGAAAAATCCGAGCATCGTGTTTGAGTACAAATATTTATCAGAAAAAACCCAATATTTCAATGCGGGAGCGGTTTCAAAAGCGGCTGCAGAATCGTCCGCGATCGCAAAGCTGGAAAAAGGCGGTGACAGCAGAAAAATGCGTACACATACCAGAACCAAGGATGAGCTTGACAATTACGACAATTATGATGATTATGAGGAGGACGAAAAACCGTCCAAATCTTCGTATTTTGTTGTTGTTCTTACAGCTATAGCTGCAGGTATTGTTATAATCGTAGTTGCGTTTATCGCAATTATGCTTATAAATGTTTTTGATAAGGATGAGCCTCCTGTAATTGGTAAAATGCCTAATCTGCGCGGTTTAAGTTATCAAGAGGTTGCTAACTATTACGCAAGCTCCTTTGATGTTGTTGTTGAAAATAAGGAATTTTCATCGGAATACCCCGAAGGTGCGATAATTGACCAGACACCCGCAGAGGGTAAGGACTACATGATAGGTAACTCCACGGTAAAGCTGATCGTGAGCAAGGGACCGCGTATGGTAACAGTTACCAATGTTTATGAGCTGGATTCCACAACAGCCATGAGTATGCTAAAGGACAACGACGGTTTTAATGTATTGATAAAGAGCGTTACGGACGAAACGGTTCCAAAAGATTTCGTTATAAAAACGGAGCCTGCCCGCAATGAAAAGGTTGCATACGGTTCGACGGTCTATATGTATGTAAGCCGCGGGCCTGAGGTTCAAGACGTTGTTGTACCCAAATGCGTAGGCCGTACCCTTGAGGAAGCTCGGACGCTTCTGGGCGATAAGTTTACAATTCAAACAATGACTAAGGATTCCCTTGAGCCTGAGGGAACTGTAATCGAGCAAAGCATTCCCGACGTTGGCGAGGATGGTCAGCCCAATATTGTCAAGATCAATTCTACGATTATCCTTACACTCAGTACAGGCAATATGCCCGAAGCCGAAGCGGTTATAACATTCCGTGTTCCCGACGGAATCAAGGGAAAGGCTACGTTCAATTGTTATGTTAACGGAACTATAATCGGTACGACTACAATTGATAATCTGGCATACGCATCAACGGTTTCGGTTGACATTAAGGGTACCGAAATGCAGAAGGTCGTTCTCGAGGCAGTAAATGAAGACAACGACAATAGCGACACCATCGGAGAATATTCTGTTGATTTTGTGGAAAATACTGTTACAGAGGTCAATTTTGACAAAAAGGTTTTAAAAAATCTGTTTTCAGAAAAAAGTAACGATAGCGAAAACAGCGGACGTGAACCTATTGTGATTGATCCTGATGATGACATTGTTATCGACGATCCATTTGATGACGATGACGATAATGCTTTTTGGAATGATGTGTTTGGATATTGATGAACGGTGGTCATATTGAAGGCTTGCTTTTAAAGGCAGTTGGAGGACTGTACACGGCAGAAACAGAGTCAGGCGTCTTTGAATGCAAAGCAAGAGGAATTTTCAGAAAGCAAAATATTTCGCCGTGTGTTGGAGACAGAGTTATTTTGACTGATATAGACGGCTGTACAGCCGTAGTCGACAAAATTCTTCCGAGAAAAAACAATATTATCCGTCCTCCGCTTGCAAATCTTGACTGCATGGTTTTTGTGATCTCCACATGTGAGCCAGCGCCTAATTTGACGCTGCTTGATAAATTTCTTGCAATTGCCGAGTACAAGGGGATAAAAGGTATTATTGCAGTAACCAAAATTGATTTACAGAAAAACAGTTCTTTTGCGGACATTTATAAAAATTCAGGAGCAGAACTTATTGAGATAGATTATGAAAATACGGACTCGTACGTGAAGCTGTACGATCTGCTATCAGGAAAGGTGTCTGCATTTACAGGAAATACAGGAGTGGGAAAGTCTACTTTACTTAACCATATATCCTCAAGTTTGGAAATTAAAACCGGAGAGATAAGCAAGAAGCTTGGCAGAGGACGTCACACTACCCGCAGTGTTGAGCTTTACAAGCTTGATAACGGAGGCTATATTGCCGATACTCCAGGTTTTTCCACCTTTGAAACTCAAAAATACGATATTATCCGTAAAGAAGAGCTTTCAAGCTGTTTTCCGGAATTCAGAGACTACGAGGGAAAGTGCCGTTTTCCCGACTGTGCGCATATTAAGGAAAAAGGCTGTGCTGTTCTGGAGGCGGTCAGAAACGGACAGCTCGCAGCTTCAAGGCATAACAGCTATACGGAAATGTACGAAGAAGCTCGACAAATCAAGGAATGGGAGTTAAAGCGGTGACAGGTGAAAGGAAAATCTGTTGGATATTCGGCGGTGCGCCTGTAAGCAGCAGCTATAATGTTGACCCGCCGTCCGGTGTGTATCTTATCGCGGCTGACAGCGGATACTCTTTGATGAAGCGGTTTGGATTGAAGCCAAACGTTTTAGTAGGTGATTTTGACAGTCTGACCGAAGATATTCCGACTGACTGCGAGATAATCAACGCTCCTGCGGAAAAGGACGATACTGATACAATGCTGGCGGTAAAAATCGCAATGTCAAGAGGGTACAGCGATATAACGATAGCTGGTTCCCTTGAGGGACGGCTTGACCACACCATTGCAAATATTCAGACATTGGCATATATAGTCGACAACGGTGGAAGAGGCAAACTTGTCGGTGAAAAAGATACTGCTGAGATTCTTGGAGCAGGGGAATACGGATTTTCTCAAAATGACAATATGTACTTTTCGATTTTTTCTTTTGGTGAAGATACTGCCGTTACCACAAAAGGAACAAAGTACGATTTGAACTGCTATCGGTTGACAAACCGTTTTCCTTTAGGGGTCAGTAATGAAATTATTTCATCAGAATGTACCCTAAAAATTGAAAAAGGAAAAGTTTTGGTTATTTTTTCAAAAAAATAGCACCGATTTTAATTTTTGGAATACTATGTATTAAAACAATACAGGAGGTATTTCATATGAAAATCGTTGTTATCAAAAGCCCTAAGCTTCTTTCAGGTCTTTTCAGAATTGTATTCGGGATAAAAAAATCGCCCGACGACGAATAACTTATGAAAAAACAGCAGAGTTATCGGAATTTCCGTTGACTCTGCTGTTATTTTATACAAAAAATGTTTCCGTAAGCACCGAAACGCTTAAATCAATATCGTTGAGGTCTATTAGGTACATAGTTTCTCCGATACCGTTGAAAGCTGTATTCAAAATCTGTGTTACGGGAAAAACTAATACAGTATTTTCCTCCTCCGAACCATTATAGTCGCTGAAATTTTTAAATTTGAAACGCATATTTATTGTTTTCTCCGTTACTCTGTTCATTATATAGAAATCGGAGATAGGCTTCATTTCCTTGTCCATACCTGTATTGCTAATAGAGTTGCTTATTTTTTCTGGTGTTACGAAATAATAATTTGTACGGTCAAGCTGCTTTCTCAGGCTTGAAGCGATACAAGCGCTGAAAAGCTTATCCATGTGGAACAGCATTGCGTATTTGACCTTTCCGCCTGAAAAAAACGCATTTCCTCTGTCCAGAAGAAACAGGCGGCTCCATTTCATCGCGCTGAAGTAACGGCTCATGCTTCTGTCCTCAACACTGAGCTTGAAATCATTTTTAGGGTTCTTGGACGATTCTACCTCGTCTAAAGACAACAGCAGCATTTTAATCTTTTTTTTGTTCAAACCGTTTGACGAGAGCTTGTCAAGAACTTCAAGAGTTTTTTTCAGCAAACGGTTTTCAGCACGGTTAACGCTGAAAATATCGTACTCAACAAAAAATTTTTCCTTGTGAGCGTAATTTTTCTTGGCGTGCTCAGCATAAACCGTTTTTCCCTTTACAAACATTTCGTTTCCGCGGTAGGGTACATAGGTCTGCTTTAGACCGTTGCGCACTACGTTTAAAACCTCGTCCGTAAACATTCTGACAAAAATTTCAAAAAGGTTCAGCTGCTCTTTTTTAAAGTAACATTTGTCGACTTTTCTTACGGGGACTTCACGTATACCATCCAGCATACGCAAAAGCAAAATTTTGGACGATACTATATTTTCCTCACGGTCTATGCAAACCTGCGGCAGAATCTCGATCTGTGTGCCATCTTTAAGCATTATTATTCCTACATATCTTGTGGGACGAAGCGCTTCACGACCGTCATTAAGGGTGACTTTTTGCATTACCGAATATTTTCGGCTTGCGGCAAAATCGTCCAGACGTTCAAAGTTATGCTCCGACAACAAAATAATGTTTTCAGAATCGGTTTCCAGTGCAGTTTTAACGAAGCTGTCGGCTTCTGTTACAACATAACGTTTTATTTTTTTCATACAGACACCGTTATATTTTCAGATAGGCGTTAATATTGGCAAAAGCAGCATTATTGATAGAGTAGATCTGATCGTTTTCAAGATACAGTTCTGCATTAGAGCCGAAGACCTGCGCGTAATCAACCGCTGTGGCACGGACAAACTGTTCATTTTCCTCTTTATTTGCATCGCCTAAAACAAGACGTATTTTTTCATAATCGTCATAGAAGTACTCCTGAAGCAGGGGAACGATAGAGTTTTTGAAAATGTGTGCCAGAACCGCAAGAGTAGGACGCTGCTTTAGCTGCATAAAATATGCATGACCTATAGTGTGGTCACGGTCGCAGAGTATTTCCACACGCTTGTTTATTTTAAGAATAAGCTTCTTTATATCAACTCCGTCCACAACAACGCCGTCCAGCAGGTCGGGATTAGGCATCATTTCGATAAAATCGAAGCGTCGCCTGAGAGCTGAGTCAAGCATAGCAATAGAACGGTCAGCGGTATTCATGGTTCCGATTATGTATACGTTTTCTGGAACGCCGAAAGCTTCCTGAGAATATGCAAGTTTAACTGTGGCGGCTTCTGCTTGTCCTATGCGCTTAGTGGGCTCTATAAGTGTTATCATTTCACCAAATATCTTGGAAACGTTTCCGCGGTTTATCTCGTCAATAATGAAAACATATTTTTCCTCGGGATTTTTAGCCGCTTCATCGCAGAATCTTCTGAAAACGCCCTGATCTACACGATAAACCATTTCCTCTTTACGTGAACGCTCGCCGCGTTCGTTCATTACCTGAATAAATACAGGCTTGATACCTTCAACAAATTCCTCGTATCCAAAAGATTGGTGGAAAGTAGTAAATTCGATCTGACCGTAAAGCGTTCTTAAGGCGTGATATTTTTCAAGCAGGTCGTTGTAGTTTTCTTTCATGACTTCCCGAACTGGACGACCGTAAATAATTGAAATAGCATACACTACCGTATTGTAAGTTTTACCAGTACCCGGAGGACCGTACAAAATGATGTTTGCACCCATCGATTCGTTCACCTCATAAAATAAGCGTTAAATATTATCATTGCCATATGATTGTATAACATACCCATTATTATATTTTAATATATTTTTAAAATCATTTCAATAGTTACAGTAATTTTTAATTTCTATTCTACATTTCATATAATTTTTTTAAAGTTAAGCAGTCATTTTGCACAAGGACGTTCAGCAGATTATACTGACCTTGCTCCATATGGCAAAGGTTTGCATACTTCGGAAAAAAATTTCTGTTCTTTAAGACATAAAGAACAGTCTACCGCCTCATTTTGTCTGCGAAACAAACCAAATACCGCCGAGCCGCTCCCGCTCATTGCAGAATATTCTGCACCGTTGTCAGCACAAATTTTTTTTATCTTGGACACGTCTTGGTTTTCTGTTACCGCTTCAAAAATATTTCCGCCTGTTTTTTTAAGTGAGTTCGGCGTGCCGTCATACAGAAGATAGTTAAATCTTTCGGAAAGTTCCAGCCGGTCTATCTTTTCATATGCTTCTGCGGTGGATATGCCGCCGCTTCCTTTTCCTATAACGATAAAGCAATCTTTAAGCGGCGTGGCAGGAGACATAATCTCACCGATACCACTGCAGATCATTGTGCCTCCGGTTATGCAGAATGGCACATCAGCGCCAACTTTTGCTCCGATACCGCACAATTGACCGTCGGAAAGCTCCGTACCGTAGAGCTTATTCATTCCTGAAATAACCGCCGCGCCGTCAGAACTTCCGCCTCCAAGTCCTGCATTGGAGGGAATGCGCTTTTCGATACTGATGTGCAGCCCGATATCTGAGATACCGGTAAAACCGTAAAAAGCCATTGCCGCCTTGAAAACGATATTTTTTTCAGCTAATTCGCCGTATGGAACGCTTTTATCCGTGCAGTCCACGGTAACTGCTCCGCTTCTGTTCCGTGAAATTTTAACGGTATCGCAAAGGGATATGCTTTGCATAACGGTATCAAGCGTATGGTAACCGTCTCCGCGTCTGCCGGTTACGTCAAGCATAAGATTTATTTTTGCAGGGGCGGTCATTATAATTTTTTCCATAGTTATCCCTTGTTCAGATCGTTCAGAAATTCGGATATACGCTCCACGGCCTCCATAAGATGCTTGAGTGAATAAGCGTAAGAGATCCTTATATGTCCTTCTCCGCATTCGCCGAAAGCGTCTCCGGGAACGACGGCAACATTGTGTTTATAAAGAAGCTGTTCACAGAACTCTTGACTTGAAAGTCCGGTTGACTTTATCGATGGGAACACATAAAACGCGCCTTTTGGTTCAAAACAGGTCAGACCTATCTCGTTAAGAGCCTGAACCAGCCAGCGGCGGCGTATATTGTATTCGTTTACCATTTTTACGACTTCGCCGTCGCAGCTGTTCATAGCTTCAACAGCAGCATACTGAGAAACTGTAGGCGAACACATTATCGCGTACTGGTGTATTTTAAGCATCTGACTGACTATAGGTTCGGGTCCCGCAAGATAACCGAGTCTCCAGCCTGTCATGGCAAATGCTTTTGAAAATCCGTTTACAAGCAGCGTACGCTCTTTCATACCGTCAAGTTCAGTTATGGAAACGTGCCGTCCCTCGTAAGTAAGTTCGGCGTATATCTCATCGGACAACACCATTATATTGGTTTTGCGGAGAACTTCTGCAATAGGTTCAAGCTCAGCTCTTGTCATTATTGCGCCAGTCGGATTGTTCGGGAACGGCAGTATAAGCAGCTTCGTCTTGTCGGTGATCTTCTTTTTCAGTTCTTCCGCAGTAAGCTTGAAGCCGTTTTCCGCTTTTGTTTCAATAGTTACTGGAACGCCTCCGGTAAGAATTACGATAGGTGCATAACACACAAAACAAGGCTCTACAATAAGGACTTCGTCACCCGGGTTTACCAATGCGCGTATACCAAGGTCAATAGCCTCTGAACCTCCTACCGTAACAATAAGTTCTTTTTCAGGCTCGTACTCAACGTTTACCTTTCTTTTGATATAACTGCATATGGACTTCCTAAGCTCCATAAGTCCTGCGTTGGCAGTATAAACAGTCTTGCCCTTTTCCAAAGCGGCAATGGCGGAACGTCTTATAGCCCATGGGGTCTGGAAATCAGGTTCTCCCACGCCGAGAGAAATTACTCCGTCCATAGTGGCGGCAATATCGAAAAATTTTCGTATTCCCGACGGTTTAAGAATCCTGCATCGTTCTGAAATAATTTTATTATAGTCCATCATGGAGAAACAAAGCCCCTTTCGTCGGTAGCTTCATCTTCAATGAAAATGCCTTTTTCTTTATAACGCTTTAGTGTGAAGTGCGTTGTGGTTGATATAACTCCGTCAATGGTTGACAATCTTTGTGCAACAAAAAGAGCTATCTCTTTGTAGTTTGTACCGCTTATGGTTATAGCAAGATCGAAAGAACCCGACATAAGAGTAAGACTTTCCACCTCATCGTACATCATAATGGTTTTAGCAATATCGTCAAAGCCGCAGTCGGCTTTAGGCGTTACTTTGACTTCAATAAACGCGGTAACACTGTCTTCATCGGCATCATCGGCAACTATTGCCGAGTAGCCTTTGATAATGCCGCTGTGTTCATATTCCCTGATCTTTTTTTCCACGTCAGCTTCGGACATATCCGTCATGGCGGCAAGCTCTTTACAGGAAAGCCGTGCGTTTTGTTTAAGAAGCTTTATAAGAGTATCCATAATAATCCTCCCTAAATAGTTCCGATATCACAAAACCGTAAACGGCATATAATAAGAATATGCCTTGGTTTTCGGAAAATAATATTATAATTATACATCAAAATTAAACGTTTGTCTATATTTTTAAGAAATTCGGTTTTCTTTCCTTAAAATAGCATAGATACTTAAAGCCGGCTTCGAGAGCGACCTTCGCGCCCTCTGTAATACCGCTGCCCAGATCGGCAACAGTGTGAGCGTCCGAGCCTATGGAAAGTATCTCGCCGCCCAACTCGCGGAACAGCTTGACGTACTTCAACGATGGGAAAACGTCCCCGTATTTTTGCCGCAGACCGCTGGTGTTTATTTCTATTCCCTTGCCCTTTTCAATAAGCGTTTTTAAGCTGTCGGCGATCACTTCGTCAAAGGTATTTATATCAAGGTTTATTCCAGCCGTACCATTTATGTACCTTAAGATATATGTAAGATGTCCAAGAACGTCAAATTTGCCCCATTTGCAAAGCTTGTTTATTTCAAGAAAGTACCTTTCCGCAAGGCCGTATATATCTTGACGGGACATTTTATCGTATTCAATAAAGGCGAAATCCTCGGTTTTGGGGAGCTGGTGCATAGATCCGATAACAAAATCCACGCGGCTGTCGGAGACGATTTTCTCTGCAATGTCGAAATCGTGCGTAGCCTGTCCCATTTCAACGCCGCATATCAGGTTAAATCTGCCGGAGTATTTTTCTTTAAGACTTGTTACAGCGGAAACCGAGTTCTCAAAATCTGTTCCGAAATCGTAGTAGCGGTATGTATCTTCGTCCGGGTAATGATCCTCCGAATACCAACGGTTACATTCACAGTGATCGGTAACTGCATAAGCCGCAAGTCCGAGTAGGCAGGCTTTTTCAATCATTTCGGAAATATCCGCGTCTGAGTCTACGGAAAACTGCGTATGTGTATGGCAGTCGATAAGATTCATTTTAATGCTTCCTTTCAATTGGGGATATACTTATAATTATATCACATTATTCCGTCTGACAACATATATTTTTTTATTATTACAAAATTTCGGCAATACAGCTAAAACTTATGTTTGAGATAATACAGAAATAAGAAGTTTTACTAAATTTTTTGAATGTACTAAAAACGTTAAATATACTCGCATATGAATATTTATTCACAGCCATAACATATTTAACTAAAAATTAACCGCATTTTTGTGAAAAATCACATAAAATTTGCCTGATATTTTGTCTGATTTTTGCCTTTTATTTTTTGTAAAAGTGTGATATTATAAATATATCTTTTGTTTTTATTTGTAATTTTATCGGAGGTTTTGTGGATGAGAGCAGTTGTTACGGTGATCGGTAAGGATACGGTCGGTATTCTCGCAAAGGTAAGCGGTATATGCACGGAATATAATGCCAATGTAATAGAAGTTACTCAAAGCGTACTTCAAGACTTATTTGCCATGATTATGCTGGTTGATATTTCCAAGCTGAACAAGGACTTTACCGAGCTTGTTAACAGAATGAACCTTCTCGGCGAGGAGCTGGGGCTTCAAATTCATACCATGCATGAAGAAATTTTTGAGTCCATGCACAGAATTTAACCTTTGATAGGAGACTGTCTATGATCAATGTTCATGATATACTTGAAACCATTCGTATGATCCAGGACGAATGCCTTGACATTCGCACTATAACAATGGGAATATCGCTTCTTGACTGTATCGATAGCGATATTGACAAGGCTTGCGATAAAGTCTATGACAAAATAACACGCTGCGCTCAGAACCTGGTCAGGGTAGGAGAGGACATCGAAAAGGAATATGGTATACCTATTATTAATAAGCGTATTTCCGTTACGCCTATCGCTATTGTTTCAGCCGCCTGCAGCGCAAGTCCCGTAAAGTTTGCTCTTACAATGGAAAAAGCCGCAAAGGTCTGCGGAGTAAATCTTATCGGCGGATATTCCGCTTTGGTACAGAAAGGCTTTTCGGCAGGCGACGAAAGGCTTATAGAATCAATACCTGAAGCCTTGGCTTCCACTTCCTGCGTATGCTCGTCGGTAAACGTGGGTTCCACTAAAACAGGTATCAATCTTGATGCCTGTAAAATCATGGGAAGAATTGTAAAGAAAAGTGCGGAGCTTACCGTTGACAACCAGTGCTTCGGAGCTGCTAAGCTCGTTGTGTTCTGCAACGCCGTCGAGGATAACCCTTTTATGGCGGGAGCTTTTCATGGCGTCGGAGAACCTGACTGCATAATCAACGTTGGAGTTTCCGGTCCCGGCGTAGTACGTTCGGCGCTGAAAAAATATCCCGACGCTGACATTACCGGAATTTCTGATGTTATAAAGAAAACCTCATATAAGATAACCCGAGTGGGGCAGCTTGTGGGAGTTACTGCTTCCGAAAGACTTGGAGTTCCGTTCGGAATTGTCGATCTTTCTCTTGCTCCCACCCCTGCGGTCGGTGACAGCGTTGCCCATATTCTTGAGGAAATCGGTTTGGAACGCTGCGGAGCCTGCGGTACAACGGCGGCCCTCGCGCTGCTGAACGACGCGGTTAAAAAGGGAGGCGTAATGGCTTGCTCCAGAATAGGAGGTCTTTCCGGAGCGTTTATTCCCGTTTCCGAAGACGCGGGTATGATAGAAGCTGCCGAGTGCGGCGCTCTTTCAATTGAAAAACTTGAAGCCATGACTGCGGTATGTTCCGTTGGTCTGGATATGATCTGTATACCTGGAGATACTACGGACGATGTTATTTCCGCAATTATTGCCGATGAAGCAGCTATCGGAATGGTGAACGGCAAGACTACCGCTGTAAGAGTGATCCCTGCCATAGGAATGAAAGAGGGAGACATTCTTGACTGGGGCGGACTTTTTGGAAAGGGTCCGGTTATGCGCGTGAACACTTACTCTCCGTCTAAATTTATCGGCAGGGGAGGACAGATTCCCGCGCCGCTTCACAGCCTTAAAAATTAGTTTCGGAAAAGATTCTGCCGTTATTCGTTTCGGCAGGATTATCCGCGTACTGAAAGGGTGGTTGAATGGAAAATATTATTACGAGTATTCTTGAGATCGAACAGAATGCTCAAACTCGTCTTGAAGAAGCAAGGCAGAAAAAAGATATGATAATTGCCGAAGCCGAAGCTGAAAAGGAAAGAATCATCAGCGGCAAACTCAAAGAAGCCGAGGAAAAAATCAGGAAGATAAGTCTTGATGAAAAAAACAAGACCGATGAAAAGCTTGCTGAAATAGAACGGAAAAAGGACGGCGAAATAAAGCGTCTTGACAGTATATACGAAAAACATCATACCGAATGGGAAGACGATATTTTTAATGCCGTTATAACAATGATCTGACGTCTCACGTCCGCAGACAAAATCGGGAAAGGAGAGCCTTTGCCATGCAAAAAAACTACAATGCTACTGTGGCAAAGATTATGGCAATATACGGTAAACGCCTGAAGCCTCAGGATTATACCGAAATGATGAACAGGCATAACGTTTCGGAAGTTGCGGATTATCTCAAAAAGAACACATACTACAGCAAGCTTCTCGCTTCGATAGATACGAACACTATTCACAGGGGACTGCTTGAAAATCTGCTGAGAAGAAGCGTTTTTGAAACATACATGAGGATCACCGGCTTTGAGCATATATCAAAGCAGAAGTTCTACAACTATAAAATAATCCAGACTGAGATCGATGAGATACTCAGGTGCATACGCTGCATCAATGCGGGTTCCGACAAGCTTATTCAGGACGTTCCGGTCTATATCAATCATCTTACGTCGTTTGATCTGCTGGAACTTGCAAGGATAAACGATTTTAAGGGGCTTCTCGATTTCCTTAAAAAAACTCAGTATTACAGCGTGCTGAAAGAGGTCTCTCCCGACGAGAACGGTAAAGTAGACGTTACAAAATGCGAAACCCTGCTCAGGACGTATTTTATAAATATGTTGAGAAGTTCTGCGGATTTCAGAATCAGTGATTCCAAGCAGTTTATTTCTTTTCTTGAAACAGAAATCGATTTTATCAACATTATAAATTCCTACCGTCTTACTGCCTATTTCGGGGAATCGGAAGAAGAGATAGAAAAGGATATGCTTACCATTTACGGCAGGCTCACTGCAGAAAGACATCGGGAAATATACAGTGCTCCAAATGCGGAGGAATTTATCAGGCGTTTTTCAAAAACTTATTACGGAAAGCAAATTATTAAAAACGGATATGACATAACCGATCTTGAACAAAGCGCCCGCAGACTGAGATACAAGCACGCAAGAAGCATTCTCAGGCGTTCGGGTTCCGCTCCGCTCAGCGTTTACGTTTTTATTTTCCTCCTGGAGACCGAAGTCCAGAATATTATAAGCATTATCGAAGGCATACGATACGGCGTTGAGTCAAATAAGATCGCGTCGCTTGTTATAACTTAGGGAACTTTCTCCGATAGAATATAAAGAGGTGACAGTCAGGTGTCTATTGAAAAAATGGAATTTGTGAACATTTCTGGTCATACGAACGATCTGAACGCAGTACTTGTCAAGCTCAGCGACTGCGGATGTTTTCACATTGAGTCGGCTTCAAAGGTCGCCAATAAGAAAAGCGGGTATACAGCTATTAAAGAGGACAACCCATATACTCCGCTGTTAAAAAAACTTTATGAAATTTCAGCCAGATCCGGAATTGATTTTAAAAGCATGGACTATTCTGATGTGGAAAAGGACAGTCTTCCCGTTTTGGACAAGTATCTGACCGATGTGAGCAACACTCTTGACGAGTACAAAGCTGCCGAAAAAAAAGCGCGTGAACAGCTTTCCATTCATGAACAGGCCATGTATCAGGTAGATCATTTGCAGGGTATAACCGCAGATTTTCAGCAGATATTCCACTGCGAACACATAAAAATACGTATGGGACGTCTTCCTGCCGACAGCTTTGCAAAGCTCCCGTATTATGACGATAAACCGTTTTTCTTTTTCCATTTCAGTCAGGAACAGGAATACTACTGGGGTATGTATCTGGTTCCCGTTGCATATCTTGACGAGGTCGAAGAGATATTCGATAATCTTTATTTTGAGAGAACTCACATTCCCGATTTTGTACATGGCGACGCAGAAACGGCTTCCTCAGAGCTTCACAGAATGGTCGAAGAGGATAAAAAGTCTATTGAGGAGAGCGTTAAAAAACTGGACGAATTTATGCTTCTGAAGACAGAAAAACTTTGCAAAATATTTTCGCGTCTCAAGACGCAGCATGACAACTTTGATTTAAGAAACAAGGCTGTTATTGTAAAGAATAAGTTCCATATTGTGGGATTTGTTCCGAGAAGCGATTCTGCGCGGTTTGCAGGAATGTTCGGAAACCTTGATAGCGTTTCTGTATCGCTTCAGCACGCCGATATGAACGGTAAGATTCCGCCTCCGATAAAGCTAAAAAACAATTGGTTTTCAAGACCTTTCTCAATGTTTGTGGAAATGTATGGCCTTCCGTCCTATAACAGCATAAACCCGACAAATTTTGTAGCGATAACCTATATGCTGCTATTCGGAATAATGTTCGGAGATTTCGGGCAAGGACTTGTGCTTGCGATTTTCGGCGCGCTTATGGGTAAGCTTAAAAAGTGGCAGATGGGTCCAATAATTTCAAGAGTGGGAATTTCGGGAGCGATTTTTGGACTGCTTTACGGAAGCGTTTTCGGTTACGAGGAGCTTCTTGACCCGGTATACGAAAAGCTAGGAATATCTTTCCTGCCGCTGAAGGTCATGAACAATGTTGCCCCCATACTTGTTGCGACTATTGCTCTTGGTGTATTTCTGATAATCATTTCAATACTGATAAATATTGTATCGGGAATCAAGAACAGAGATTATGAAAACGCGCTGTTCAGCAATAACGGTATTGCAGGTCTTGTGTTTTTCGGTTCGATACTCGGCGGACTGGTTGGCACGTTGCTTGGAATAAAGGTGTTCAGCGTTCCATATGTGCTGCTGCTCATTGTTCTCCCGCTGATTATGATGTTTATGAGAGAACCGCTTGCTTGTTTGGTCAGGGGAAAAAAATATAGAATGGAAGGCGGCGTGGGCGACTTTATCGCATCGAATTTCTTTGAGGTATTTGAGTTTCTGCTTAGCTATGTGTCCAACTCACTGTCTTTTGTTCGCGTAGGAGGATTTGCCATTTCACACGCCTCAATGATGCTGGTTGTAATGGCTCTGGCAAATGGAATGTCAGCTGCCGCTTCGCCTGTTATGGTAGTGTTCGGAAACATTTTTGTAATGGGCATTGAGGCGCTTCTGGTCTGCATACAGGCAATGCGTCTGGAATTTTACGAGCTGTTTTCACGTTTTTATTCGGGCGACGGCGTACCCTTTACGCCCGTTAAAATAAACTACGACGAAACCATAGAATAAAATTTTTTGGAGGATTTTGTTATGCTGATTTATTTTTTGATTCCCGCAGTTGTTGTAGGACTTCTTATGCTGCCTATCCTTTCCGCGCTCAAAAAGCGTAAAAGCGGCAGATCTATTAAAAATGCTTTTTTAGTAAACTTCTGCGCATTTTTTGGAGTAATGGCGATTTGTGCAGTACTCCCTTTCGGTTTGAATGCTTATGCGGACAATGAGAACAGCGACGCTTCAGTTTCAGCCGAGGCTGATGAAGCTGAAGACAATGGCGGTTCAAACGGATTGATGTACATTGCTTCTGCTCTTGCGGTAGGTCTGGGAGCTATAGGCGGCGGTATCGCTATTGCAGCGGCTGCACCTGCAGCTATAGGCGCGGTAAGCGAGGATCCAAAGTCATTCTCAAAGGCGCTTATATTCGTTGCTCTTGGTGAAGCCTGTGCGCTTTACGGATTTATAGTTGCTTTGTGTATGCTGTTTGTTTAAAACGGAGGCTGTTATGCGCTTTTACTTAATAAGCGATAATGTGGATACTCAGATGGGAATGAGGCTTGCCGGCATTGAAGGCATAGTCGTTCACAAGCCGGATGAAGTACGTGAAGCTTTGCTTAAAGCGGCTGATAATAAGGACATCGCTGTGATACTTATTACCGAAAAGCTGATAAAGCTGTGCAGAGAGCTTGTTTACGATTATAAGCTAAACCGCAGGCAGCCGCTTATTGTGGAGATTCCGGATCGTCATGCTACATCAAATATCAATGAAACGATATCAAGTTATATTGAATCCGCTATCGGATTAAAGCTGTAGGCGTGTTCTTTCTATTCTGCCTAAAAGGAGAATTCTGATGGACAATAAAAATGAAAAGCTGAAAGTATTCATAGACGCGGTGAACGATGAGATCGACGGTGAAGTGAGCCGTATTCTTGCGGACGCTGAAGAAAGAAGAAAAGCTGTCCTTGCCGAGGCTGAAAGCTTTTCGGCAGACGAAACAGGAAAAATGAACGGTTCGGCTTACTTAAAAAACGGCAGTGTATATTTACGTGACGTGTCAAAAGCCGAGCTTAATATGAAAAAATCGGTCATAGAGCACCGCGACGAGCTTGCCGATACAGTTTTCGGCGCAGTGGAAAAAAGGCTTGCAGAGTTCCGCAAAGATCAGAAGTATGTTAATCTGCTGATAAAAAATCTGCTGCTTATGCATGTTTCCTACAACTCCGAAATATTTCTTTCACCTGACGATATGAAGTACGCCGACACGCTGAAAAAAGCTATCCCGTCCTGTAATGCGAAGTTTTTGCCGGACGAGAAAATACATCTCGGAGGATTGTCAGTCTATAATGCCGAAAAGGGTATTATTTCCGATAAAACCTTTGATTCGGCTGTCGAGGAACAAAGGCGCGTTTTTACGGGAAAAAATGTTTTTGCCGAGTAATATGGACAGCGTCTCTCAATAAGGAGGTATGGACTTGAACACAATTTTTTCCATAAACGGACCTGTTGTCAAAGTAAGGGATACAAAAGATTTTTCAATGCTTGAAATGGTGTATGTCGGTGAAAAACGTCTTATCGGCGAGGTTATCGGAATAAACTCCGATGAGACCACAATTCAGGTGTATGAATCCACAACGGGACTTAAACCTGGAGAGCCTGTCGAGGGCAGCAGTATGCCTATGTCCGCAACATTGGGTCCGGGAATTCTGTCTAATATCTTTGACGGAATAGAACGTCCTCTTAAAAAGCTTGAGGAAATAAGCGGAGCTTTTATTGCCGAAGGAGCTAACGTTCCTGCGCTGGATACAAACAAAAAATTTGAAGTAACCATAACTGTTGCAGAGGGAGACCGTCTCAGCGGAGGCGATATTTATGCTACCTGTCCCGAAACTCCGGTTATTGAGCACCGCTGTATGGTTCCGCCAAACGTTTGCGGAGAAGTTGTCTGGATTTCTAAAAACAGCTGGCACAAGATTACAGATAAAATAATTGAACTTAAAACCGATGACGGAAAGACAGTAGAGCTGACATTAGTTCAAAAGTGGCCTATCAAGAAAAGCCGCCCGTTTAGAGATAGACTTCCTATAAGTATGCCCCTTGTTACAGGACAGCGGGTTATTGACACTATTGCTCCTATTGCAAAGGGAGGTACTGCCGCTGTTCCCGGAGGCTTCGGCACAGGCAAAACTATGACCCAGCATCAATTGGCAAAATGGTGCGATGCTGATATTATTGTGTACATCGGCTGCGGCGAACGCGGAAACGAAATGACTCAGGTTCTTGAGGAATTTTCCGAGCTTGTTGACCCGAGGACGGGGAAGTCTCTGACTGATAGAACTGTCCTTATCGCAAATACGTCAAATATGCCTGTTGCCGCCCGCGAAGCGTCTATCTATACGGGTATCACTCTTGCAGAATACTACCGCGACATGGGTTACCACATTGCTATCATGGCGGACTCTACTTCGCGCTGGGCGGAGGCTCTCCGTGAAATAAGCGGACGTCTTGAAGAAATGCCTGCGGAAGAAGGCTTTCCTGCATATCTTCCGTCGAGAATTTCCGAGTTTTACGAGCGCGCGGGATATGTTAAAACACTCAACGGCAAAGAGGGTTCCGTTTCGATAATAGGCGCAGTCTCTCCTCAAGGTTCAGACTTTTCTGAGCCTGTTACTCAGAACACAAAACGTTTTGTACGATGCTTCTGGGCACTTGACAAATCACTTGCGTATGCAAGACACTATCCTGCCATTAACTGGAATGACAGCTATTCCGAATATATAGACGATCTTGCAGACTACTATAGTGAAAAGGTACATCCTGATTTTCTGACGTATCGTCAAAGAATCGCAAATATTCTTCATGAGGAAAACAAGCTTATGGAAATAGTAAAGCTTATCGGTTCTGACGTTCTTCCCGAAGATCAAAAGCTGGTAATTGAAATCGCTCGCGTTGTACGTGTTGGGTTTTTGCAGCAAAATGCATACCACAAGGACGACACATATGTACCCCTTGAAAAGCAATTCAGTATGATGGGAATAATACTTGATCTATATGATAAGTGCGCAGGAGCAGTCAGCAGGGGAGTTACCGTAAACGCGATTACATCTGCCGGAATATTTGAAAAAGTTGTTAAAATGAAGTACGATATACCTAACGACAGACCGCAGCTCTTTAAAATTCTTGCTGACGAGATGTTGCGGAAGATAAGTACCCTTGAAACGGAGGTCGTAAAGTAATGAATCTGCAATACGTTGGATTAAATGAAATTAACGGACCTCTTGTTGTTCTCGACGGAGTTGAGGGGGCGTCCTACGACGAGGTTGTGGATATTCGCTTAAACGACGGTTCGGCAAGGATAGGACGAGTGGTTGAGATCTCTGGAAATAAGGCTGTTTTGCAGGTATTTGAGGGTACTAACGGATTATCCCTGAAAAATACAAGAACAAGATTTATGGGCAGACCTATGGAAATGCCCCTTTCACCCGAAATACTCGGCAGAGTATTTAACGGCGCGGGCAGACCTGTAGACGGTTTGGGTGATATTTATGCGGAAAAGACTGCTGATATCAACGGAAAACCTTTGAATCCTGTTTCACGTTCCTATCCGAGAAACTATATTCATACAGGAATTTCTTCCATTGATGCGCTTATGACTCTTATTCGGGGACAAAAGCTTCCGATTTTTTCAGGTTCGGGGCTTTCCCACAACAAACTTGCGGTACAGATCGTTCGTCAGGCTGAGATAGCCGAGGAAAGCGGTCAGGAATTTGCAGTTGTTTTTGCTGCTATGGGCGTTAAGAATGACGTTGCTGACTATTTCAGAAGAAGCTTTGAGGAAAGCGGCGTTTTGCAAAAGGTTGCTATGTTTCTGAATCTTTCAAACGACCCGATAATTGAGCGTATTCTTACACCAAGGTGTGCGCTTACCGCTGCCGAATATCTGGCGTTTGAGAAAAATATGCACATTTTGGTAATTCTTACCGATATGACCTCCTATGCAGAAGCTGTCCGCGAGTTCTCCTCATCAAAAGGAGAGATCCCCGGACGTAAGGGTTTCCCTGGGTATTTGTATTCAGACCTTGCTTCGCTGTACGAGCGCGCAGGAGTTATAAAAGGCTCCGATGGTTCGGTAACACAGATACCGATCCTTACAATGCCTAACGACGATATTACTCACCCGGTTCCGGATCTTACCGGCTATATCACCGAGGGACAGATAGTTCTTGACAGGGGATTGGATCAGTCGGGTATATATCCGCCTATCTCTGTTCTTCCGTCGCTTTCACGTTTGATGAAAGACGGTATCGGCGAGGGCTACACCCGTTCCGACCACTCGGACGTTTCCAACCAGCTTTTTGCCTGCTACGCAAAGGTAATGGACGCACGTGCGCTGGCTTCGGTCATAGGCGAAGACGAACTGTCCGAGCTTGACAAAGCGTACATCGAATTCGGCAAGAAGTTTGAAAAATATTTTGTTACCCAGAGATTTGATGAAAACCGCTCTATTGACGAGACTCTTGACTTAGGCTGGAATCTTTTGTCCCTGCTGCCGAAATCCGCTCTTGACAGGGTAAATGAAAAGCTGCTTGATAAAAAATATAATCCAAGCGCCGCCGAATTGTTTCTATAACTTAATTTTTTAAAACTACCAAAAACTACTTGAGAATATTATCATGGAAGGCAAGCTTAGAAATATTACGAATATTTACCTGTTAAGAGGAAAAAGTATTCTTCTTTTCAGGAAGGGCGGTAAAGTTGTAAATAACGTTGTAAATAACGTTTGGATCGGTTCGGTTGAATTGAATGACACAAAAACCTGTGTACTGCGTGAAGTGCACGAGGAGCTTGGTATAAATCATGATGACATAAATTATTTTTGACATATTCCTTTAAATCCGCAAAGAAATAATAATTTTGCCCGATTTCTTCGTTTGTTTTTCTAAGTGTAGTGTATCTTAGCGTTAAATTATTTTGTTTCAAACGGAGAGTATATGTAAAATTATGAAAGGAGATCGTATTTATGGCTGAACAAGTGTTCCCTACAAAAGGAAATCTTTTGAATACGCAAAAATCGCTGTCTCTTGCGAAGCTTGGATATGAGCTTCTTGACAAAAAGCGTAATATTCTGATACGCGAGCTTATGACATTGGTGGACACAGCAAAATCTATATGCGGAACTATTGACGAGACCTATGTCAAGGCATACTCTGCGCTGCAAATGGCAAATATCGCAAGGGGAGTTATTGAAAACATTGCAAATGCCGTTCCCGTTGACAGTACTCTTCAGGTATCTTACAGAAGCGTAATGGGTTGCGAGCTTCCAACTATTACCATCGAACAGAAAAAACCTGTCCTAAATTACGGATTGCAGAATACTGATTCCAACGTGGATCAGGCGTACATCTGTTTTGAAAAAGTAAAATATATGACTGCTGTTCTTGCCGAAGTGGAAAACAGCATTTACAGACTGACTAATTCCATACGCAAAACTCAGACAAGGGCAAACGCTTTACAGAATATCGTAATTCCGCGGTACGAAAGCATTGTCAGGTACATTACTGACAGCCTTGAGGAAAAAGAACGCGAGGAATTTTCGCGTATGAAAGTTATCAAAACGCAGAAACTGCACAAGAAAAAGTACACAGTAAAAAGCAAATCAAGGATATAAACGCTCCCGCGCCCGATATTATTCGGCAGACGCGGGAGCGTTATTATTTTCATTTTTATTTTTCTGTATCACGGCAAACGCCTGCCGCAGGGAAGATACACCGTAGATGTGCATATTATATTTGTTTGGATCAATGCTTCTCATGGATTGCTTGGGAATAATGCAGTCGGTAAAACCGAGACGTTCGGCTTCCATTATTCGCTGAGAAATGTTTGAAGTGTTTCGCACTTCACCGCCGAGACCAATCTCTCCGAAAGCAATAAGCTTATCGTTTATGGGAACATCATAATAGCCGCTATATATGGCAAGAGCTACAGGCAGGTCTCCGGCAGGTTCGTCAAGACGAAACCCGCCTACGATATTTAGGTACACGTCCAAAGTTCCGCAGAACATTCCGAGACGTTTTTCCAACACAGCTATTATTATTGCCAGACGGTTATAGTCAAAACCTGTAGCAGTTCTTTTTGGTGCAGAAAAGGAACTTTTTGTCACAAGAGCCTGTACCTCCGCAAGAATTGGACGGCTTCCCTCAATTATGCAGGCAACGCAGGTTCCGGATACACCGGTAGGACGTCCCGACAGAAGCATGAGCGACGGATTTTCCACCTCTTCAAGTCCCGTATCGCACATTTCAAAAACGCCTATTTCATTCGTTGAACCAAAACGGTTTTTTACTGCCCGAAGAATACGGTAACTCAGATGACGTTCTCCCTCGAAGTATAGAACCGTATCCACTATATGCTCCATAACCTTTGGACCTGCAATAGCGCCGTCCTTATTGACATGGCTTACAACAAAAATTGGTATCTCCTCGGATTTTGCGGTACGCATAAAAAGGTTTGTACATTCACGCACCTGAGTAATGCTTCCTGCACTGGAATTTATCTCACTTATCGACATTGTTTGTATAGAGTCAATTATAGCAATATCTGGTTTATGTACTGAAATTGTATCTGAAGCTGCACGTGCGTCATTGGTAGAAAGCAGTGAAAGATTCTCCGTATCAACCCCGAGTCTTTGCGCACGCAGCTTTATCTGACGTATGCTTTCCTCTCCGGAAATATATAGTATGGTATAGTTTTCTCCAAGGTATTTGCATATCTGCAAAAGCATTGTAGATTTTCCTATGCCCGGTTCTCCGCCGAGAAGCACCAGCGAACCTTTTACAAGACCGCCTCCCAGCACTCTGTTAAGCTCTCCGACCCCTGTGGAATACCTAACGTCCTCCTCTGTATCAATGCTTGAAAGGGATACGATTTTTGATGATATATCCGCAGTTTTTACTGATGATAAAGTTTTTCCTGCTGATTTTGGAGCTATCTCCACAACCTCTTCCTCAAAAGTATTCCACTCTCCGCAGGACGGACACTTTCCATTCCATTTTGAGCTTTCATATCCGCACTGGCTGCATATGTATATTGTTTTTAATTTTCCTGCCATCTGAACCTCCGAAAAATTTTATGAAGTGTATAAAGTATAGCAAAAAATCCATGTAATGTCAAGAATACGCAAAATGGGACTCCGGCATTGATCACGCCAAAGTCCCGAAAATTATTTTTTCAAAAAAGCACCCAGTTTTTTGTCGTCTATTTTAATATGCGTAACAAGTACCCCAATGTGACCGTTTATATTCGCTATATCGGAAACTGACATTCCGGACTCCGGAATTTTAGAAACAAGTTCTTTAAGCTTAAGCTTATAATTATCATGGAACGCTTTATGAGGCAAATATCCTGGATATTTACTGTCCTTTTGAAGCTGTTCCTCATGACTAAAATGATGATCGACATAGCTTGTAAGAAAATTAATTACCGACTCCATTGAAGTTCGTCCCTGACCTTTGCCGCAGGCATCAAGAAAATCATTTACGGCTTTAAACAGTTTCTTGTGTTCGCTGTCAATAATTCCGTTCCCTGTTTCAAGTTCTTTTGTAAGTTCGTAAGCCATATGTATACCTCCATTGTTTTAAATCGTCCTTTAAAATTATACCACTGCATTCATATTTTGTCAATATCTTGCGGAGGAGTTTTTCTAAACCCAATTATGCGCTTGTATGTACAAACTCGTTTATTCCGGAAAAAATCGTAAAAGCCACCTGCTGCTGATAGCCTTCATCGGTAAGCTTTGCAGCTTCTTCCGGATTGGAAAGGAATCCGCATTCAACCATCACCGCAGGATTTTCACAATAGTAGCAAAGATATAGCTCGCTTCCGCAAAGCTTTGTTTCACGCTGATTTTCCGGCTGGAGATTTCCCACAAACTTTTGCTGCATAATGGAAGCAAGACGCTCGCTGGACGGATTTTTGTCACTGTAGAACATTTGCGCTCCGCTGTATTGAGGATCGCTGAATGTGTTCTGGTGAATTGAAACGCATACTGAGTTCCCGTATTTGTTAAACAGCGCAAGACGGTTTTCCATGTCGGATACCTTTTGATTGCGTATTCCTGTGACTCCTTTATCGTGTATTGAAATATCCTTTTCACGGGTGGCCTCAACAGAGTAACCGAAAAACCGTCCAAAATCTCGAACAGAAAGCAGTATATTTAGATTGATACCCTTTTCGGTTTTCCCATCGGCAGCAGAGCAGCCTCCGTCCATACCTCCGTGTCCAGCGTCGAGAATTATCATAAAATTATCTTCGGGAACTGAGTTTGAAACTGTAATTGCCGTATCTATTTTTATCGCTGACCAGCAGATAACGCCAATGCAGGCACAGAAAGTCAATGCAACAAACACGGCGTTCCATCTTATCTTTTTCATAAAATACCTCCAAACAGCTTGTTTATTTACTGTATCCTATGAAAAAATAAGAGCTTGTATGACAATTTTGCTTTAAATTACTTTCTTTTGTTTACGTTTTTATAAAAAACCAAGCCGGCAACGTCCACATCATTATAGACAAACATATAAGTGAGATAAATTACAGCAGGCTGCAAAAGCGTTACAAGGGTTATTCCAAACATTCCGCTCCATGAAACCGCACTGATAACGCGTTCTCCGGTGAAGAGCGTTATATAGGGAAGTATCCACATATCAAAAAACAGATAATAGCTGAAAAATGATTCATGGATAGTTCCCAGCTTGCAAAGATACAATAGTACCAGCATAACGTAGGACACAATAGGTGCGGCAATTGCCATTTTCAGCGGCATAAATCGGTCGTATTCCATTTTATGAAATTTTACCGCGTTTCTGTCACGCTTTGCCGAGTAGTACGTCCAGTTAAAAAGCAGACCCAGCATTATTGCGGAGGTACAGAGCGCAACAAAAATTTTCAGCAGCAGAACTCCTTTCATCAGCACGACCATCGTGGAACAAATGCAGAAGCACATAAAACTTCCTATAATCCAGTAGCCGATACCTTTTGCGCACCTTTTTATAAAATTTTCCTTTTCTCTTGAAATAATTTTTTCAGCCATTTTATACTCCTATTGTTTCAATGAATTTTACATATTATTATACAACATATTCCTGAAATTTTCAATACAAATGACGTAAATATTTAATAGTACGTTTCAGCATAATAACTGTAGGACAATAAGAAAGGAGAACGATTTATGCCAAATCAAAATAAGCTTTTTGACGCTTTGTACCAAAATGCCGAGATGGGAACAAGCTCGATTAAGCAAATATTTCCGAAAGTAAGCGATACAAAGCTTAAAAACGAATTGCGCAAACAGCTTGCCAATTATCAGGGACAGGAAAATATGATCGTCGGCAGCATGAGGGCCCATGATCTGAAGCCGCAGCCGATTTCCAAAAGGGCAAAGCTGATGTCAAAAATGGGAATATGCTTTAACTGTGCAAAGGATAAGTCCACAGAGCATATTGCTGAAATGCTCATTCAGGGGACAAACATGGGAATAATTAAAATCAACAAAGCGCTCAATCATACTGTGACGGCAAGTCCTAAGCTCGTTCAGGAAGCTAAGGATATGCTTAAAAAGGAACAGGCTTATATTGACAATCTTAAGGGATACCTTTAAACAGGAGGAACATCTATGAAAAAAAATCTTATAAAGCACGGAAATCATGCAAGAGTAGATCCTAAAAATCCTCAGCAGATCAACGGGAAGTACTACACCAGCATAATCACCTGCAATAAGACTCTTGCCGATGGCAGCGTTGTAAACGTTCTTGAGGACAATGCAGAGCTTGCCAGAGAAGAAGTTGACAATATCAGGCTTTCATAACTTGAGGGTATGGCTCAAAGCCGTACCCATACATATTTATATACCGCTTAAATCGAAATCCGGAGTGTATTCTTCTTTCGCGGATGAGCGTTCCTGCATAAAGCCGTTTAGTCCAAGAGATACTGCTTTATCCAGAATATAATTATATTCAAATGTAGATATCCTACGGGATATTTCCTTATGCTCAGAACTTTTATAAAACGGAGTGTATTGACTCATAAGACTTACTAATATACCATCCTGAGGAAGATTTTCCGCTATCCATTCAAGTATCCGTACAGAGTTATCTCTGTGAGACGGCAGGGCAAGGTGGCGAATTATTATTCCTCGGCGTATCGTACCGTCCTCAATACAGCATGGTCCGGTTTGGAGGTACATTTCTTTCAGCGCGGCGGTTACAGCTTCAAAATAATTGTCCGCACCCGAATATTTTTTTCCCAAAGAGTTGTCAAAATACTTGAAATCCGGAAGATAAACATCAATATATCCATCAAGAAACTTAATTGTTTCAACTTTTTCGTAGCCTCCGGTATTGTAGACAATGGGAATATTCAGTTTTCCGCGGCACATATCAAGAGCTGCTATTATCTGCGGAACGTAGGGAGTAGGACTTACAAGGTTGATATTATGAGCTCCCTGCTGCTGAAGCTCAAGGAAAATTTCGGCAAGACGAATTTCAGTAATTTCCTTACCACGATTTTCATGGGATATTTTATAATTCTGGCAAAAACAGCATTTCAGATTACAGCCGGAAAAGAAAACCGTTCCCGAACCTCGGGCGCCTGATATGCAGGGCTCCTCCCACATATGGAGGTACGCTTTTGCCGCGCGGATGTACACTCCGCATCCGCAGAAGCCCGTACCTGTATATCTGTCAGCGCCGCATTCTCTTGGGCATAAACTACAGTTGTGCATATCCATAAAGCTCACTTCCTCAATAAGCATTATACCATAAAAATAATTATCTGTAAATTGTTGAAATTGATAACGGATATTGGTATAATATTTATATACTAAAACAATGGGAGTGGCGGTCATGAACCAAACCGTACTTATAACAGGCGCTTCAAGAGGTATAGGCAGAGCGGCAGCGGTTGCTTTTGCACGAAACGGCTATAATGTAGCTGTAAATTACTGTAAGTCAAAAGAAAAAGCCGCCGCTCTTGTTGATAGATTAAACGATTATGGAGTAATGGCTGCGGCGTATCCGGCAGACGTTTCAGATAAAACGGAAGTTGAAGAAATGTTTAGAAAAGCCGAACAAGAGCTTGGCAAAATTTCCGCTCTGGTAAATAATGCAGGGATAGCAGAGCAAATCCTTTTTTCGGATATAACAGAAGAAAAGTGGGACAGAATGTTTGCAGTAAACGTAAAGGGGGCATACAACTGTACTCAGGCTGTGTTGCCGTCAATGATACATGAAAAATATGGCAGGATAATCAACGTTTCCTCAATGTGGGGAATATCCGGGGCTTCATGCGAAGTGCATTATTCTGCTTCAAAAGCCGCGCTTATAGGATTTACAAAAGCCTTGGCAAAGGAAGTAGGACTATCGGGAATAACTGTAAACTGCGTTGCTCCCGGAGTTATCGGAACAGACATGAATGCAGCGATTTCCGGGGAAATACTGGAAGAGCTTAAAGAAAATACGCCGCTGAACCGAATAGGTACATCTGAAGACGTAGCGGAGGCTATTCTTTTTCTTGCCTCCGATAAGGCAAGCTTTATAACAGGTCAGACGCTTTCCGTTGACGGCGGGTTTATTCTGTAGGAGGTTTTTTAGATGACAAACAAAGAGCTTTTAAAAATAACCTCCCGTATCGGAAGTATGCTTATAGAATACGGCGCCGAGATATACAGGGTAGAGGACAGTCTTAACAGAATTGCTTTTGCTTACGGCTTTGGAACAGAAGAAAAACACATGGAGATATTTGCTATTCCGACATTGCTCATTGTTACTCTGAACGATGGGGATAGACTCCCGATAAGTCAGACTAAAAGAATTGTAAACCGAAGCACAAACCTTGACCGTGTTGACAAACTGAACAATCTTTCACGATATATCTGTACGATAAAACCCGAACCCGAAATTATTGAACGTCATCTTGATGAGATATCCAAACGTAGCGTTTATGGTATTCCTGTACAGTTTATGAGTTTCGGTGTGGTGGGAGCTGTTTTTGCGCTTTTTTTCGGCGGAGAGTTTCCTGACGCAATTGTCGCAGGAGTTCTTTCAATATTGATATTCTTTATTTCAAAATTTGTTAATAAAATAAAACCAAGCGTTTTTTTTCAGAGCGTTATCTGTTCTATGGTAATAGCCTCCTGTGCGGTAATTATATCAAGAATAGGATTTACTGACGGCTTTGACAAGGTTATTATAGGTTCATCTATGAACCTTGTTCCCGGAATTACACTTACAAACTGTATGCGCGACTTTATTGCAGGGGATTTCCTGGCGGGGCTTTATACAATGATCGAAGCTATACTCGTAGCTGTGGGAATGGCAGTCGGCGCGGCTTCGGCTATCGCGCTGTTTACAATGCTTTAAAGGAGGGAACAACTATGGAAATATCGGTTATGGAACAGATAATTCTTCCGTGTCTGTACAGCCTTGCGGCTTCAATAGCGTTTGGCGTACAGTTCAACATAAAGCTTCGTCACATGATAACCGCAGGTATAGGCGGAACCGTTACCCAGCTTATTTTTCTGTCCTATGAGCTTAGCGGGACAAAGGAGATGCTTTGCTATTTTTTCTCAGCGGCGGCTGTATCGGCGTACTCTGAGATAATGGCAAGACGGCTGCACGTTCCGGTAAATATGTATCTGGTAGTGGGAATTATTCCCCTTGTTCCAGGAGGATATTTCTACAACACCATGATAACGCTTATAAGTGGAGAAGTAGATATGTTCGCGCGTCAGTTTGCAACGGCTTTCGGTATTGCAGGCTCGATAGCCATGGGCGTTTTTGCTGTATCTGCAATTGTACGTCTTGTTCGTATTATTATGAAAAAAGCGATATGAAAACTGATTAACTTGAACGGAAACGGATACCTGTATGTTTTGCTTTCTCTATGTTGTATAACCAATAATCTCATACTAAGTCCTCCATATTTTAGGTTGTACTATTCCCTGAAACAATAGGATTTGTTAGTATAAAAATATGATATATTATTGAAAAATAAATGTCAAATGATAAAATAAAGATGGTTGTCGCACGAAAAAGTACGTTCGACGGTCAGAGCAAATTTTGTACCTCATAACATATAAAATAATAATAGTATTGAAAGGATTTTATCTATGGAAAAAAGAGTAAGGTTTTCGCTTAATAAGGACTGGTCGTTTTACCGCGGTGACCTGTCTGCCAAAAAGTATGTTTCACACAGTGACATCTATAATTCGGCAAAGGCCGGAGCGAAGCAGGGACCTCCAAATAGTATGTTCGATGCGCGAAAATGGGAGCTTGTCGATCTTCCGCACGACTATATGATACAGGGAAACACCGATCCCGACGGAGCCGCCGATTGGGGCTACAAGCCAAAATCCAACGCATGGTACAGAAAATGCTTTGCAGTTGACGAGCAGTACCGTGGAAACCGTATTATAATTGAATTTGAAGGCGCTGCTACCGAGGCGACGGTTTACTTTAACGGTTCGGTGGCAAAGCGTAATTTCTCAGGCTATACGGGATTTTCCATAGACGTTACCGACCGTGTGATATTCGGTGGAAAGCCTAATGTTCTGGCCGTGTACATAAACGGCACAGAGTTTGAAGGCTGGTGGTACGAGGGTGCGGGACTGTACCGTTCTGTGTGGCTGAATATTGTTCCTGAGATTCATTTTGCAGAAGAACCTTATGTCTCCTTCGAAAAGCTTGACGATTCAAAATGGAAAGTCACAGTCAGCGGTTCTATCACAGGTAGAGGAGCTGGCGGGAAGTCGGTTTCCGTCAAAAAAATCATTCGAGATGCGGATAATAATACTGTTGCGGAGTTCAGTGAAGCATCTGCTGTTATAGAAAATCCCATTTTGTGGGATTTAGAGAAGCCATATCTTTATCATCTGACCTCCGAACTGTATATTGATGGTGTAATGTCTGATAGCTTTACATCAGTGATAGGATTCCGAACTGTAGCAATTGATTCAGAGAGAGGTTTTTTTCTTAACGGTAAAGCGGTAAAGCTTTACGGAACCTGCAACCATCAGGACTTTGCGGGAGTGGGTACTGCGGTATCCGACAGCATATGGAGATACAAGATCGCACGGCTGAAATCAATGGGCTGCAACGCTTACCGAAGCGCACACGGAATGGCTCCCAACGGACTTATCAAGGCGTGCGATGAAATGGGTATGCTACTTATGGACGAAAACCGCAATTTTGAGACTTCAGAAGATTGTCTTGAACAGCTCAGAACAATGGTGAAGCGTGACAGGAATCACCCATCAGTGGTGTTTTATTCCATATTTAATGAAGAACCGCTTCAAGGAACAGAGCAGGGAAGAAACATGGCTCTGCATATGCTGGAGGAAATAAGACGGCTTGATCCGTCACGCCTTGTTACGGGCGCTATGAACGGCGGAATCCTCGAAGACTGCGGAGTTGGAAATGCTCTCGATGCGGTCGGCGTAAACTATCAACCCTATAGTTATGATGATATTCATAAAAAGTATCCGTCAATGCCTATTGTGGGTTCGGAAACTACCTCAGCGTTCCAAACAAGGGGCTGTACTGTCACAGATCATAACAAACACACGTTTTCATGCTACGATGAAGACGCTGCCGACTGGGGGAATACCGTTCGCGAAACGTGGCGTGAGATCAATTCCCGAAGTTTTATTATGGGCGGATTCATGTGGACGGGTTTTGACTATCTTGGAGAACCTTCCCCACATATTTACCCAAGCGTTTCAAGCTTTTTCGGACTTATGGATACCTGTGGATTTGAAAAGGGCGGGTACTATATATCAAAAGCAATATTCAGTTCCGAACCGTTTGCGGCAATTCTTCCGGATCATTGGAATTTTTCAGATGGCGAAACCGTAAAGGTAATGAGCTGTACAAACTGCGAGGAAGCAGAACTGTTTATTAATGGGAAATCCTGCGGCAAATATTCTATTAATAAATATGAACAGCATGTATGGGAAGTACCGTTTGAAGCGGGTGAACTGAAACTTGTAGGATATAACGGCAGTTCAGGGGTTGCCACTTGTGTAAAGAAAACATCTTTACAGCCGGCAAGGATAGTTCTTGCACCATGCTTTGAGGCGTTTGATATAGAAACTGAAGAAATTCCCGTTATGGCATATCTTGTGGACGAAAATGGTAATATAGTCCCGAATGCTGACAATAAGATAAAATTTTCAGTAAGCGGAGGAAAAATTCTCGGCACTGGAAACGGCGATCCCAACTGCCATGAAGCCTTTGACGGCAAGGTGAGAAGCCTTTTTGCAGGAAAAGCTATGGTTATAGTTTCAGCAGACGGGCAAGCGGAGAATGTTCTTGTAAAAGCCAAAACTGACGGATTGAAGCAGGCAAGAGTTACAATACCTGTTACGGCAAGACCTGAAACCGAATTTTTACCATCCGTAAAGGAAATATACTTGTCAGGCTGGCGGATAAGTCCCGTTACAGATTTCCGCCTTGATCCGAATGCTGTTACCTCAGACAGCGACATGAACAGCTGGCAGCCATTTGATCCTGAAAGCGGAGCTGCCGCCGAGCTTTACAATAAAGAGGGTAAGTTTGTCATGTACCGTACCAAAGCGGATATTCCGGAAGAAATTAACGGAAAAGCTCCGACATTGCATTTCCACAGCATTTGGGGAAAGTGCGAGGTATATGTAAACCATGAGCTTGCAGAAGAATTTTTTAATGAGTGGGCTGTGTCAAGAGACATTTCGGTTAAAGCTGGGGTATCTGAAATAACGGTACTTGTTCAAAGCGTACACAAAGATGGCGCCGGAATATGTTCATCGGTAATACTGATGTAAAGCTTTAGAGCTTACGGTTAAATATGCACAAAATAAATACCTCTTTTTTTACGGCAATGTTTATAAATAGATATTGACAAAAGCAGTTAAATACTATATACTTGTATTCAATGACGTTTAAAACACAATATATTGTGGCATAGATTTAACGTGTGCGTAAATCGTATATGGAGGTACAATTACAATGATTACACAAATCAGGAAAAGAGACGGACGGATAACTACTTTCAACATTGAAAAAATTGCTCAGGCTATTTATAAAGCTGCTCAGTCTGTCGGCGGAAGCGATTACAACACATCTTTGGAGCTTGCGGACAAAGTCTGCGACATGATCGACGCTAAGTACGGATCAAAATATATCCCTACGGTCGAACAGATACAGGATCTTGTAGAAAAGGTACTTATGGAAGAGGGGCACGCAAAAACCGCAAAATCCTATATTCTGTACCGTTCAGACAGAACACGCGCACGCGAAATGAATACCAAGCTTATGAAGATATATGAGGATCTGACCTTTAAATCCGCAAAAGACAGTGATATAAAGCGCGAAAACGCCAATATCAACGCTGATACGGCTATGGGTACGATGCTCAAGTATGGTTCTGAGGGAGCAAAGCAGTTCTATGAGATGTATGTTCTTGATCCCCGCCATGCCAAGGCTCATAATCAGGGCGATATTCATATTCACGATCTGGACTACCTGACCCTTACAACTACCTGCTGTCAGATCGACCTTATCAAGCTGTTTACCAACGGTTTTTCCACGGGACACGGTTTTCTCCGCGAACCAAACGATATTTCCAGCTACGCCGCTTTGGCGTGCATTGCTATTCAGTCAGACCAGAACGATCAGCACGGCGGACAAAGCGTCCCGAATTTTGAGTATGCTATGGCTGACGGCGTTAAAAAGACATACCGCAGAAAGTACGTATACAATATAGCGCGCTGTCTCGAAATGATTGCAAAGATTGACGGCGGTCAGAAAATAAGCGACAAAATATATAGTGAAATACTAAACGAAAAGGGAATTTATCCGATCATCGACAATAATAACGGCTATAAGGAGCTTGAATTTGAAAAACTTTGCGGATATGTTGACGCGGATACTGCAAAGAGAATCCAGGACTTTACTGCTAAAAACACTTTGAAAGAAACAGACCGCGCTACATATCAGGCTATGGAGGCTCTTATCCACAACCTTAATACCATGAACAGCCGTGCAGGCGCTCAGGTTCCGTTTAGCTCAATAAACTACGGTCTTGATACCTCTACTGAAGGAAGAATGGTTATCAAGAATGTGCTCCTCGCTCACGAAGCGGGTCTCGGAAACGGTGAGACGCCTATTTTCCCGATACACATTTTCAAGATAAAAGAAGGTATTAACTACAATCCCGAAGACCCTAACTATGATATGTTTAAGCTTGCCTGCCGCGTTTCGGCAAAGAGACTGTTCCCAAACTTCTCATTTATTGACGCACCTTATAATCTTAAATACTACAAGCCCGGAGACTATAACACCGAAGTTGCTTACATGGGTTGCCGCACAAGAGTTATCGGAAACGCTTACGATCCAACACGGGAAATCGTTACAGGCAGAGGAAACCTCAGCTTTACTTCCGTAAATCTTCCACGTCTGGCTATAAATGCCAATCACAATGTGGGGACTTTCTTTGACAGCCTTGAAGAGATTATGGATCTGGTATGCGAGCAGCTTATGGCTCGTTACAAGATCCAGGCTCAGAAATGCGTAAGGAACTATCCTTTTCTTATGGGACAAAAAATCTGGATTGATTCTGATAAGCTTAAGCCAAATGATACGGTGGGAGAAGTGCTGAAACACGGTACTCTTTCCATGGGATTCATTGGCCTTGCAGAGTGCCTAAAGGCTCTTATCGGCAAGCACCACGGTGAAGATGAGGAAGCACGCAAGCTTGGTTACGAGATAGTTTCACGTATGCGCGCACGCATGGACGAGGAAACAAAACGTTCCGGAATGAACTATACTCTTCTTGCAACTCCTGCTGAGGGACTTTCCGGAAGATTTGTACGCATGGATAAAAAGCTTTTCGGCGAAATCGAGGGAGTTACCGACAAAGATTACTATACCAATTCTTTCCACGTGCCCGTTTACTATCCGATAGGCGCATTCGACAAGATCAAGATAGAGGCTCCGTATCATGAGCTTACCAATGCGGGACACATCAGTTATGTGGAGCTTGACGGCGACCCGATGAACAATCTTTCAGCATTTGAAAAAATCGTACGCTGCATGAAGGAATCCGGCATAGGCTATGGCTCAATAAACCACCCTGTTGACAGAGACCCTGTATGCGGTTATACAGGAATTATAGGTGATGAATGTCCCAAATGTCACCGGCATGAAGGAGACGACGGACTCGGATTTGAGCGAATAAGAAGAATAACGGGCTACCTTGTAGGTACTCTTGACAGGTTCAATGACGCAAAACTTGCAGAGGTTCGCGACCGCGTTAAACACAACGTCTGAGAGGTGAGCTATGCTGTCGGATACGGTAAGAATTTCGGGACTTATCAACGACTCCATCGTAGACGGTCCCGGAATAAGACTGACGATATTTACCCAGGGCTGCCCTCATCACTGCGAGGGATGTCACAATCCCCAGACTCATGACTTTAACGGGGGAGAGGACGCTACCATTGAAAGTCTGCTTGAAAAGGCAAAGAGCAATCCGCTGCTTGACGGAGTAACGTTCAGCGGCGGAGAGCCGTTCTGTCAGGCAAAACAACTCTATGAACTGGGACTTGAAATAAAAAAAGCAGGTATGAACATTGTTACCTATACGGGATATACGTATGAATACCTTACAGAACACGCCGATACAGAGAATTATTACGGCGAACTGCTTTCAATAACAGACTATCTTGTGGACGGTCCGTTCATATTAAGCAAGCGGGACATTCTGCTAAAATTTAAAGGAAGCTCAAATCAGCGGATAATTAACGTAAAGAAAAGCCTTGCAGAAAAAAAAGTTATAGAAGCAGAGCTTTAGCTCTTGAAATTAACGTTAAAAAATGCTATATTTAGAATATGAAAAAATTTAAAGGGAGCATTGCTTTGAAAAGTATTCGTATTCGTAATATAGCGTTTCTTTTTTTATTTTTGTTTGTAACATCTTTTCTTACTTCATGCAAAGAGGACGATGGTTCAGGTCATATTTTTAAAATGAATATAGAAAATAATCCTCAGAACCTCGATCCGCAAATGGCGGTTGACAGCGAGTCTATCATGGTAATAACCAATATGATGGAAGGACTTATGAAAACCGACGCTTCGGGAGCTATCGTTCCCGCGGCGGCGGAAAGCTTTGCAATGTCCGAGGACGGGTTGACATATACGTTTTATCTTAAACAAAGCCGTATGTGGGAAAGCCTTGCAGAGGATTTTTCCGCACCGGTTACGGCAGATGATTTTGTGTTTGCTTTTCAGCGTATTTTTGACGCAAAAACAGAGTCTCCATACAGCAGTGACTTTTTGTGCATAAAAAACAGTTCTGCAGTTCTGAACGGAACAAAATCTATAAACGAGCTTGGTGTAAGGGCCGTAGATGAAAATACCGTTGAATTCAAGCTGGAATATCCGTACTATAATTTCCTCGGATTGCTTACTGAAACGTCTGCAATGCCGTGCTGCCGTTCATTTTTTGAATTTACCAACGGAAAATACGGAATGGCGGCAGACGCGTGCGCTTCCAACGGAGCGTTTTATCTTAAAGAATGGAACTATGATCCGTATTGGGATAACAACTATTTAATAATGAGAAGAAACATATCTTACTCGGAAACGGATTATGTTTTTCCTTACAGCATCAATTTCTTCATAACAGGGGACAGTTCTGGTGATGAAGAAAGCTTTTCCTTAGGAAACACAGATTGCTTTATCACAGAAAAGTATAATGAAAAACTTTTTAAGGAAAACAATAATATAGGGAAAAGCGTCAAAACTGTAGGTTTGCTTATAAATACAAAAAATGAATATTTTAAAAACAAAAGTCTGCGTGAAGCTCTTGCAAAGTCGATAAACAGAGACTCTTACTCACATTTGCTTTCTGAGCAATATACTGCTGCATACGGAATAATTCCCGAATGTATAACCGTTCAGGGAAAAAGCTATAGAGATATGTCACCTGACCGTGTGCTTTCAGTATATGACACTAACTCGGCGCAGTTATGGGAAAACGCAATGCGGTCTTCCGATATTGGATCGGTTGACGGTATAAAAATAACGGTATCGGAAGAATTTTCAGCTCCGGAAGCAATTTATGATATTACTGACAAATGGCGCAGCGAACTGCTGTTTAACTGCGGAGTGGAAACGGTCTCCAAAACCGAATATGATTCCAAGATAAACAGCTGGAGCTTTTCAATTGCATTAGTGGAAATAAGAGCTGACAAAAATTCTCCTCAGGATTTTCTAGGAAAGTTCTGCGGAAACAATCTTTTTACCGGAAACGCGAAGCTTGCTCTTGATATTAACAATTTAAAAACAGCGGCAAGTCTTTCTGAGGGGGTAGAGCGAATAAACAACGCTGAAAGTGAAATAATCATAGATTATATTTTTATTCCGATATGTTATGAAAACGAATATCTTTTATACAATGAAAGGTCCATCGATATATTCTACTATCCCGTTTCATCAACAGTTTGGTTTGGAGAAGCAAAATATTTTGATTAGTTAAAACGCGGTTTTGGAATTTGCCGTTTACACATTAATCAAAATATGATATAATTATTAAAATTATTGTCAAAATATGCACACGTATTTTGAATACACAATTTGCATATACTTTAATTTTTTATTATATCATAAAGGACGGATCTTAGTGGAAAATAAAGAACCGAATAATAATGATGATGATAAAAAGGTAACAATCTTCTTTTTCCTTATTGCCGCCAGCATAATCTTTGGATTTTTTATTTTTCCTAATATTTATGAAAAATACGATGACAAGCCTGTCGTTATATATACATTATCTAAAGAACAACTTGAAGGCTACGGATATACAACAAAAGGGAATTTAGATACTGATATTTGGGAAGATGACAACGCAGATGATTCATATAATTTGGGAAATACAGAAACTGAATTTACCGAAACGGTATTGGTAACAGATTCACTGACTTCCGAATACACGCGTGTTACGGTTTCTTTTCCTTTGGATATTAATTTTGCAAATGCTGAAGAACTAATGATGGTACGAGGCATAGGAGAAATAACCGCAAATAAAATAGTTGATTACCGAGGCATAAACGGTTATTTTTATTCAATGGATGAGCTGTTGAATATTGACGGAATTGGAGAAAAGAAGCTTGCCGCGCTAAAAGGATACCTTTATATTGATCATGAATTGCTTCCGGAAACCTTGCCGTATACTCCGGAATTTAATATATATAATGACGAAGACAGCACTGTTATTGTCACAACTGTTCCGCAGTACAATAATGAAACAATGATAACTGTCGTAGGAACTGAAGCCATAACAGAAGACTTTATCATGGAAACAGAGGAATTTGTTACTGACATTGACAAAGAATTTGAAACAGATAATTATGAAGTTCAGTATTCATACCCTGAAAATTTTAATGTATTTGATATAACTGAATCAGAATATTATCCGAACTTTCCAATAGAGCTTAATTCAGCAAGTGTCAAGGATTTGACTTATATAAAAGGGATAGGTGAATCTACAGCTAATAAAATCGTTGAATATGCAAGGAATATAGGCTTCACAACAGTTGATGATCTGCTTAATATAAGTGGAATAGGCAAAAACAAACTTGAATCCATACGTTCATATGTATATGTCGTTTCGTATACTACAACATACGAATCAGAATTTAGCAGTACTCAATCATTAACACAAAGTGAAACGTCGTATAATACTTATAAAGTTAATATAAATACCTGTAATAAAGATGATTTAATGCAGCTTCCCGGTATTGATGAGACTTTAGCTGATAATATACTTGAACTTAGGGCTCAGATTATATACTTTAAAAATATTGAAGAACTTAGTTTTGCTTTATCAAATGAAAAGCTTTCTGAAATTTGGGATTATGTTTATGTTTGAGATATACAATAATATCCCATTTGCGCTATAGCACATCTGAAAACACAAAGAAAATGTATCATTTAGACAAAAGCAAGGAAGGGCGAGGCACCCTGCGAAAAGCCTTGATCTTATTATAGCAATCCCCCAAATACCGCCCGGTTGACAAGTATGATAAAATAGAGACAGAGGTGAAAAACAATGCTAAGCAATGAAGCAAGAAAAATAATTATAAAAGCACATGAAAAAGGTTATAAGACAGCGGAAATAG
>Ga0209064_1000374_pt1 | contig 102663 bp, 95 predicted proteins | sample Inofromicrocosms_FD_187498 | JGI IMG/M metagenome (GOLD analysis project Ga0209064, IMG submission 187498) | Mouse cecum microbial communities from Vienna, Austria - Inoculum for glucosamine and mucus D2O microcosms (SPAdes) (version 2) | ecosystem: Host-associated > Mammals > Digestive system...
CCGGGCTGGCAACAATGGTCAGAATTACCCTGATGTACTACGTTGACTTCAACAGCCTGTTTAACAACCCGGAAAAAGAGTGGGAAATCATCCTTTCCGAGGCCTCCGGAGCGCCTCCCGAACCGTCTCTGTTTGACTGAGGGGGCTTGTAAGGTAAAAAAGAAGACTCGAACACCGTAAAATCAGCGTTCGAGCCATACTTTATTGCGCTATTTGAGTTTTATCGGACAGCAATAAATAAAAACATAATAAAAACAGATAGAAAAATGGAATTTGTTGCTATTTTAGTTCCGTTAGGATTTGGGTTGGTATTGCCCGTGATGATTGTGTGGCTCACTACCCGGACACGCATCAAAAGTGATAACAAGAAAACCGAAGTGCTTATCGAGGCCATCAAGAGCGGGCATGTGCCCGATGCCGAGATTCTTGCCGAGGTCTTGACCAAATCCTCCAAGACTCCCCGGCAGATATTGGAATCCCGGTTGTTGCGCGGATGTGTGAGCACGTTGGTCGGCATCGCTCTCGCGGTGTTGACCGTGATACTGACTGAGAGTGACGAAGACCTGAGCTTTATGATGGTTTTGGGTGCCGGAATCTTGCTGTCGGTTGGAATCGGTAATCTGATAGTCTACTTTGTAACACGCAAGAATGTAGAATGACCCGTGAGCAGTTCACATCGCAGGTAGAGGCTACTCAGGGAGCGTTGCGGCGTTTCCTGATTGCCTTGTGCTGCGGAGACGCGGCCCTCGCCGACGATATTGCTCAGGACGCCTATGTCAAGGCATATCTTTCCCTTGACCGATTCAGGGACGATGCCGGTTTCGGGTCGTGGATTTACAGGATTGCCTACAACTGTTTCGTCGACAGCGGGCGCACACGACGCGAGCATGTCGATGTCGCGATGGCCGCCGGAATGCACTCCGACGAGCTGTCTGACTCGCGATTCCGCTATCAGGCCCTCTATGCGGCCTTGGCGCGTCTCAGCGAGAGGGAGCGCACGGCTATTCTGCTTTATTATCTTGAAGGCTACTCGATTAAAGAGGTTGCGGAAATCATAGGCGCGTCACAGGATGCTGTCAAGCAGCAACTGTCGCGCGGGAGGTTTCATCTAAAAGGAATGTTGCATGAAAGAGAATGACGAGATAAAGGAGCTGTTTGCGGGATTTAATCCCCCGGTGGGGGACAGCCGGAATTTTATGAACCGGCTGTCGCGCAATCTTGACACGATAGACTTGATAAAGAAACACAATATCGCTGTCAGGCGCGTAAACCGCATGGCGGCCGTCATAGCAGTCATTGCCGGTTTTGCCGCCGGTGTGGCAGCCACGATGCTGCTGCCGGTGCTGAAAGCGGCGGTAGGGACGGTCGAGGCACCCGGCATCAGCTTTTTCTTGATGTCGGTTCCTGACTTGGTGCAGACCGGATTGTGGCTGCTTGTCGGCGTGGTGTCGGTTCTGGTGACGCTGTGTGCCTACGATGTCTCAGCCGGTTTGCTGAAAGTGAGGCAGAAGTGATTTTTTCGCCATGACAGGCTGCAAATCGGAAATTAGGTTGTAAATTTGCGGGACTGTACTATTCTGTTATGGAAAAAACATCTAAAATATATGTGGCCGGTCACCGTGGAATGGTGGGATCGGCCATCGTGCGCGAATTGCACCGTCAGGGTTATGACAACATCATCACCCGCACCCATGCCGAGCTTGACCTGACCTGTCAGGAGGCTGTCAACCGTTTTTTCAGCGAGGAACGTCCCGAGTATGTGTTTCTCGCCGCGGCCAAGGTCGGCGGCATCGTCGCCAATCAGTCGGCACTGGCCGATTTCATGTATGACAACATGATGCTTGAGATGAATGTCATCCATGCCGCGTGGAAAAACGGATGCAAGAAACTTGAATTTCTCGGCTCGTCGTGCATCTATCCCCGCATGGCGCCGCAGCCGATGAAAGAATCCTGCCTGCTGACCTCGGAACTGGAAAAGACCAACGAGGCATACGCGCTCGCCAAAATCTCGGGACTGAAATACTGCGAATTTCTCAACCGCCAGTATGGCACCGATTTCATTTCGGTGATGCCGACCAACCTTTACGGTCCCAACGATAACTATCATCCTGACCACAGCCATGTGCTCCCCGCGCTCATCCGCCGATTCCACGAGGCAAAGGAGTCGGGGGCTGAGAGCGTTACATGCTGGGGCGACGGCAGCCCGCTGCGCGAGTTCCTTTATGTCGACGACCTCGCAAACCTCTGCGTGTTTCTGATGAACAATTACAGCGGCGACGAGACAGTCAATGCCGGCACGGGCAAAGAGCTGACCATCAAGGAGCTGACCGAGATGGTGGCCGATGTCGTCGGTTATGACGGCAAGATAGAGTGGGACACCACGCGTCCCAACGGTACGCCGCGCAAACTGCTCGACGTTTCCAAGGCCGCTGCCCTCGGATGGCACTACACCACCGAGCTGCGCGACGGCATCCGCCTCGCCTACAACGACTTCCTCACCAATCCCTTCCGAGCCGAGAGGTAAAATAAGAAACGGCGGTGATTCTGATTAACAGAATCACCGCTGTGGTTTTAGATTGAGGGTGGATTATAATCCTATTATAAAGTATTCTAAGTCTACAAGATCCGTATATGTCAGTTTCGATGGACTTAGACTTGTAATAAAGTCATTAAGTCCATACTCATTAATGTATTGTTGATTGTTTGGAACAGAAAAACCTACCTTATCGGTTTCATCAATGAGGTATAGTACCCCGGCGTATTCTAATTTTTTGTAGGAGTGTATTATAATGTTGCGATATGGAAAATCTGAGTGATCAGTTACTTCCCTTTTCGGTTTTGTTGGGGTGCTTATAGTCGTAACCTTTATAGCTTTCTGATTAATTTTAATTTCGTTTCTTTCTCGGTTTCCGGTTCGCGCGCAATAGTCATTTCTCTGTCAGAAATAGACACAATCCACCAATATCCGGCTAAATATTTTCCACTCAGATCATTAATGATGATAACTCGACCTTCAATGGCGTATTCGAAATCAAAAGAAGGATTATCATTGCCATCAAACCAATAGGAACCAACGATTTTTGAATTAAATGATATTGTAATGGGTTTCTCGTTTGACTTATCAGATGATAGGGGAAGATTGCCTCTCCAAATTGTCTCGGATAGTGCGTCAGCTTTTAGATTGATGTTTTTTACCAGGTCATCGTCATCTTTGGAGCATCCTGTCACAAACAGCAAGAGGATAATTGAAAAGAGAATGGATTTTTTCATATTGCATAAAATTTAGTAAAACATGAATAAAAGGTCTAATATTGAAAAAAGGCTTAATATTAGGCTGTACCCCGCAAAGGTACAACAAAATTTGAATGCTCAAGAATAAATGTAAACAAATTTAAAAAAAAAACTTAAATCAAAGAGGGGCGGTCGGTGGTATTTGTCTATAGAATTGAATTTAGCTATCGATTTTGCTTTTCCGGGTGAAAGTTGACGAATCTTGTCAGATTCGTTATTTAGATGGCGATTTTACCGTGGGTTCCGTTTTTGCAATTCACGACTATTCAAGGAATAATCCTGTCGGATTAGATAAAATAGTTTTTAATTTCGTGTCGTGCTAAGGGAATATAGAAACAAAAATCGGAACCAATTGCAGTCGGTTCCGATTTTTTGTTGGATGTTATATATTCAGTCCCGGTAGTAGCGTGGCGCCGTGGCGCGATGCTACTATGGGGTTTCTCATTTTGTCACGGAATTAGCGGCTTGAGGCTTAGTTTGTGGTCGAAGTGTTGTCTTTGAGGACGTATTCGAGGGAGGCGTTGACGCTGAAGGTGCCCATGTTGTTGGCCTCGCACTTGTAGGAGAGGGAGCCGCCCGAGGTTATGGATGCGTTGCATACGATGTTGCTGATGGGGTACTTGGTGTTGGGCACATTGTTTTCAGTCTCGGGGTTTATCGGGCCGTCAGCCTTGATTTCGTAACCGTAGCCGTTGATGGTGAAAGGAAGGTCTTTCAGGAGGAAGTTCATGGTGATGGGCATCTTGTCAGAGAACTTGGCTCCGGCAACGGCGATGACAGCTTTCTGCTTTTGGGGGTCAAGGGTCACGACATAGTAGGTGTCGCGGGTAGAGTAGGTTCCGAGCTGTGACTCGCCGACGGGGGTGGTGTAGGTGTTGCCGAAGTAGAGGCTCTGAACCGGGATGACACACACATGGTAGCGGTTGTTGACGGTGTAGTTGATGCAGAAAGAATACATGTTGCCGCGCACGATGTAGCGCACGCTGAGGTCCTTGAACTCATAGTTGAGGTTGCCTCCGGTGGGGATGAGGTTGGAACCTTTGGCAACGACCCATCCGTTGTCGGTGGTCATAGGGAGGTTGTCAAATTTGAGCGTGATGTCTTTATCGCTGTCCGAGAGTTTGAGGCCGTTGATTTCAACCGATGCCTTTGCCGACGAATAGTCGTAGTTGAGGCGGTAGATAGTACCTGTGGTGATGTAGGTCGTGCCTTCCTGAATGTCGGTGACGGAGTTGAAGCAGAGGTTCTGATTGTAGGTGAACGACTGGCTCGTAACGTTGTCATTGCCGTTGCCGAGGCACGAAGTCATCATCAGCGTGCCGATGATGAATGCGCAAAAAGAAAGAATCTTGTTGGTCATTTTTCGAATTTGTGTTAAGTATTGAAATGTTTTTAGTTATTATGCGTCAAAGCTGATGCGTAGCGTTATGCCGCCGCGGGCCGGCTTGCCACGCTGGAAAAAGTTGTTTCCTATCGAAACGTAGCGGAAAGTGTCAAACCGCGTGTCGGTCAGGTTCTCTCCCCACAGGTCGATTGAGTAACGGTCATGCTCAAGACGCACTGATGCGCCGAGCTGAAGGTAGAATGGCTGACGGGTAGCGTTGGCCTCGTCCCAGTAGATGTCGCCGACACCGCGCAGGCCGCTGTCAAACGTCACGGCATCAATCCACCCGCAATTTCTGACGGGAAGGCGGTAACCCGCGCCGAGGTAGAGGGTGTGGGCCGGCGCGTAGGGGACACGGTTGCCCGAATAGTCGGCGCGACCGTTGTCAAAGTCAATGAATGAGGCGTGGGTATAGCCGTAGGACGCATTGACGTGCCATCGCACTGTAGGGCGGTAGTCGAGCGACAGTTCCACCCCCATGCTGCGGGTTTTTCCGGCATTTGCCATTATGCGGCCCGTGGTCGTGCCTTCGGGGAACATGGTGAGCTGCTGGTCGCGGCAGTCGATGTAGAAAGCGGCTACCGAGGTGTTGACGCGCCCGTTGTCACATGTGATGTGGGCTCCCACCTCGTAGTTCCAGCTCTTTTCCGGCTTGTAGGAGACGATTTCGTCGATGTCGTATTTCATGGCGACGCCCATCATCTCCATGATGCGCTGCTGTAGCACGTCGCTGAACATCTGCGTGTTGTAGCCTCCCGCCTTGTAGCCTTTGGCGATTGAGGCATAGACATAGGAGCGGTTGAAATTATAGGTGGCGCTGAACTTGGGGAGGATCTGGGTGAAGGAGGCCGAGAGTTTTCCCCGGTCATTGATGACCACTTCCTGCCGCTGTGTATCCCAAGGCATGATGTCGGTCACGTCGTGGACGATGTATCCCGAATTGCAGTGGCTGTGATAGTTCAGGGCAGAGTGCTCGTAGTCGAGACGCAGGCCCAGTGAGAAATTCCACCGTCCGAGGTCGTAGCTTGACCTGTGATATAGTGCCGCTCCCATTACTGGGTTGCTGAATGTCGAACCCAAGAGGAACGACGGTGTTTCCCACTCTATGGGGAAGTCGGGATTGGACTCGTTGCGGTGTTTTATGATCAATTCCTCGATTCCGGTCTCCTTGAATGTCACCGGAGCATTCATGTGGCCTCGTTTGTAAAATCCGAATACTCCGGCGAGCCACGAGTAGTTTCCGGCCGAGCCGCGCATGACGATGTCCTGAGTCACCGACCGCTCGTTGCGTGACTGAGTGAGGGTGAAATAGCTCAGCGGGAGGAAGTCTTGGTCAAGGGTCATGTTGTCCTTGATATACTGGAAACTCGTGATCGAGGCAAGGGTAAAACTCGGAGTCACCCACTTGACGGTAAGGCCGTCGTTGACAGTGAGCCGCTTGTAGAAACACGGGTCGTTATAGTTGATTTCGCCCGTCTCGGCATAGGCATAGGGATAACCGTCCTGTCGCGACCAACCGACTGAGGCGACGTTTTCAATGCATACCTCGTCGCTGGCGCGCCACACGGTTTTCCACCGCGCCGATGCGCCGCGGTCTCGGTCGGCTCGTGAGTTGTCATACCGGTTGGTGTAGAATCCGCGCGAGTAGTTGTAATACCCGCTGAGCGACATTCCCAAGCGGCTGTTGATTTTGGTGTAACCTGACAGTGCCGCTTTGAGGCTTGTCCCGGTACCCCCTTCGGCCATCACGCGGATTCCCTGATAGCGGAGTGGGGAAATGGTGTAGATGTTTATGAGTCCCGCCATAGTGTTGCGTCCATAGAGGGTGGACTGCGGGCCGCGCATCACCTCGATACGCTCGATGTCGACGAGGTCAAAGTCATAGGCATCCTTGTTGAGATAAGGCACGTTGTCGACGTTGAGTCCCACGGCGGGTTGGTCGATGCGCGCCCCGATTCCGCGCACATAGATTGACGATGTCATGCGGGAACCATAGTCGGGGATGTAGAAATTAGGGGCAATTTCGCTGACATTTTTCATCGTCATGATATTGAGGCGTTCCACCTCTCCGCTGCCAAGGGTTGTGACGGCGGTGGGCTGCGACTGCATGGAGCCATGCTGCTTTATGGCCGTGACAGAAACCTCGCCGAGCATAGTCGCCGAATCGGATGGAACGGAAAATTCATCAGCATGACTTTCCACACTCCATAGCATAATTCCGAATAATAAAGCAAATTGTCGCATCCTTACTTTTTCCGATTTTGAGCTTGCAAAGGTAGCAAATTTCCATCCCCTTCGCAATAGCAATATAATATGTAAGGTAATTTTAATATTTATTTCATAAAAAGGGTAAAAGTTTGTGTAAGTGTAAAACAGAACACCGGGCATCGCGTTTTTCGCGATGCCCGGTGTATATCGGTGGGGGATTTCTTTAAGAGGGCGTTTCATAACAAATGTTAATCCAAAGTGGTAGCATCTTTCAGTTAACTCGTTATTACACAGAGGGAGCATAGCTGTGGCTATGTGACCGAGATTCATGACGAAATCCGACCGTGAAAACGGGCTTTGGATTTAACATTTGTTATGAAACGCCCTCTAATAATTCTCAGCTTTGCGTTCAAAGTAACCCTGCTCTTTGCCGCAAACGGGACAGCGTTTCGGAGCCGACTTCCCTTTGTGGACATAACCGCAGTGCATGCATTGCCATTCAGTCTCCTCGTCAGAAGTGAATTCGGTCTCGGTGGTGAGTCGTTCGAGCAGGCGCAGATAGCGTTTCTCATGCTCGATTTCCACTTTGGCGACATTCTTGAACATCATGGCGACATCTTTGAAACCTTCGTCAAGCGCAATTTGGGCAAAAGAGGCGTAGAGATCGCTCCATTCCTCGCGTTCGCCTGCGGCAGCCTCGCGCAGATTGGTCATCGTGTCGGCTACTACGCCTGCGGGGTAGGCGGCGTTGATTTCAACCATTCCCCCTTCGAGCCGGTCAAAGAACATTTTGGCGTGGCTCAGTTCCTGATCGGCGGTGATGAGGAATATCTTGGCTATCTGTTCATATCCTTCTTCCTTAGCCTTCTGGGCAAAAAGGGTGTAACGGCTACGCGCCTGACTTTCGCCGGCGAATGCTGCGAGCAGGTTGTGCTCGGTCTTGGTTCCTTTGATAGATTTTGTTTCCATGATGGTGGTGAATAATGTATATTGTTTTCATTATAACGCCACTAGTGTAAGAAAGTTTATCGCGTCGTCATTATTTTCAGTTCAAGAGGATCCGAGGCCGGTTCCCAGCCGGTCATGACGGTCAGGGTCGCGGTGTCGGGGTTATAGCGGACGGCGCGCCGGTTGATATAGTTGCCGTTGACGGTAATGTCGGCGGGGGGAACCGGGGCGGGGACATTGTGGATGGCAAATGTCAGTCGGCGTGACAGTGGGGCATCAGGATAGGTTCCTTGCGAGTCGACGGTTATGCCGATGGTGCCGTCGGCTGATTCGTTGCCAGTGAAAGTGACGAGGGTATAGGCGTTGTCGCGCAGGGAGGTTGTCGACTTGCGGTCATCCTCGAAAAGGGTATAAGAAGTCGTGCCGGTACCCTTTACCGGGAAATACTCGACAGTGAGCCGCTCGGGGCGGTAGTCGCCGGTATTTTTCATCGCGTAATCGGCTTGTGGAATGAATGACCCGGCGCGGACAAACATCGGCAGCACGTCGAGCGGGGCGGGGTACATGATGGTGTCACCGCCGTGGTAGACATGGGACGGGTCGGCATAATCAACCCATGTGCCCTCCGGGAAGATGACGCGCCGCTCTGAGGTGCCGGGTGTCAGTACCGGGGCGACGAGGATGTCGCGTCCCCACAGATACTCGTCGGTAATGTCGTCGTAGCGTGACGAGCCGGGCGAGTAGAAGTTGAGCGGTCTGACGAGCGGAAGACCCATTGCTGAATTTTCGTAGGCAAGGGTGTAATTGTAGGGGAGCCAGCGGTAGCGTGCCTGAATCAGAGGCAGAATTATGTTCTGATGGTCGGGGTATTTGAACGGTTCGGCTGTAGCCTGTGCATGGGTGCGCAGAATGGGGGAGAAGGTGCCGAGTTGCAGCCAGCGCACATAAAGTTCCGGGTCGTAGGGGTGCTCGGGGTCAATCGCAAATCCGCCCACGTCATGGCTCATGTATCCGAGGCCGCTGAGTCCGGAGTTGAGCATGATGATGACTTGTGGTTGCAGTCCTCCCCACGAGCGGGACACGTCGGTCGACCACGGATAGACGCTGTAACGCTGCAGACCTGTCGTGCCGCCGCGCATGAGGGTCATCAACCTTGTGTCGGGAAATTCCTCGCGGAACAGGTCATGGATAATCGAGCTCCAGTCGTTGCCATATAGATTGTGATATTCTCGGGCGGTGAGACCGTTGGCGTGACGGCCTGTCTCGGGGTGCACTTCCGGTTCTCCGAGGTCGCCCCACCAGCCGGTGATGCCGTCGGCAGTAAGGTCTTTGTAGCGGTTGCGGAGCCATAAGCGGGTGTCGGGGTTGGAGACGTCAAACATTCCTCCTTCGCCCACCCATATTTTCACTTCCTGCGGGTTGCCAAGCGAGTCCTTGACAAACATTCCCTTGGGGGCAAGCTCGTTGTAGTTGTCGAGGGCGCGACCGTTGCGCAGGACGTAGGGTTGCGATATTGCCACGAGGTTCACCCCCTGTTTTTTAAGGTCGGCAAGCATCTTGGTGTGGTTGGGCCATTGGTCCTTGTCCCAATCGAGACGGCCCATGTCCTGTTCCTTGCCATACCAGTATAGGTCGAGCACGATGCCGTCGAGGGGATAACCGGCGCGACGCAGAGTGTCGACCACTCCGCGGGTCTCGGCTTCGGTGTGATAGCCGTATTTAGAGGTAATATATCCCATTGCCCAGAACGGCGGGAGGTCCTGACGCCCTGTCAGCGACGAGAGTCGCGAGGTGACATCGGCGAGAGAGCCTGCGCCGTTGATGAAGTAGTAGGAAACCGGGCGGCGTGACTCGGTAGTGTAGACGATGGGGTTGGACATCACCATTTCGGCGGCGGCGAAATCGTCAAATACAACGGCGTAACCGTTGGACGACAAGAACAGGGGCATGGTGATATTCATCTGCTTGATGCGTTGTTCCCCGGCGGTGTAGCCGTAGTTCTGCTTGTTGTACATTACCAGCGTGTCCCCGGCAAGGTTGAAACTATAGCCGCGTTCGCCGGCGCCGTAAAACGAGCCGCTGCCCATCGTTGAAAGCGAGAGTTGCTGCTTGCCGTCGCTGACAGCGCGGAGTCCGTTGTCGCTGACGGCGCGGTCGGCACCGGCCGAGATGGTCACCCCGCCTGTCTCAGGGTCGATGCTTATCACCATTCCGGTAGGGGTGGAGATTACGCGAGCGACCCCGTCGGTATAGCTGACCGAGGGGGTCGAGGCTGTCGATTCGGTGAGAACCGAGGCGGGGGTGAGGGTAAGTTTCTCACCTTGGGCATAGTTGTCGACGCGCACGATGTCGTCAGTTACAAGCGTCACGACAACGTTGCGTCCACTCGGGGTGGTGACTTGGAAAGAATTGTCATTTGCGGCCAAGGCGGCAAGAGGCGACAGCAGCATAAGCACACTGCCGAGTGTGGAATGAATTTTCATGGGTCGAAATAATTTTACGCATTTGGCGCAAAGATAATAAAAAATCGGCCTTGACACCACGTCAAAGCCGATTTTTAATTAATGTATTTGGAATTGCTTGGGGTCGCGATTATTTCACGAGAACCTTCTTGTTGCCCACGATGTAGAAACCGGGTGCGAGACCTTCAGTGGCTTCAGCGGGGAGAACGTTGGCGCGAACCTGCTGGCCTGCGATGTTGTAGACGTTGACAGGAGCGTTGGCATCGGCCTCGGCAATGATGTTTTCAACACCGCTCTGCTGACGGAGAATTTCAACCTTTGTTACGGTGAAATTGTCGCCGACAAGCATTAACGACTGATTGGCGGCAGCGTCAGTAAGGTCGGTGACGTCAGCCTCGATAAGGGGCATTTTGAAAGTGCCTGACTGGCCGAAATAAACAGTGCCGTATTCCTTTTGATAGCCTTCCACATTTTCAAATCCGGGAAGGATGTGCTGGCTCCAGCTGCTTTCAAGAAGCTGAAGTTTCAGGCTGCCTCCGTCGGTGGGGAGGGTATAGGTGATGGCCAGTTCGTCGCCGACCTGTATTTTAGCGGCTTTGAAGTCCGACACGGGAATTTTAACAGCGTGCTCCCACCAGTCGAGGGCTTGCTCGCCTTCCCACAGCAATACTGAGGCAGTCGGATCAAAAACTTCAGCGTTTTGGATGTAGGCTGCTTTGAGAGTCAGAGTTCCGGCTGCAGAATTCTGAATGTAAATCTGCATCACGTCATTCTTGTATTCGGGGTTCAGCTCAACAATCACTTTGTCTTTTCCGGCGGGAGCCATAGCGTCAGATGCGGCCGGTTTCGGGTCTCCGTTGTACTCTACTACGAGCTGGACGTCAAATTCAACCGGTTCAAATTCAACAACGACTTCGTCATATTTGCTGTAATCGGCATTTCCGAGCCACCATCCGCAGCCTTTCCATGCGCCATCAAATGTAATTGTCTTTGTGTCCTTGTCATAGGAAGAATCCCATCCGGAATTGAGATTTTCAAGTGAAAGATTAAGCGTTTCGGCGTTAACGCTGAACGAGAGTGCTGCAACTGCAGCGCATGAGAGTAATTGTTTAATCATACAATAAGGTAGATTTAAGTTAATATTATAATGTCATTTCAGGTTTGTCGGTTAGGTTGCTTTTTAGGCTCGTTACGATGTGTGCGATTTGACATTATGTGTCACGGCATAATCATGGTAAAGAGTTGAAAACAAATTATGATACAAATTTAGCGAATAAATGTTGACGCTGTATGATACTTTTTTGTCAGATAATTGACATATTTTTGTGATTTATCTCGGCACGACGAAAGCAGATAATTCCCAAAGCAAGTAAATGGGAAGAAAGACAATCATCAGCGTGAAGGGGTCGCCCGTCGGGGTGATTATTGCGGCGAGAATGAGCAGCACGACAATGGCATGGCGGCGGAACTTGTTGAAAAACTCGCGCGAGAGGATTCCCATGCGCCCGAGCAGCCACGCGAGCAGCGGCAGTTCAAACACTATCCCCATCACGAGGATGAGCACGAAAAAGTTGTCCATGTAGGAGTCGAGCGAAATCTGATTGGGAATCAGCTCGCTGAGCCGGTATTCGGCGAGAAACCGCAGCGTTATAGGGAAAACGACAAAATAACCCGCCGCAGTCCCGAGGTAGAACATCAGATTCCCGAAAAAGAATGCCTTCCTGACCCCTTTTTTCTCGTTGTCATAGAGGGCGGGAGCAACAAACCGCCACATTAAATATATAAGGGCCGGGAACGACAGCACTATCCCCATCCAAAAGGATGCCGACATGTGGGTGAAAAACTGCGAGGCAAGCCGGATGTTGATGAGCTTGACCTCGAAACCCTCGGTGGAGAAATCGGGAATCCATTCCCAGCGACGCGAGATTGATTCAAACAGGCGGTAAAGCACGAAGTCGCCGCGACAGGGGGCGAGAATGATGTTGTCAAAAATCCACGGCATGAAGGCAAATAGTGCCGCCATCATGACAAGCACTACGGCACCGCCGCGCAGCAGCGTTGTCCTGAGGGCCTCGACATGGCCCCAAAAGTCCATCTGTTCCAGTTTGCCTTCTGCGGACATGGTTACTTTGGGGACTCATCCTTGCCGTCGTTTTCCTTGTCGCCGGCAGGACGGTTGATTTCGTCGGAAATATCATTCATACCCTTCTTGAAACTGTTGATGCCCTTGCCGATTCCGTGCATCAGCTCGGGTATTTTCTTGGCTCCGAAAAGAAGGATTATAGCAAATACTATGATAATGATTTCGCCGGTTCCCAAGTTGAACAGGCCTGTGATTAATCCGGTCATCGTGTCTGTAGTGTTGTTTTTGGAGCGTAAAGATACACATTTATCACCTAAAACCACTCATGTCACGATAAAAAACCTTACCTTTGCACTCTAATTTCACATAAAATCTGATAATTTACCGATTATGAAAGCATTTGTATTCCCCGGTCAGGGGGCACAGTTTGTCGGAATGGGCAAAGACCTTTACGACAACAATCCCGTGGCTCACGAAATGTTTGAAAAAGCCAACGATATTCTGGGCTTCCGCATCACTGACATCATGTTTGAAGGCACTCCCGAAGAACTCAAGCAGACCCGCGTGACCCAGCCTGCAATTTTCCTCCACTCGGTCATTCTCGCCAAGACTCTCGGCGACGAGTTCGCTCCCGGCATGGTCGCCGGTCACTCTCTCGGCGAGTTCTCGGCCCTCGTGGCTGCTGGCGCGCTGACTTTTGAAGACGGTCTCCGTCTCGTGTCGGCCCGCGCACAGGCAATGCAGAAAGCCTGCGAGCTTACCCCTTCGACAATGGCAGCCGTGCTCGCCCTTCCCGACGAGAAGGTTGAGGAAATCTGCGCCGGTATCGACGGTGTTGTCGTGTGTGCCAACTACAACTGTCCCGGACAGCTCGTTATCTCGGGCGAAAATGCCGCAATCGACGCTGCATGTGAGCAGCTTCTCGCAGCCGGTGCCAAGCGTGCGCTGAAACTCCCCGTCGGAGGCGCGTTCCATTCACCCTGTATGGAACCGGCCCGCGCCGAGCTCGCCGAGGCTATCGAGAAGACTACCGTGTCAGCTCCTGTCTGCCCCGTTTACCAGAACGTGGACGCACTTCCCCATACTGACCCCGCTGAAATCAAGGCCAACCTCGTTGCGCAGCTTACCGCCCCCGTTCGCTGGACCAAGACTGTCCAGAACATGATTGCCGACGGTGCTACCGAGTTTGTAGAACTCGGCCCGGGCAAGGTGCTTCAGGGCCTCGTCCTCAAGATTGACCGCTCGGCAACCGTTTCTGGCCGTCAATAATATGTCAGCCGAAGCATTCAAGCCGGTCGAGGAAATGACCTACAACGAGAGCGTGGCGCAGCTCGAAACGATTCTGCGCACCATGCAGAGTGACAATTGCGACATAGACCGCCTCGCTGTCTATACGCGTCGCGCCGCTGAGCTGCTGCGTTCTTGCCGCTCCCGCCTGACAGCGACCGAGGAGGAGCTCAACTCCATCCTCGCGACCCTTGAGCAATAAATTCCCTATATATAATAGGTACAAGAGAAAAGCGACCGGAATTTTTCCGGTCGCTTTTCTATGTTTTTTTAGGGAGTACTTATTTTTGCGGCACGGCATTGCGCATTGACAAAATTTTAGTAATTTTGCCAAAATTATATCGAAATACCTCCTATGAACGAAAAAGAGATTGTGCTTTCCGGCATACGCGCCACCGGCAACCTTCATCTCGGGAACTACTACGGTGCACTGAGCAAGTTTGTCAAGATGCAGAATGATTATGACTGCATGTACTTTATCGCCGACCTTCATGCTCTGACCACCACGCCCGATCCCGAGGCGTTGCACGTCAACGTCAGAAATATTCTTGCCGAATATCTTGCCGCAGGTGTCGATCCTGATAAAGCCACCATATTTGTCCAAAGTGATGTCCCCGAAATATCGGAAATGTATCTTCTGCTCAACATGCATGTGGGCATCGGCGAGCTGATGCGCACGGCATCGTTCAAGGACAAGGCCCGCAAGCAGCTCGGAATCAAGGATGACGGTCAGGATATAGAGAAACAGATAATCGGCACTGACTCTAACAAGCGCGTCAATGCCGGACTGCTGACTTATCCCACGCTCATGGCGGTCGACATCCTCATTCAGAAAGCCCACAAGGTGCCTGTCGGGAAAGATCAGGAGCAGCATCTCGAACTGACACGTCGTTTTGCGCGTCGTTTCAACTCATTCTACGGTGTCGACCTGTTCCCTGAACCTGTCAACTTTGACTTTGGCGGAAAACCGGTCAAGGTTCCCGGTCTTGACGGCTCGGGCAAGATGGGCAAGAGCGAGGGAAACTGCATCTATCTCGTCGACGAGGAGAAGGTTTTGCGCAAGAAGGTCATGCGCGCCGTGACCGACGAAGGCCCCAAAGAACCCAATTCCCCCATAAGCGAGCCTGTGGCAAATCTGCTGACACTGATGGCGCTTACCTCGGCTCCCGAAACCGTTCAGCAGTTCCGTGATGCCTATGCCGACTGCTCAATCCGTTACGGCGACCTTAAAAAGCAGCTGGCCGAAGACATTCTCAAAGTGACGCTTCCCATCCGTGAACGTTATCTCGACATTGTCAATGACGATGCTTATATCGCCCGTGTTGTAAAGCAGGGGGCAGAGCGAGCCCGCGAGCGTGCCGCAAAGACACTCGCCGAAGTGCGTGAAATCATGGGTATCAGAAAATTCTACTAATTCCGATATATGGACACTCCCAACTGTACCAAGCTGAAAACTTATCAGGGTCTCACGTTTGAACCCTATATCGAGAGCGATAAAATCAAGGAACGTGTCGCCGAAATCGGCGCGCAGATAACTCGCGACTGTGAAGGCACAGTGCCTCTGTTTGTATGTGTTCTGAATGGCGCTTTCCCCTTTGCATCGGATTTGATCCGTGCGGTGGACTGCGATGCCGAAATCACCTTCATCCGCCTCAAAAGCTATGAGGGAATGGGGTCGACCGGCAAAGTCAAGGAGGTAATGGGGCTGACCGAGAATATCGAGGGCCGCACGATAATCCTTGTGGAAGACATCATCGACACGGGCAACACTATTGTCAAGCTGATTGACGACATGAAGGCTCATAATCCGGCCCGGATAAAGGTGGCGACCCTCCTGTTCAAGGAGGACGCGCTCCAGCACAAGGTCGAGCCTGACTATGTGGGGTTCAATATTCCCACCAAGTTCATCATCGGATATGGCCTTGACCTTGACGGGATGGCCCGTAATCTCCCCGACATATATGTACTAAGCGAAAAAGATAAAGACAAAGAAGATGTTTAATCTGGTTATTTTTGGCGCTCCCGGCAGTGGTAAAGGCACGCAGAGCGAGCGTCTGATCGACAAGTATGGCCTTGTCCACATCTCGACCGGTGACGTGCTGCGCAAAGAAATCGCCGCCGGCACCGAGCTAGGCAAGGTTGCCGACTCCTACATCTCACAGGGTCATCTGATTCCCGACGACCTCATGGTGCGTATTCTCGCCGACGTGGTTGACCGTCACGGAAAGAATGTGAAAGGTTTTATTTTCGACGGTTTCCCCCGCACTATCAAGCAGGCCGAGGAACTGGAAAAGATGCTTGACGAGCGTGGCGAAAAAGTCCACTCGGTAATCGGTCTTGAAGTGGCCGACGAGGAACTGGTTGGGCGACTGCTTGAGCGCGGAAAGGTTTCGGGGCGTGCCGACGATAATCTTGAAACCATCAACGAGAGACTGAAAGTATATCATTCGACCACCTCGCCGCTGCGCGATTTCTATATCGGCAAAGGCACTTACCGTCCGATTCACGGCAGCGGAAAAATCGATGACGTTTTTCATTCCATCACCAGCGCTATCGACAATAACTGAGTAGAAATATGACATACGACAGTCGCCGTGCAAAAGATTGCACGGCGACTATCTTTTTTAGGCCCCCTCTTGGACATTATTTCCCGCACGGGAATATATGGCCGGGGTGTGATGCAATAGAGCAAGAAAATGACTCATTTGTGCATCTGTTCAATCATGCAATCATTTATCTTTGCAATATAACATTATCACATTATGAATATCTCTAAATCCTTAAAGCTAACCATAGCTCTTGTTACAATAAGTCCTTTCGGCCTCGGCGCGGCCGACCCTTGGCAGGACACGTCGCTTTCACCCGCGCAACGCGCCGATGATCTTGTCTCGCGGCTTACGCTTGAAGAAAAGGCAAGCCTGATGACCCACGGCTCGCCTGCCATACCGCGCCTTAACATACCGGAATATAACTGGTGGAACGAGGCTCTCCACGGAGTGGGGCGCGCTGGAACCGCCACCGTGCTACCCCAGTCGATAGGCATGGCCGCGACATTTGATGACGAGGCGGTGAAAACGGCGTTTGACATGGTGAGCGACGAGGCCCGAGCCAAGTATAACGAGATGCGCCTGAAAGGGCAGCGTGGCCAATATTACGGACTGACGTTCTGGGCCCCGAATGTAAACATTTTCCGAGACCCCCGGTGGGGACGCGGACAGGAGACCTATGGCGAGGACCCCTGTCTTGCCTCGCGCATGGGAGTCGCGGTTGTCAAGGGCCTTCAGGGGCCTTCCGATTCAAAATATGTCAAGACAATCGCCGGTGCCAAACATTATGCCGTGCATAGCGGCCCGGAGTGGAACCGGCATTCGTTTGATGTCGCCACGCTCGACCATCGTGACCTGTGGGAGACCTATCTTCCCGCTTTCAAGGCATTGGTCGACGCCGGGGTCGGGCAGGTAATGTGTGCCTATCAGCGTTTTGAGGGAGAACCCTGTTGCAGCAGCAAAAAACTGCTCACGCAGATACTTCGCGACGAATGGGGTTATGACAAGATAATTGTAACCGACTGCTGGGCGTTGAACGATTTTTATCGAGAAGGAGCCCACGGAACTCATGCCGGTCCGGCCGAAACCAGTGCCGATGCGGTTATGTCGGGAACCGACCTCGAATGCGGCCCGGTCCTTTACAGTCTTAAAGAAGCTGTTGACCGGGGACTCATAACCGAGGCCGAGATTGATTCCCATCTGAAACGGGTGCTTGAGGCGCGTTTCGCCCTCGGCGAGATTGACGACGACCCCGAGTCGCAGTGGACGGCGATTTCGCCTGACATTATTGATTCTCCTTCGCATAAGGAAATCGCCCTCGATATGGCCCGCAAGTCGATGACATTGTTGAAAAACAACGGTATCCTTCCGTTGCCAAAACAGAGTAAAGGACTTCTCGTCATGGGTCCAAACGCGGTGGATTCAGTCATGCAGTGGGGCAATTATAACGGTTTCCCCTCCCACACCGTCACTATTCTCGACGGTATAAAGGAGAAGGTGGGAGATGTGGCTTATCTACGCGGGTGTGACCATGTGGTGAACAGCAATAAAGTGTCTTATTTCAACCGCCTGTCGGTCGATGGCGTTCAATGTGTCTCGGCCAACTACTGGAACAGCATCGAGCCCGAAGGTCTCCCGGTTGCCCGCGTTGTCGAGACCACCCCGTTTAATTTCTCGACCGGTGGAGCTACCGTGTTTGCTCCGGGGGTCAATCTCGCTGATTTTTCGGGACTTTACCGTGCTGCTTTTATTCCCGACGAAAGCGGCGATTATGTCGTGGCGTTTTCTTCTGACGGCGGCGGCGCGCGTTATCTCTCGGTCAACGGGGAGAAGGTGATCGATATCGCAAAGGGTAATGGTTCTCGCGATTTTGCCCACACAATCAAGGCCGAGAAAGGAAAGACCTATGACATCGAGCTGTTTTACAGCCATGTGGGTGACGGACTGGCCGAATTGAAGTTTGACATAACCCAAAACGAGAACTACGATACCGATCCCGGCGATGCCGATGTTGTCATATTTGTCGGCGGTATATCGCCAGAACTCGAAGGGGAGGAAATGCCTGTGTCTTACGAAGGGTTTCGTGGCGGTGACCGCGAGACTATCGAGCTTCCACGCATACAGCGCCAACTGATGAAGCAGTTGAAACAGCAAGGAAAGAAAATTGTCTATGTCAACTGCTCGGGGGCAGCTGTCGGCATTACCCCCGAGGATTCTATATGTGATGCGGTTCTTCAGGCATGGTATCCGGGACAGGCCGGTGGTACGGCTGTGGCCGACGTGCTTTTTGGCGACTATAATCCTGCAGGCCGTCTGCCGGTTACATTTTATCGAGACGACTCCCAACTGCCCGATTTCGAGGATTATTCAATGATAGGCCGCACCTATCGCTACATGACTGACAAGCCTCTTTATCCTTTCGGTTACGGGTTGAGCTATACCACTTTTGATTACAAAGGGGCAAAACTCGGAAAAAAGAAAATCAAAGCAGGTGAAAGCGTTGACCTGACGGTAGATGTCAGGAACAGCGGCGATCGCGATGGAGATGAAGTGGTGCAGGTTTATATGCGCCCGCTCGACCGCAAAGACGCACCGGCCAAGACTCTGTGTGACTTCAAGCGTGTCAATATTAAGAAAGGTGACACGGCAAAGGTTAAATTCAGTCTTTCTCCGTCGGCCTTCGAGACATTTGATCACGAGTCGGGCCGCATGAAAGTCCTCCCCGGCCGCTATGAGCTTCTCTACGGCCCATCCTCATCTGATCTCACCCCCGTGGAGGTGGTTGTGAGATAAAAGTAAAAGGTGAAAGGTGAAGATAATAGATTGGAATAATCAAAAATGCCTGTTAACTATTACCTTCACCTTTCACCGTATTATATCTCCTGTAAGCTGCGGCGAGGCGGGTGTGGTAGCCGCGGCGCGCATAACCGGGGCCGTTATAGCCACGGGCGAAAGCGGCCCAGTTTTTTTGCTGCAAAGCTTTCAGCAGTCCGGAGTTTATAATGAATTTGGCAAATAATTCAAGTTGGTCGCGTTCGCTGCGGCTCATGAGCATGGCAAATTCATCGATGTCCTTTGTGCCGCATTTTTTCCAGTTGAATCCCCCGATTTGAAACATTCCCCAGAACGTGCCCTCGATGGCTGCGTGCCGGTTAATCGACTCGGCAGCTTTAAAGCGGCGGTAAACGGCCGATTGGGTTCTTCCGGCGCGGTTGAATACCGTCGGATGAGATTTTCGGTATTTGGCGAGATTGATGCCGCGCTTTGACGTGAAACGACGGAACATTGACAGGTCAAAATTCATTATCGGTTGTCCCGGAGCTGAAAATCCTTGATGCGATTTTCCGGCCTCGATTTCGATGACGGCTTTAACGCTCGCCACGTCAACGCCCAGTTCCTCGGCGACTTCGACAAAGTCCTGCTCGGTCAAGCGGATTATAGTGTCGGCGGCAAGTTCCATCTCGGCGACCTCGACTCCGGCCTCGGTGATTTCCTCGACTGCTATCCCGACCGAATCGGTCGTAATCTCATTGCGTGAGGCAACGCATCCTGCCGCCATAACGACAGCGGCTGAGGCAAGAGGGATTCTCATTGAATAGTGTAGTTTCATTTTTCAGGCACAGATGACGAAGCAGAGAGGTTGTGACAGCCGGTCTGTTGGAACGGCGGGCAACCCCTCTGCTTTTTATAATTTAGGAATAATGTTGTTTCTGAACAGCCTCGGTTACTTCTTTAGCTCGGCAACCTTTTCAAGAGTGCGCTTGATTTGCCCCCAGAATTTCTCTACAGCGGGAATGTGCATGCGTTCGCTCGGAGAGTGAACACCCTGCAGTGTCGGGCCAAACGATACCATGTCGAGGTGGGGATATTTTTCAAGGAAAAGGCCACACTCCAGTCCGGCGTGGATAGCCTTGATGGCGGGAGTCACGCCATAGAGTTCCTTGTAGGCATCGCGGGCGATTGCCATGATGGGAGATTCGAGGTTGGGCTGCCATCCGGGATAGCCGTCACCGTGTGTGACTTCGGCACCGGCGAGTTTAAACAGTGCCTCTACCTGATAGGCGATGTCCCATTTGCGAGACTCGACCGAGCTGCGCTGGCTTGTTGTAACAAGAATTTTGTTGTCAGGAATCATCTTGACGGCGGCAAGATTGGTTGAAGTCTCTACCAGCCCTTCAAGGTCGCGGCTCATGGAGATTACTCCGTGGGGCGCGCTGTAAAGCGCACGGATGATGTTGAGCGAAGTTGTCTCGTCGATAGCGAAATCAGGGGTGTCGACGCTCTCCATCGAGATTTCGAGGGTGGGTTCGAGCCCTTTGTATTCGTTCTCGACATCGGCGATAAAGTGGTTGAGCATCGTGCGCACAGTTTCTTTGCGCGACGTGTGCACGCCGATAATTGCATGGGCGGCGCGGGGAATGGCGTTGCGCAGGTTGCCGCCGTCGATTTCGGCCAGCGATACCTCGTGTTTCTGCGAGAGGTCAAAGAGGAAACGTGCGAGGAGCTTGTTGGCATTGGCACGGCCAAGGTGGATGTCGCCGCCGGAGTGCCCTCCTTGACCTTTCTCGATATTAATCTTGAAATAGAGGAAGTCTTTGGGCGCAAAAGAGCGGTTGTAGGAGAATGTGCAGGTTGTGTCGACTCCACCGGCGCACCCTACGAATATCTCGGCATCGTCTTCCGAGTCAAGGTTGAGCAGCATGGTGCCGGTAATCATGTCTTCGCCGAGGTTGTTGGCGCCGGTAAGGCCGGTTTCCTCGTCAACTGTGAAAAGGGCTTCGAGAGGCCCGTGGACAAACGAGTCGTCAATCAGCGCGGCAAGGGCGGCAGCCATTCCGATGCCGTTGTCGGCACCGAGGGTGGTACCGTCGGCACGGAGCCATTCTCCATCAACGACAGTCTTTATGGGAGAGTTCTCAAAATCAAAATTCTTGTCATTGGACTCGCACACCATGTCCATGTGGGCCTGAAGTATAACGGTCGGGGCATCCTCGTGGCCGGGAGTGGCGGGACGTGACATTACAACGTTGCCCACGGCGTCAGTCTTCACCGAGAGGTTGTGCTTGGCAGCAAAATCAAGAAGATACTGACGGATTTTCCCTTCCTTCTTGGACGGACGGGGCACCTGAGTAATCTCGTCGAAAATCGAAAAGACGAGAGCCGGTTGAAGGTCTTTGATTGTCATATTTTATACCGTTGTTAAAAAATAAGTAATCTTAAACAATTGGATGCTTAATGGAAAAATAATGTTAAAATTCATCTTAAAGCACCACTAAGTTATAAAATAAAATTGATACACACACAATATTTTGCCGTAAATTGTTACTTTTGCATCGTAAATGCAATTTGCCCTATGAAAATTATACTTGTATTGGCAATCTCTGTAATCCTCATGTTGATGGCTTTTGTGCTGCTCGGGGTAAAGGTCCTGTTTGTCAAGGATGGTAGGTTTCCCTCAGGGCACGTTCACGACCATCCCGAGATGCGCCGCCGTGGAATCGGGTGTGCAAGCCGTCCTGAGTGAAAACGCCTTTACATTGATATTGAATGAAAATAAAAGATAATTCTATTACATTACTCAATCTACTTGACATGAAAAAATTAGCATTGTCAGCTAACATTCTTGCCCTTTCGCTCGCTGCCGTCATGGCAACCTCCTGTGGCAACAACAGTGCCAACGGTTCTGCCCAGAACGCCGCTCCCGCAGCTTCCCAGACAACCGACGGTACCGCCCCGGCCCTCAACATCCGCTATGTAGACCATGACTCGATTATGGCTCAATATAATCTTGCAAAGGACTTTCAGGAAGCCTATGTGCGCGCTTTGTCAAAAGTCGACAACGCCCGTCAGGCCAAAGGAGCCGAGCTTCAGAAGTTTGCCGCCACCATCGAGCAAAAAGCGCGTTCCAACGGTTATCTCTCCGAAGCAAGCTACAATGCCGACATGGCCACTCTTCAGAAAAAGCAGCAAGAAGCCGAAACCTATCTCGCCAACCTGAGCCGCAATACAGAGAACGAGCTTGCTCAGCAGCAGCTCCAGCTCAACGACTCTATCGAAAAATTTATAAAGGAATACAATGCCACCCGCGGATATGATGCCATCCTGTTCAAGGCTGCCGGCATATATTTCAATCCCACGCTTGACGTTACAGCCGAAGTTGTCGCCGGTCTCAACGCCCGCTACAACAAGGTTGACGAAAGCAAATAAGGCAGCATATTGACCCCGACCTTATACCGGGCGGCACTCTCACATGATGAGGATGCCGCCCTTTTAGCCTCGGAGTCCACCGGCGTGCACGGTGCCTGATTAAGAGGGCGTTTTTCGCCTTTTTGGATTATTTGAACTTCATTTGGGAAAGATTTGCTAACTTTGTAATTAAAAACACGACCCTCTAAATGAAAATAGGCAATATAGAACTTGGAGAACGTCCTGTCATGCTCGCGCCGATGGAGGATGTCACCGACCGCTCGTTCCGGCTCATCTGCAAGGAGCTTGGGGCTGATATGGTCTATACCGAATTTGTCAGCGCCGACGCGCTGATTCGCGACATCCCGGCAACGACGCGCAAGCTGTCTATTGATCCGGGCGAACGTCCCACGGCGATTCAAATCTATGGCCGTGAAGTGGAGCCGATGGTCGAGGCTGCCCGGATTGTCGAAGCCGCTCATCCCGACATTCTCGACATCAATTTCGGCTGTCCCGTCAAGAAGGTTGCCGGGAAAGGCGCCGGGGCAGGAATGTTGCGCGATATTCCCAAGATGCTTGAGATCACACGCGCCGTCGTAAAGGCTGTCAGCATCCCGGTCACGGTCAAGACCCGTCTCGGGTGGGACCACGAGTCGAAAATAATAGTCGGACTTGCCGAGCAGTTGCAGGATTGCGGTATAAAGGCTCTGACAGTGCATGGCCGCACCCGCTCGCAGATGTACACCGGATCGGCCGACTGGGAAATGATTGCCCGTGTCAAGGAGAACCCGCGCCTTGACATTCCGGTCATAGGCAACGGTGACATCACCACTCCCGAACTTGCCCGGGCGGCATTTGACCGTTATGGTGTCGACGGTGTCATGGTGGGGCGTGCTTCAATCGGGGCCCCGTGGATTTTTCACGAAATCAAGCAGTTTATTGCCTCGGGCGAAGTCGAGCCGTTGTCAGTGGCCGAAAAATTCAAGCTGTTGCGCCGACAGATTCATGAAAGCGTCGACCGCATCGACGAGTATCGGGGTATCCTCCACATCCGCCGTCACCTTGCCGCATCGCCGCTGTTCAAGGGTATTTCCCATTTCCGCGACACCCGCATAGAGATGCTGCGCGCATCGACACTTGACGAGCTCGAAACCGTGCTGCACCGCATCGAAACTGAAATTATTCCATCTCAATCCACATCTTTACAACAATGAAAATGCACCGCGTCAATTTACTTGTCATCTTTATTCTGTCAGTTTTCTGTGCCCGTGCTCAGGAAACGACACGATATGCATTAAACATCAACGAGTTCAACGAGTTGAAAGTGGTCAACAGTATCAATGTCGATTATCGCTGCAACCCCGACTCGGCCGGAATGGCTGTCTTCGAGACAACGCCTGACCGCGCGTCTATGCTGATTTTCAGCAATCCCAAGGGCACGCTCGAAGTCCAGACTGCCGACGGCGCCTCGGCTGCCGGAAAACTGCCCACGGTCACAGTCTACTCATCTTTTCTAAACAAGGTGGAAAATTCAGGCGACTCGACGGTGCGTGTCCTGACTGTCGCTCCCTGCTCCCAGCTGACGGCCAATGTGATAGGTAACGGGCATCTTGTCGTGCGCAATATCAAGTCGACCCGTGTCAACGGTGCGATAAAGACCGGTAACGGGTTGCTGATTCTTACCGGGAAATGTGATGACGCCCGTTATACGTTCTACGGCACCGGAGTGATTCAGGCCGACGAGCTTGAGGCTGCCGAGGTTACGGTAAAAGCCAGCGGAACAGGCTCGATAGGGGTATGGGCGGTTAACAAGCTGAGCGTCTACGGTCTCGGCAGTAGCAAAATCTATTATCGAGGCAAACCCGAAATCAAAAAATCGTCGGTCGGCATCAAGATTGAGCCTCTGATGGAAAAATAGCGATTCATGTCCGAGGACGACAATCTGAAACTCAAGGTGGCCCGTACCATCAAGTGGAACGCGATTGACCGCGTGGCCACCCAGTTTCTCTATGCCGTTACCGGCGTGGTACTGGCGCGGCTGTTGTCCCACTCCGACTATGGTCTCGTGGCTGCCATTATGGTGTTTCAGGCATTTGCGACCCTCTTTGTTGACAGCGGGTTTGCGTCGGCGCTGATTCAGCGTAAGAAGCCTTCCCATCTCGACTATTCGACCGTGATGTGGTTCAACATCGGGGTGGCCGTCGTCATCTACATCATCCTGTTTTTCGCAGCCCCGCTGATTGCTGATATTTTCAAAAAGGACATGCGCATCATTCCCTTGTCAAGGGTGATGTTTCTGACATTCATTATAAATGCGACGGCCATTGTGCCGGCCAACCGTCTCGTAAAAATGATGCAGGTCAAGATGATAGCGGTGAGCAATAGCGTCGGTCTCGTGTTCAGTGCGGTTGTCGGAATAACTCTTGCTCTCACCGGGTGGGGGGCATGGGCACTCGTGTGGCAGGCCATCACCCTCGCCACGGTAAAGTCGGCCATCCTGTGGCTGACCAGCGAGTGGAGGCCGTTGTTGAAATTCTCGGTGGCATCGCTAAGGTCATTTTTTAATTTCGGCTCAGGAGTGATGGCGACTTCGTTTCTCAACGTTGCCTTTCAGGAGATATATGCCTTTTTTATCGGCAACAGGGTTGGCCTTGTGTCACTCGGTTACTATTCACAGGCCGACAAGTGGAGCAAAATGGGCATTTCATCACTTGCACAGGTGCTTGGAGCGTCATTTCTTCCCGCGCTCTCCCAAGTGCAGGATGACCCGGAACGTTTTGCTGCCGCGACATCCAAGATGAACCGTTTCACCGCCTATCTGCTGTTTCCGGCCCTCGGATTGCTTGCCGTCATGGCCGCGCCGATTTTCCACATCCTTTTCGGAACCAAATGGGATGCCTCGATAGGGTTGTTTCAGATTTTGCTCGTGCGCGGTGTCTTCACCGTCCTCCAGTCGCTTTATAATAACTATATAATGGCTCTCGGACGCTCGCGGCTCATGATCTATACCGAACTTCTGCGCGATATAACCGCGATTATCGCCATTATAGTGACGCTCCCTTATATCTCGCTTTCTTCCCCCGACAGCCTCGTTGAAGGAGTGAAAATATTTCTGTGGGGACAGCTCGCAGCCTCGGCCCTGACATGGGTGGCCACGCTGCTGATTGCTGTCAGGCTGTGTCACCGGCCGGCCATTTCGTTCCTTCTCGACCTGACCCCTTACCTGATGGAGACGCTTCTTATCCTCGTTCCTGTCGCCGCGATTGCGCTTGTGGTTGACAATCCCCTCGTGACCGGTATCCTTCAGGGGGTTACAGGCATTGCTCTCTACATGGGAATCAACGCGCTGCTCGGTTCCCGTATCCAGCGTGACGTAATCGGCTATTTTGCCCACCGTTTCAAGGGTTGAGCCACAGGTTAAGATGCTTTATTGCCGGGCCGGTTCTTAAAAGTCTAAACATGCTCTTAACATTTGTTGTGAAACACGATTGAGCAAGGTGTTGCCTGTGTTAAAAATAAGTGTTAACTTTGCGGTCGCTTTTTAGCATCCCCGTGTGATGGGAAATTAAGGAGCATTTTTGATAACTTAATTTTGAGTAACACAACAATTTAATCAATCAACAAGAAATGAAGACATTTCAACTGACTGCCGAGGCCCGTACCGATCTGGGCAAGAAAGCCGCCAAGGCTCTCCGTAACGAAAACAAAATCCCCGTAGTTCTCAACGGTGGCGAGGTTTTTGAACTTCCCTTCACCGGAACTCTGAAACCGGGTGAAAAAATCGTTGAAATCGGTAATGGAAAGGCTCTCATCACCACTGACCTCGCTGTAACTCAGGAAGCAGTGCGCAAGCTCATCTACACTCCCGAAATCTTCGCTATCGAGCTCAATGTAAACGGTGAGACCCGCATGGCTGTCCTCAAGGATATCCAGTTCCACCCTGTTAAAGACACTATCCTCCACATCGACCTTCTCGAAGTTAACGAACAGAAACCCGTCGTAATTGAAGTTCCCGTGAGAGTTGAAGGCCACGCCGAAGGTGTCAAGGCCGGTGGTAAGCTCACTCTTTCAATGAAGAAACTTCGCGTTAAGGCTCCTTACACTCAGGTCCCCGAAACCCTCGTTATCAATGTTGACAACCTCGGTCTCGGCAAGTCTATGCAGGTAGGTGACCTCCACTTTGAAGGTCTCGAACTGATGAACGCCAAGAACGCTGTTGTCTGCGCCGTTCAGCTCACCCGTGCCGCTCGTGGTGCCGCTGCTGCCGCTGCCGCAGGCAAGTAATCTCATCAAGTTATTAGTTTTCAGCTGTCAGGTCTTCCGGGCCTGACAGCTGAAAATCTGATTAAACAGCTAAACTCTATGAAATATCTCATAGTGGGTCTCGGCAACATCGGAAACGAGTATGTCGGCACCCGCCACAACATAGGATTTAGGACGTTGGATGCCTTTGCCGAGGCATCCAATGTTTCTTTTACGACCGAGCGTTACGGTGACGTGGCCCGCGCCCGTGTCAAGAACGCCCAGCTAGTGTTGCTGAAACCGTCGACCTACATGAACCTCTCGGGTAACGCCGTGCGTTACTGGAAGGAGAAGGAGGGTATCGAGCTTGAAAATATCCTTGTGATAGTCGATGATATCGCCTTGCCGTTTGGAGCTGTCCGCATAAAGCCGCGGGGCAGCGATGCCGGTCACAACGGTCTTAAAAACATAGCAGCCATGCTCGGCACCGATGCCTATCCGCGCCTGCGTTTCGGAATCGGCAACGACTTCCCGCGCGGATGCCAGATTGACTATGTGCTTGGGCAATTTACCCCCGAGCAGCAGAAATTGCTCCCGGCCCGCATCGACATTGCCGTAGATGCTATCAAGACATTCTGTCTTGCCGGAATCCAGATTGCAATGAACACCTATAATAATAAGTAAACTCATGGCAAAGAGTGAAGTACGCATCGATAAATGGCTGTGGGCCATGCGCATATTCAAGACCCGCACTGTCGCTACCGAGGCTTGCAAGAAGGGCCGCGTGAGCGTAGGCGGGGCGGTTGTCAAGCCTTCGCGCATGATTAAGGTGGGCGATATTATCAATGTGCGCAAGCCGCCTGTGACCTACTCGTTCAAAGCACTCGCGCTCACCGAGAACCGTCTCGGGGCGAAACTGGTGCCTGAATACATGGAAAATGTCACCCCGCGCAGCGAGCTTGACCTGCTCGAAGTTGTGAAAATATCAGGATTTATCGACCGCCGCAAGGGACTCGGCCGCCCCACCAAGCGCGAAGGCCGCGACCTGAAAGAATTTACCTCGGATCTCGCCGACGGTTGGGACTTTGATGACCTCGACTTTGATGAGGAGGAATAATAATTGATTATCTGACTGATGCATCTGATAGCTGATTGCGGAGCCACGAAAATAGAATGGATTGTGGCTGACGGTGACACGGTGGTCGACCGAGTCGTTACCGAGGGCATAAATTTTTCCCAGACAGGGGTGAAGCCTTTGTCTGAAATTCTTGATACACTTGATGTCGGGACAGTAGATGCGGTCTATTTTTACGGGGCCGGATGTCTCGGCGGAATTATAGACGAGGTTCGAAATATGCTTTCCGCTCGTTTTGCCGGTGCTGATGTCGAGGTTGCGAGCGACATGCTTGCGGCAGCTCGCGCGCTATGCGGCCGCGAGGCGGGGATTGCATGCATTCTCGGAACCGGTGCCAATTCGTGTCTCTATGACGGAAACACGATTGTTGACAATGTTCCCGCGCTCGGTTATATACTTGGCGACGAGGGGAGCGGGGCTGTCTTGGGGCGCAATATGCTCAACATGGTGTTTAAACGACGGCTGTCGCCTGAGGTTACGGCGGCGTTTGAGGACCGTTACGGTCTGACTGCCGGAGATGTTATCGCCCGCACTTACCGTGGGGAGCGCCCCGCAGCGTTTCTCGCTTCCTTTGCTCCGTTTATTAACGAGTATATCGGTGACTCTGATGTAGAGCGCATGGTCGTTGAGTCATTTGAGGCGTTTTTCCGCAACAACGTGTGCGCCTATGACGGTCATGACCGTCTGCCGGTCAACTTTACCGGATCGATTGCCGCCAATTTCAGTCGCCAGCTCGCCGATGCCGCCCGTCGTGCCGGTTGCACCATCGGCCTCGTCACCCCTTCTCCATCAGCCGGTCTTGTCGCCTATCATTCAGCGAAATAGAGGAATCGGCTATCCCTCGCAGTCGCAGTCGTAGTGGACATGGTGGTGGGCCGAGTGGCATTCTTCGAGGGTACGGTCGATGATGAGGTGGCGGTTGGCCATTCCGGCGATTGTCGACATCTCGTGTGACACAAGGAGAATTGTGGTTGACTGTGACAGCTCGGCCACGATTTCATAGATGCGGTGCTCGAATTTCTTATCCACATAGCTTAGCGGCTCGTCAAGTACGAGTACTTCGGGGCGCGATATTATTGCCCGTCCCATCAAGGCGCGTTGAAGTTGTCCTCCCGAAAGGGTTCCGATACTCTGTCCGCGTCGCTCGGCCAGTCCCACCAGTTCAATGGTCTCGGCTACGCGCCTGTTGCGTTCCTCGATTGTTATACCCTTGTTGCCGAGCAACCCCGACGCGACAACCTCGTCAACGCAGATGGGAAACCGGGAGTCAATCATGTTTTTTTGTGGCAGATAGCCGATTTCGAGATTGCTTACGCGCTGCCCGTTGTCAAAGTAGGCAACCGAGCCACGGGTGGGTTTAAGCAGCCGGAGCAGGATGCGTAGCAGCGTGGTCTTTCCTCCACCGTTGGGCCCGGTTATGGCCACGAAGTCGCCGCGGTTGACTGTGAAACAGATGTCGTCAAGAATGACGCGGCTGTCGTGTTGCATCGACACATGGTCAAGTGTTATTATCCTTTTATCAGTGTTGTCCATTTTTTCCGGCAATAGCGTTAACCACAGTCATCATGCTGTTTTCCCAATCATAGTCGAGAGGGTTGATGTCAACCTCAGTCGCCCCTATTTCGTCGTTTATCGCGCTGACTTGGCGGCTGTCAAAATCTTTTTGGAAGAAAAATACCCGGGCATTATGGCTGCGGGCCTCGTCGATGGTCGAGCGCAGGGCGTTGACCGAAATTTCCTTGTTTTCGGTCTCTCCGAGAGCAATCTGCTCCATGCCATAGTCGCGGGCAAAGTAGCTCAGTGACGGATGCCACACGAGAAATGCCTCGCCGCGATGGGGCGTCATCAGCGAGTCGGCGAGATGGTCGAGCGAGTCGAGACGCGCAGCGAATCGGTCGAAGTTTTTGCGGTAGTCCTTTTCGTGTTTGGGGTCAACGTTGACCATCGCGTCAAGCATGTTGGCTGCTATCACGCGGGCATTTTTGAAAGAGGTCCATGTATGCGGATCGGGAATGTCATTTCCTTTCTCGGCTCCGTGGTGATGGGTCCCCGTGATAAGCCGGATGCCTTCTGATGTGTTGAATATAGCAAGACCGGGGTTAGACTCTCTCACTTTGTCGAGAATCGCGTCCTCGAAACCGATGTTTCCCATTCTCAGGTAGGCAAGCGATTTCTCAAGGTTCATAAGGTGAGTCACCGTCGGGTCATAATTCTCGGGATTGCCACCGTTGCCAAGCAGACAGCGCACGTCGATGCGGTCGCCGGTAATCTGTTCGAGAATATATTTCTGCGGCTCGATGCTGACAGTGACGATAGGACGTTCGTGGCCGCGTGAACTGCAAGCTGTCATGACGGCAAATCCGGTCAGTGTCATAGCCATGACCGACAGCAGGAGTACAAAATATTTTGTATAGCGGATATGCATTATGAGTGAAAAAGAATGTAAAGCAAGTTATTTTTGCAAATATAAGCATTTTTTAGCAATTAATCGCAAAGATTATTCAATTACACCATTTTTAACGACGAAAACGCTATTAAAGGGCTTTTCTAAGAGAGTGTTTACTTTTGACTTATGTTAAGGTTTAGAGAAGATTTTCGATTCCATTTTTAGATTTTGTGAAAGAGTTATGGGGGTCCATAATGACTGAACAAAAGCTTAAAATTGGTCGAAAAGGGCTATAAATATTTCATAAAGTTAAAAGTAAACATACTCTAAAGATTGACTTTGATGTCGGCCGGCGTGGGGCCGGTCTTTGTATCGTGTGGCGTGGGAACGGCGGCCGAAAGACGTGGTGGGATGACGCTGTGATTGCTCTTGAAGTGCAGACAGTTCATTTCCATGGGGGTCAGCGGGCGAGTTCCGGGAATGGGGGTGTGTCGGTCTGGTTTCATTCGGTTTCTTCGATTTTGGCGTTACGGTAATACTGCATTCCGGCAAGGAGACGGTTGAGGCCGAGCAAGGCGGCTATGTAGGATGCACCGAGGATGAAAAACTCTATGCGGAGAGGGAATATGTCCTTGAACCATCCTCCGCCGAGGTAGCAGAAAAAGGACAACCACAAGAGTCCTTGCACAATCAGGCACAGTGTGCACCACGCACGGGCGCGGAAATGCTGGTACCACACGCTCCAGAACGAGAACGGCAGGCAGCACACGTTGACGGCGGCAAGGTAAGGGAGGTGTTGGGGAAATATGAGCAACGTCGCAAGGCTGACGCTGAAGTAGGCAAACCCGACTTCGCTCCAGCCGAAAAGACCGAAGAATTTGGAAGCCGATGTGCCGAGAACCGTGTTGCACCCCCCGGCTTGAATGACTCCGCACACACTCTCGGCTGTATCACTTTTTATCCCGAGCTGTTTCAACAACAGCAGATAGGTCACAGACAGTCCCGCAATGTCGATGGCTGTCAGCAACACGGTCGAGACATGGCGGCAGATGCCGTTGGCAATAAAAAGCCACAGGAATATAAACATGGAGACGGCGGCGAGAATCCATACCTTTGCCCGGGACAGAAATTCAATATCGCGGTGCAGTCCGTAGTCTGGCTCCGACGCGCCCGAGCGCGGGTAGGGGACAAGCGTCTCGCCGGTCCACTCGCTGAGAAAGCTGTCACGGGTCAATGAATGGCGGGTGCTCCCTGAATCCACGAAATCGACCGAATCACCGATTGCCGTCACGACGACAAATGTCCCGTCGATGCGGGCAAGCACCGGCACGGGCATTGCGGAGAGAGCAGTCGCCTTGTCGGTAGCGATGATTCCCTCGCTGTCTATTCCGTAGTCAGACAGCAGCTTTGTCAGGCCGAATAATGACTTGAATGTCATCGAGTCAAACCGGTGGTTGCTGTAGTCGCGGGAGTGTGGGATGTCGAGCGCGGTCAGTAATTCGGTAAATATCGTGGTCTGTTTCATTGGATTATAGGCTGATAAATCGCTGCAATTTTTCAAGCAGGACATTCCCGTCCATTTCGCCGCTGTTGCGCCACACTTCCTCACCGTCTCGATAGATGATGAAGGTGGGGGTGCCGGTAATATTTTCATTTTGGGCGATTGCCTCGTTGCGGTCGACATCGAGCTGGTATACCGAGGCCGATCCGGCAATGAGTTCTTTAATCTCGTCTACGACGGGCATCATTCTCCGGCAATGAGGGCACCACTCGGCGTAAAATTCGACGAGTACCACAGGAGAGGTGTTTACCAAGTCTTTATAGCTGTTCATAACGTTTTTGAGTTTGTTTATATCTACAATAACCATTCTGCTTAAATAATGGTTTAGACCCCGTTTCTCAATATTTGTCAACGCTGAGGGCGTGGTTTTTGTCTTGTGATGAAGGTACTCGGCTACTGCTACAAGGCTGATAAACAGTAAAAAAAAACAGCAGCCGCCCGGGCCTCGGCGGTCAGGGCGGCTGGTCAAACCAATAAAGATTATTAAAAGTCCGTTGTGATTAGCTTGGCTTCTGTTTTATCGTATTGCGACTTTGTTGCGTGCGACGATGTAAATGCCGGGAGCAAGGAAATCGACAGTGTTGGCACCGGCAACGACATTGACGCGGCTGACGATGCGTCCATCGATACCATAGACATCAACCACGCCGGCGGCGGGGGCATTGATGACGAGAACCGAGCCGTTGGCTTGTGCTGTAACGGTTTCGGTAACGGCACCAATCTCTGCGATGGAGCTTTCGATTTCTTTCACGATGTTGAGTCCGGTTTCACCGGCGGTGAGCTTGAACCCGGGGGTGCCTACAGCAAATTTGCTCGGATCGGTGCAGAGGCTTACCAGTTCGGCACCTGCTTCGAGGTCTCGGTTTTCGTCGACGTAGATGGTGATGGGGGTGGCATTGGTCACGTCGATGGCGTTGATGTGGAGAGTCTTTTCAACATACAGGCTGAACGAGTTGTCGCCGGTGAGGGTTACATTGTTGGTTCCGACAAAAATTTCACCGCGACCGTCATTTACGGTCGACGAGCTCACCGAGACATTTTCAAGGTTGGCGCGGCCGCCGTTTTTGACGCTCACGATGCCCTGATTGTTGTTGGAGTTGAAGTTGACAAGCTCGACATCGCGCAAATTGATAGTACCGTTGCCGCTTGCTTCAAATGAAACGCCGGTCTCGATGTCGGCATTGTCGACAGTGATTCCTTCAAGTGTAAGCACGCCGTTGACTGTCTCGCCGGCGATGTCGCCGCTGTTGGTCAGGAACAGGAGGGCGGTAAATCCGTTGCCACGGGTGATGGTGGAAGCCTCTCCGGCCTTGATGGTCAGGTTGCGTCCCGCTGTGTTGAGGCGGATGCCGCTGATTGTCTGGTTCTCGTTGAGCACGATTACATCGCCGGTGACGGCTGCTGCCCAAGCGTCGGCAAGAGTGCTGTAACCGCTTTTGCCTTCAATCTGCACGGGCGAAGCCACGACATTGGCCTCGTCGGCATCGTTGGCACCGTCATCTTTCCAGTCCTTGTCGGCCTCGATGGCTTCAACGCTGGGATAGTTCTTGATCCAGTCGAGAGTGTACTCATAGGGGGACTCGGTGCAGTCGGCAATCTTGAATCCCATGCGGTTGACTTTGAGCACGCCGGTATAAGCCTCGTCTTTGGTCAGGTCATAGTAGTAAATAGTGTTGCCGGCACTTGTCGTAACCGAGCCGTCGGGACGGTTTTTCCACTTGGAGTTGAGCCATGTCCCGTCGTTTTGGAATTCAAGGGTCATGTTTCCGTTGGGGCGTGTGCCGATAAACTTGATAGCGAGGACCTTGTCGGCGGAAGCGTCAAGTGTGTAGGCATTGTCAGCGTTGTTGAACGACAGGTCCTTACGGTATTTGCCATTGCTCTGTTCTGCCATAGGCACGACGAGGTGCCCGTTGGTGGTGGTTGCGTTTTCTCCGGCATCCCAAAGCTCGTTGTCGCTGCCGTTGAAAGTTATTTCAATTCCGGCATTGGCACTGGACGCGCCGATTGCAAGTGCAATCATGGAAAGGTAGATTTTCTTCATGATCAGGAGTGTTTTAGATTGAACATAGTTGTATTGATACCGTTATATACGCATAAGCATTTCATCTCACTCAACCGCGATGGCAAGAATAGCAATTTTTCTAATTGAAAAATTAGCCGTATCTTTGCATGTTAAAATTCGATTAATATCAAGGCATTAAAATATTATGTTAAGCGAAAAAAGAAGCAGTATGTTTCACGGCATTCTCCTGATTGCCCTTTTCTCCTGTTCTGCATTCTATATCGGGGAAGCGCAGGTGTTCAAAGAACTATCGTTCAGCCCCATGATTATCGGTATAATCCTCGGTATGCTCTATGCCAACAGTCTGCGTAATCACCTTCCCGAGACATGGGTTCCCGGAATCCAGTTTTGTTCCAAGAAGATATTGCGGCTCGGCATTATCCTTTACGGATTCCGGCTGACATTTCAGGATGTTGTCAATGTCGGGGTTGCAGGCATCCTGATTGATGCCGTTGTAGTGGCCGTCACCATTATCGGAGGCGTTTATGTGGGAAAACTGCTGAAAATGGACAAGGAAATCGCCCTTCTGACATCAATAGGCAGTGGAATATGCGGAGCCGCCGCCGTGCTCGGGGTCGAATCGACGATTCAGACTAAACCCTACAAGACAGCCGTGGCGGTGGCTACGGTGGTTATTTTCGGTACCATATCAATGTTCATATACCCGATAGCCTATCGCGCGGGAATCCTTGACCTTACGCCTGACGAGATGGGTATTTATGCAGGGTCGACACTTCACGAGGTCGCCCATGCTGTCGGGGCCGGCAACGCTATGGGGGCAGAGATTTCCAATGTCTCCATAATCGTCAAGATGATTCGCGTCATGCTTCTTGTGCCTGTGCTGCTCATCCTTGGCTGGTGGGTTGCCGCCAATGCCCGCAAAGGAGCTGCCGACGGCGCTAAAGGCGGCAAGGTGGCCATTCCGTGGTTTGCCGTCGGGTTCCTTGTGGTGATAGGGTTCAATTCACTCGACCTTCTCCCTGCCGGCGTTGTAGACGCGATCAATTATATTGATACATTCCTTCTCACGATGGCAATGGTAGCGCTCGGTGCCGAGACAAGCATTGACAAGTTTAAAAAGGCAGGCTCCAAACCTTTTATCCTTGCCTTCATCCTCTATATCTGGCTCCTCGGTGGCGGTTACCTTCTCTCCCGTTACCTCGCGCCGGTATTGCTTTAATAACATAATCTCAGAGAATTATGGGACAAATGATTGCTATAGTCGGCCGCCCCAACGTGGGCAAGTCGACACTGTTTAACCGCCTGACCCAGTCGCGCACAGCGATTGTCGATGATACTGCGGGTACGACCCGTGACCGCCAGTATGGCAAAGTCGACTGGAACGGCAAGGAATTTTCAATCGTCGATACCGGCGGTTGGGTAGTGAACTCCGAGGATGTCTTTGAATCGGAAATCAACAAGCAGGTGAAACTTGCTATCGAGCAGGCCGACGAAATCCTTTTCGTGGTCGATGCCATGAACGGGGTTACTGACCTTGATGACCAAGTGGCGCAGATACTGCGCCGGTCAACCAAACCGGTTCTCCTTGTGGCCAATAAGGTCGATGCGGGTGACAGTATCTACAATATCGCCGAGTTTTACAGTCTGGGCCTCGGTGACCCCTACGGGGTATCGGCTGTCAGCGGTTACGGCACAGGCGATCTCCTTGACGAAGTGGTCAGGAAACTGCCTGAAAAAGATGACGAGGAGGCCGAGTACTTGGAAAACATCCCCAAGTTCTGCATCGTTGGCCGTCCTAATGCCGGAAAATCATCACTGATTAATGCGTTTATTGACGAAGACCGTCACATCGTTACTGACATAGCCGGGACGACACGCGACAGCATCTATACGCGCTACAACAAGTTTGGCTTTGACTTCTACCTTGTCGATACAGCCGGTATCCGCAAGAAAAACAAGGTGAACGAGGATATTGAATACTATTCGGTAATCCGTTCTATACGCGCCATCGAGGCCAGCGACGTGTGCATCCTCATGATTGACGCCACCCGCGGCATCGAGGCACAGGACGTGGCCATTTTCTCGCTCATCCAGCGCAACAAGAAAGGACTCGTGGTGGTGGTCAACAAGTGGGACCTCGTTCAGGACAAGTCGCAAACGGCAATCAGCACCTATGAAAATGCCATCCGCGAGCGGTTTGCCCCCTTCACCGACTTCCCGATTATATTCGCGTCGGCACTCACCAAGCAGCGCATTTTCAAGGTGATCGAGACCTCGGTCGAGGTATATAAGAACCGGGAGCGTGTCATCCCGACCTCGCAGCTCAACACCGTGCTGCAGGAAGATATCGCCGCCTATCCGCCGCCTGCCAACAAGGGAAAATATATCAAAATCAAGTATATCACCATGTTGAAAGGCTCGCCTATACCCACGTTTATCTTCTTCTGCAACCTCCCGCAGTGGGTCAAGGAACCCTACCGCCGCTATCTCGAAAACAAGATTCGCGAGCACTGGGACTTCCACGGCACCCCCGTCAACGTCTTCATGCGCGAGAAATAATACGCGAGAAATAATAAAGGTAGTATATATAGAAGTGACGGCCACAGCAGTTAATCCAGTGGCCGTCATTTTATACATGCTTTGTAATGTTAATTCTTGGCGGGGGCGAAGTGGATGTAGGCGTGGGAGGCACCGACCATGAGGGCGCCGCCGATGATGTTGCCTATCGTGGCGGGGAGAAGGTTGGCCCACAGGGCTGTCCCGACGGCGATATCGGCTCCCTCCATCATGCCGAGGGGGATGAAGAACATGTTGGCGATGGAGTGCTCGTAGCCGAGGGCGACAAAGGCCATTACCGGTACCCAGCATCCGGCCATCTTGCCGATGACGGTTTTGGCCGACAGGGCGAGCCACACGGCGAGGCATACGCACCAGTTGGCTCCGATGCCTTTGAGCAGCACCGTGAACCACGGCATGGAGACCTTGGCGGTGGCGATCTTGATGATGGCCGAGTGGTAGGGCTCGGCAGCGGTCAGGCCGCAGAGATAGACCATGAAAAAGGTAAATGCCATCGCTCCGACGAAGTTGCCGAGATAGACCATCACCCAGTTGTGTATCAATGCTGCGACCGAGTGGCGACCCTTTATCCATGAGGGGATGAGCAGGGCATTATTGCCGGTAAAAAGCTCTGCGCCGAGGATGACGACCAGTATCAGTCCGATTGGGAACATCGCGCCGCTAAGCAGGCGTTGCAGCGAGGGGTTGCCGGCTGTGATTTCGGGGAATCCGAATCCTACAATCAGCGACAGTATGCCTCCGAGGGCGATGTAGCATCCCGCAAAAAAGGATGATACCATCAGTCGGCCCGGACGGTTCTGAGATAGTGATGCTTTTGCCGCACCGACTTCGGCTGCGGCTTCGATTGTTTCCCGTGGAGTTCGCATTTTAAATGTGATGAAGTGATTTATTCTACAAAGATACTAACCGTGAGGAAAATATGCAAATCGGTGTGTTAAATGTTTGATTTTATGGTGCAATTGTCGGCGATTTGCGTATATTTGCAATCTAAACCATAAAAATCACGACAAAATGACACGCGGGAAAACGACATGCCGGATATTGAAGGAAATAAGGCAGCAGATAGCCGATGCAAACGACATCGAATTTGTAACCTCGGAGTGCCGCTATCAGGGTGAGTGTGCGGGGACGTGTCCCAAGTGCGAGGCGGAAGTGCGCTATCTTGAAAGCCAGCTTGCAGCCCGGCAATTGGCGGGAAAGGCGGTTGCCCTTGCAGGCATCTCGGCCGCGATTTTTCTGACTGGGTGCGGCGGCACGTCTGATAAAGTTGACTCGACAACGGCAACTGAGCCAGTAGATAGTATAGCATGTCTTTCGGTTGAGAAAGATTCGGTTGTAACTACGCGTGGCGAGATTGATTTAAATGTTGTCGGGGAGGTCAGCGAAGAAGTAATTTTAGAAATAAAATCTAAGGAAGGCCCGGTTGATGATAACCGAATTTTTAATGTGGCTGAGCAAAGACCTGCATTCCCGGGTGGAGAAAAGGCGTTATTTGATTTTATTCAAAAACATATACGCTATCCTGAAACGGCGAAAGAGAATAATATACAAGGCCGGGTGGTAGTGCAATTCGTCGTTACCAAGACTGGTGAGATAGGGGAGGTCAAGGTTGTGAGAGGTAAACATCCCGACCTTGACAAAGAGGCTGTAAGATTGGTAAAGTCACTCCCTGAATTTATTCCCGGGACAATAAACGACCACCCTGTAAACGTGTGGTACACGCTCCAAATTGAATTCCGACTTGACGGAATCAAGGCATCAGTCAAGGTTCCGGGCAAGAGGGAGGAGTGGCGTCCGCCTTATAAGAGTCGATAGATTGCGGATTTTTTCTTGCTAAATCGCGGGGATGGTGTTACCTTTGCGGTATGATTAAAGCACTGTTTTTTGACATTGACGGGACGCTTGTCAGTTTCAATACTCACCATGTTCCCGAATCTACCATCGAGGCTCTGACCCTCGCTAAAAAGGCCGGGGTAGAGGTGTATATCTCCACAGGCCGACCGTTTGCAATCATCAATAACCTTGATGAAATCAAGCACTTGATTGACGGGTATATCACCGCCAACGGTGCGTATTGCTTTATAGGTGACAAGGTAATTTCCTGTTCTCCCATACCGTTGCACGAGGTGAAGCGCATCGTTGCGAAATGTGACGAGCACGGGGTCGCATGCATCGTGGTCGGAGAAACGGATATGACGATGATAAACCCCGATGAAAAAAGTCTGTGGATATTCAACGTTCTGCTTAATGTGCCCGACGTGGGTCTCGAAACCCCGCTTGAAAAGGTGCTTTCCCAGCCGATATTGCAATTGACACCTTTTATAACCGAGGCGCAGGAACCCGAGGTCATCGGCAAAAGCCACTATCTGGAGTCGGGGCGTTGGTATCCTGATTTTCTCGACATGACGGCGCAAGGAGTCTGCAAGGCCGAAGGGTTGAGAGCTATTGCCGCTTACCGGGGATTTTCACTGGATGAAACGATGGCGTTCGGCGACGGCGGAAATGACCTGTCAATCATACAGGCCGCGGGCACGGGTGTGGCGATGGGCAACTCCAACGCTGTCCTCCTCCCCGCCGCCGACTATGTGACTACATCGGTCGACGACAACGGCATCTACAACGCCCTGAAGTATTACGGGGTAATTTGACACGCAAAACTAACAGATTTACATATATTTGAGCCGACGTAATAAATTTCATTGCGGGAAATGTTGTTTTTGTCAAAATAATTATTTAAATTCGCAATTGTTAAAAACACCGCGTCATGTTGATAGATGATTTTATCACATATCTGAAGCTGGAGCTTAACAGCTCGGTCAACACGGTCGAGGCTTATCGGAGAGACTTGGAGCAATGGGCTGACTTTGCCACCTCGGGTAATCCGGAGGCTCTGAATCCGACCGATATGACGACCGGCGACCTCAGGGTGTGGATTGCCCATCTTGCGAAACAGGGCCTGTCGGCGCGCTCAATCAAGCGGAAAGTTCAGGCGGTCAGGGCATTTTTTAGGTATATGATGCGTAACCACGGTCTGAAAAGCAATCCGGCTGCCGACCTTCAGCTTGCCCGTGGACGCAAGGAGCTGCCTGTCTACATCCGCGAGACCGAAACCAACGAGATGGTCGGTGATACAGATTATGACCACGGTGATTTCACCGAATTGCGCAACCGGCTCATCGTCGACATGCTCTATTCTACCGGGATGAGGTGCAGCGAGCTGATTTCGCTCCGCGACATGAATGTCAACAATGCCAAGGGTGAACTAAAAGTGCACGGCAAGCGTAATAAAGACAGACTCATCCCTTATGGTGAGGAACTGACCGAGATGATAAACTGCTACCGCACACTTCGTGATTCCTCTCCCTCCACCGCCATATCACCGCGTGACCCCGAGGCTCCTTTCTTTGTCAGGGAGGATGGTCGCCCCATGTACCGCAAGGCTGTCTACAACATCGTCCACGCGAGGATGCTCGAGGCGGGCGTGCACGCCCCGCGCCTCAGCCCGCATGTGTTGCGCCACAGTTTTGCGACCGACATGCTCAACTCGGGCGCGCCCATCACCTCGGTACAGCAATTGCTCGGACATTCGTCGCTTGTCTCGACACAAGTGTATACTCATATAACTTATAGAGAATTAAAACAAAATTATCAACTTGCACATCCGCGTGCATTAAAAAAAGGAGGATAATATGGACATTCAGATTAAAGCCATCCACTTTGACATCACTGCAAAGCTGACAGAGTTTATAAATAAGAAGGTCGACCGCCTCGTGCGCCGATTTCCGGCAATAAACACCGTTGAGGTAACACTGAAAGTAGTCAAGCCTGAGACATCGCTCAACAAGCAGGTTATAATCCTCGCGGTAGTCCCGCAGTGCAACGACATTGTCGCCGACAAGACTGCCGATACTTTTGAAGAAGCCGTGGATTTGTGCCTCGATGCAATCAGCCGCCAGCTTGAGAAAATCAAGGGCAAGAATTAAGGTGAAAGATAACAAATCAGATAACAGATAAAAAAGGTATAATCTTTACCTTTCGCTGTTAACGATTCACTGTTGTTTCACCGTATTTATCGCTGAGCCGCAGGCAGATAGTGTCAGTCTATCTGTCGGCGGCTCATTTTTTTGCAATATTTTTGTTACAAAATCATTATCGTTACGTCTTCAGGTTGTAATGGCACTTGATTTACTGACATCGGTTTTTACACGGCTCAGGCCGAGGCTTCACTCTACAGCGCGACGGTTGCTGGAGAGTGACGATGATGCCGACGACGCTGTTCAGGAGGCGTTCTGCCGGTTGTGGCAGCGTCGCGACAGGCTCAGTGGCGAGAGTGAGGCCGAGGGAGTCTCGGTAACGACGGTGCGGAACATCTGTATCGACTCTCTCCGGCAGCGGCAGTCTCGCCCCACTGACCCGCTCGACGAGAGCTCGGACCGGCCCGACGACACCGGCACGTCGCCCCCTTCGCAAGAGTTGGTAGAGGAGGTCAACACCCTGATTTCGGCCTCCCTCTCCGCGAGAGACCGCGAGATTCTGATTCACCGCGAGTGTGACGGGTGGGAATTTGACGATATTGCCGAGCATTACGGCATGACCGAGGCTTCGGTCAGGGTGGCCATTTCAAGAGCGCGACGCACTGTGCGCCAATGTTACATCAATAAACACCGACGACAATGAACAACGATATTCATCATCTCATCGACTCGTATTTTGCCGGGGAGACAACACTTCAGCAGGAACAGCGGTTGCGAAAGTTGCTGCTTGAAAATGCCGGCAGCGGCGACCCTGCCGTGGAGGAGGCGCTGGCTGTAATGTCGTTTACTGCTGCCTCGCGTCCCGAGAAACGAGTGTCGCGCACTCCTGTCATGCTCCCGTGGATGCGTCTGGCCGGAATCGCAGCTGCTGTCGCTGTGGTTGTCACGCTGGTGTTCAAGGTCGTGGGAGTGCGTGGCGATAGTGCCGATATGGGCGCGTGTGTGGCCTATATAGGCAATCAGAAGGTCGACGACCGAGACAAAATTATGGAACTTGTGGCGAGTGATTGGGCCGAAATCTCGGCTGCCTCGGCCGAAATCAACGACGATGTCTCCACAGAACTATCAATAATGTTTGAATCAACTGAAAATTAACGATATGTCACGATTTATCACTTTCCTGCTCATGGCCGTAACATCGTGGCTGACAGTGGCTGCAAGCGGTCCGCTGGCTGTCGAGGCTCTTTTTGACGGACGATTCCGCACCGATCCGCGCGTGACTGAGACAACAATCTCGGGCAGCTCGCTCGCCGACTACAATCTCACCTTCTACAAGAGCCTGACTTTTGTCGGTGCGCCCGACTTGATTCCCACCGTGGAGAAAGCCGTCACCCACGACGGAGCGGGGGCTCGTAACCGCGAGGTGTCCTATCAGGACGGCCACCTGTATTACGGCTTTTACGCGCTGCCGTCGCGTGACAACTTGAAACGCTATATCTTTTATCTCAACCGCGCGTCCAAGAGTGCGACCGGAAAGGTCATTCTCATATATGTGGAAGGACACGCCGATATTAACCAAATCAAACGAATGCTCAAAAAATGAAACATCCGTTGCTCACTACATTCATCGCATTTGCCGTGACTGCAATCAGCCACGCAAGCAATTCGGCCGAGACCGATACGATAAAAGTCATCAAATCGCCCTCGAAGGTGGTGGTTACGACACAGGGAAATACCACAATCGTCTCGGTGACGGGCGTGCCTGACAACGAGGACTATTATTACCAGTATGCAACCGATGTTATTGCTGCCGACAGTGTCCCCTCTGATGACGACGATTGGAATCCTGAACACATCTTTTTGCAGAATCCCGACTGCGCTGCCGATGATGCCGAGTTCCTGTTCCCGTTTACGAAACCACGCCGACACCGCGTAGCCCGATTCGACTATGTGTTCTTCCGGAACACTTACTGGGGATGGATGTTCCGTTTTGATGCCGCCCCGGGGATGAAAAACTCGTTTGAATGCGGCATCGGTGAGGTGGCCGGGGTGTCTTACTCCCCTTGGTTTTGCGGCCCCGAGTTCAGTCTCGGCATCGGTTTACGTTTCAGCCAGTACTGCGCCCAAGACGGCTACCGCTATATGAAACAGGGCGAGAACCTTCTCCTTGTCCCGATGGCCGAGGGGGAGCGCGCCGACAAGTCGCGGGTGATGACAGCCACTTTCTGTGTTCCGCTGATGATAACCCAGCGCATTTACCGCAAACTCTATGTCTCGGCAGGCGCAAACGCCAATTTCAACACCTATACCCGGGCGTTTTCCCAATATTACACCGATGACAACACCCGGATGTCGAGCAACTACAAGGGGCTGCACCAGAGGCTGCTTACAGTCGACTATACAGCCATTGTCGGGTTTAACCGTGACTTAGGATTCTACTTCCGTTATTCGCCCATGTCAGTGATGCGCCATCCCTATGGCCCCGAAGCCAAATCTTTTTCCATCGGTCTGACGCTAAACTTTTAACAGATAACAAATAACAGATAACAAAGGCATTATCTTCACCTTTCACCCTTCATTTTTAACTATAATGAACCGCATATATCACATAGCAACAGCAGCCATTATGGCTCTCACGGCTTTCGCTGCCAGAGCCGGCGAGCCTGTCGATACAGTCATGTCAGTCAGCAATCCCGCGTCGGTGTCAATCACCGAGTCGCCCGAGGGGATGCGTGTTACCGTGTCGGGTATCGACGGTAACAGCGGTTACGAATCGTCTTATTTTCAAGGATACCCCGCCGGAGCCCATGTCAAGGCCCGGCAGGAGACGCGCTGGTATCCTTTCAGCCTTGCCGGCAACAGGCCTCGCCGCGGCAATATCCATCACTGGGATCTTCTCGCCCCCGGCGGTTTGGGGCTTGGAATGGTCAACGCGCCCGGTGCCTCACGGGCTATGGGACTCGAATGGGAGAAGTCGTTTGAAATATCATGGCTCCATATTCTCGCGGTGAGATATACCTCCCGGTCTCTCGGAGTCTCGGCCGGCATCGGTGTGAACTGGCGCAACTACAAGGTCACGACCGACACGCGCCTGCAACCCAACGGCCAAGGCGGCGTGACATGGGGGCCTTATCCTGTCGACGCACAGCCGCGCAACTCCCGTCTGAAAGTGTTCAGCCTGCAGTTTCCGATACTTTACCACCAGCATCTGCCGTTCCGTATATCGGGATTTCAGCCTAAAATCGTTGTCGGCCCCGTCCTCAACTGGAACTCCCATGCCTCGCTGCGCACAAAGTGGCGCGATGCCGAGGGGAACGACATGGAGGAATACAACTCGGGAGTGCATCAGCGCAAGTTTACGGTCGACCTTTTCGGCGCGCTGTCGCTGAACGGCTGGGCCAATATCTACTGCCGTTATTCCACGCAGACGATACTGCAAGGCTATGGCTCCCCGTGTTTCCGTTCCTTCTCCATCGGGTGGATGCTGATGCTGTAAATAACAGTGTAAGGTAAAAGGTGTAAAGTGAAATGCAGTATGTGACTGAGTGAAAATCTATTATTTTCACCCTTCGCTTTTCGTTTTTAGCATTTCGCTGCAATTTCACCCTTTGCGTTGACGTTCACGCTCGGCGTGAAGACGTTCGCGCTTTTTAAGAAAGATGTGAAGGATGCCGATAATCAGCAGCGTGAAACCGATTACTCCGAAGTAGTATAGATAGTGTCCGGCCTTATATTCGGGAAACCCTATGTAGCTCATGACTGCGAGGTAAACGAGCAGGATAGCCGGAATCAATGTGGATCTTTTGACTTTCATGGCAAGGTAAAAAAGGGGATTGGGGAGACAGGTGAGTATAGATATGTGTTATTGTGTTGTAACGGTTTCTGACGATTTTTCCGATGGTTCTTCGGGAATTACTATGTAGGGTGACGTGGCGGGTTCAAACAGTCCGTCGCGCAGATGGTTGTAGATGCGTAGACATGCCCACGCGTCGATTGAAGCATAAGCCTGTTGTCCCGATGTCAGTTCCGATGCTTCCCAGTTGCTTAGCCGCTGGCTCTTGGATATGCGGCCTTTAAAGATAATGCCGTAAATCTTTTGCAGGCTTGAATCGGTTATGTGGAAAGATTTGACGACGTTCTGAAGGTCGACAAAGTTATGAGGCTCGAAATCTGTCAGCCGGTGCAGGACGTGAAAATCGTCTTTGAGCGAAAGGCCCACCTTGACGACGTTTTCATTCTCGATGAATTGTTTCAGCTCGGGAAGGAAACCGAGTTTGTTGAGGCGGAACAGGAAAGAGTGATCGAGGGTGGAAATTTGGATGAGCGAAACCGTGTTGGTCTGTCCTTTGCGGAAGTTGGGTTTTGTTTCAGTATCAAATCCCACTGTATTCTGAGTCGACAGGTGTTCGAGGGCCCGGATAGCTCCGTCGACATTCTCAAGCACGGTTATCGCTCCCGGAAACTCGACAGTCGGGAGCTGGGATAGTTGTTGCTTGGAAATAGAGATGCTATAAGGGGTTATATCCATTACGTTTTTTAGTTATTGCGAGGCACCTCGTTTGCAGGGACTCGTAAAGTTGTCGCACAAATTTCGACAAATATACTCAATATTATTGAGTTGTCGCAAATCTGTCAAGAAAAAAAGTCGTTATATTAAATTTATTTAATCTTTTTTATCTCAAACGACGGCACAAATATCATCTCGGCATGGGGGAAATGGCGGTGCAGGTAGCGCGACAGGAATCCGCGCGTGTCGTCGGCGATTACGGGGTCAGAGTCGAAATGCTCGTTGTAGACGAGCGCTTTCAGCTCGATTCCGCGTGAGGCGATTGCTTCAAGGGAGAGGATAGTGTGATTTATGGAGCCGAGGACGCCGTTGGTGACGAGCATGAGCGGGAGATGACGCGTGGTGACATAGTCGATGGTGAGGAAATCGTCGGTGACCGGTACCATGAGTCCTCCGGCCCCCTCGACGAGTACGACATCATAGCGCGACGCGAGGATTTCGGTCGAGCGGTCGATGGCTGAAAGGTCAATCTCGCGGTTGTCGATGCGGGCGGCAAGTTGAGCCGACGCGGGATAGGAAAATATGACCGGCGCTGTGGTGTGGTCGGTGTCCTCGGGGAGCAGGCCGGTACCCATGACGGCGCGATGCAGCTCGATGTCCTCGGAGTAGAGGTCGTTGCCGGTCTGAATGAACTTCTGAGTTGCTACGCTCAGTCCGCGGCCCATGTATTCCCGTGCAAGCCAGCCGGTGACATAACTTTTTCCGGCATCGGTGTCGATTCCCGAGATGAAATATATATTGCTCATATCTTTCGTTTTTGCAGAATGATGTAGATGGGTTGATATGTGAGGCTGACGCTGCCGTCTTCTTGACGCGGGTAGTCGTTGAGTATGCGTCGCGAGGCGGCGACTGTGCCTGTCGAGGCGAGGGCGTTGACACCGGTGGCGCGGATGTGGCGCATCATGTCGGCGGCCGAGTCAAAGGTGATGCTGACAGTTTCGTCGGTTATGGCAATGATGTCGGTCTGTCGCGGTATGATGCGGCGCAGGTCGTTGACATCGAGGTAGGACGGGGTGATGCCGGTCAGCGAGTGGAGCCTCCCGAATGTCGCGGGCCCGAAGGTGGAGACAACCATTTTCCCGCCCGGGCGCAGGGCATCGGCACATCGCCTGAAGAACATGCCGGGGGAATTGAACCATTGGATGGTCGATGAGGTGAAAATCACGTCGAGCGACTCGCCGGGCAACGTCGTTACCGCTATCTCGGCATCGCATGCCGTGACATCGGCCACGGCGGGGAGCGACGGGGCGGGGGAGAGGTCCCACAGCCGCAGTGAGCGAGGGGTGACACGGTCGAGATACAGGCGTGTGGACATGCCTGTCCCGCAGCCGATTTCGAGTATGTCAAGGCTTTCTTCAGGGTCGGGATTCCATAGGTCGACGAGTCGTTTGGCAATGTGTCGCTGAATTGTCGCCGCACGGTCGTAAGTGTCGATGGCGCGGGAGAACCGGCTTGCTACAAGACCCTTGTCGGTCAGCACGGTGCGGAAAATGCCGGAAAAGTCGGGCAGATGGCCTCCGGCGATTACCTTGACCGGCACGTCGGCTTCCCTCCATGCCCTGAGCTGGTTCCCGGCCGGGATGATGAGGTCGTTGTCGCTCACTACCGCCATGTCCCAGTCGGCGGTGATGCTTCCCCGATGCCCGATTGCCTCAAGTTGCACTTTCAGCGAGTCTGTGTCGGGGGCGGGAGGGAGGCTTGGGAGCATATCCTTGTATAGTTTTCCGCTCCCCGCCATGCGGCGGTAGAACTTGTCGAGTGACCTCGGGTTTAGCCCGGCAAGCGTGCCGTCGAATATTGTCTGCGGAATCCCCCGTGAGTCATCGACCGGATGGCATGTCCCGTTGACCGCGATGCGTGCCGTGACGGGGAGTTGCGGGAAGGTGTTTAAAAAGTAGCTTGCCGCCGTGACACCGAATGAGTAGCCGACTACTGCGATTTCGTCATAGCGGCTGAATGCGGCAGTGTCAATATCGATATCGGTGTAATCCCAAGCGACCATCATGTCATATCCTTCCACTCCCGGCTGAGAATAGAGCGACGGGTCGGTCCCCCATCCGGCAAAGAGGAGGAGCAGGCGGGTGTTTCCCGCAGCGGTATGTGTAAGTTTCAGCTGCATGAGGTGAGTCGTGTCAAGGCGTTTCCGAGTGATTCGATGTCGTCGGCGGTAAGTGCCGCGCTCAGACTGATGCGCAGGCGGTCGGTGCCGGGGGGGACTGTCGGGGTGCGGATCGGGAGGACTTTAAACCCTTCTTTGAGAAGCTTTTCCGACAGGGTCACCGCCGACTCGGCCGAACCTGTTATGTAAGGCTGAATGTGGCTTGCAACCCCGTTTTTGCCGGGAAGTACCGATAATATTTCGTGCAGGCGGTTGCCGAGTGCCGCGAGACGGGTTCTTTCAGCATCCATCCCGAGCGATTGCTCAATCATGAACTTTGTCCAGCGGGCTGTGATGGGTGGGATGGCGGTGGAAAAGATGAAACTGCGGGCGCGGTTTACAAGGTATTCTCTTATCGACGGGGAGGTGACGCAGAACGCCCCTGACGAGGCATAGGCTTTGCCGAATGTGCCAACTATCACGTCGATGTCGCCGTAGCCTGATGACGCTATTGACAACCCAAGCCCATGAGGGCCTTCGACACCCACGCCGTGTGCTTCGTCGACATACAGCAGCACGTTGGGATAGTGGCGCTTGAGTTCCGTGAGCCGGTTGATGTCGGCGCGGTCACCGTCCATGCTATAAACACTTTCGACTGCTACGATGACCCGCTCGTGCAAGGGTGATTCCTTGGCGAGTATGCGTTCCAGTCGGTCAAAGTCGTTGTGGGGAAAGCGTGTGAACTCGGACTTAGAAAGCACAATGCCGTCGATGATGGATGCATGGACGAGCTTGTCGGCCACGATGATACTTTTTCCGGCGGCAAGCGACGAAATCATGCCGGTATTGGCATGGTAGCCGCTGTTGAACAGCAGCGCCGGCCGGTCATAGAGACGGCCGAGGAATGTCTCAAGGTCTCCGTAATCGTTTTGTCGAGTGGCAAGCAGCCGGGATGCCGACGAGGTCATGGGCGACATGCGGTTATCGCGCTCGGCCATGAACTGCTCCTGAAGCTCGGTGCGGACACCGAGGCCGAGGTAGTCGTTGGACGACAGGTCGATAGAGCCGTCATCAGCCGGCATGTCAGCCGGGATTCTTCTCAAGTTGCCCGAATGGCGCAGCGATTCAATGGTTTCGTTATAATAACTGTGGTTCATCTGATGCAGTTAATCATTTCGCGACACAGGGTTTCGAGGTCCTCGTCAGAGATGACATAGGGAGGCATTATGTAGACGTTGCGTCCGAATGGTCGCACCCATATTCCGCGCTCTACACATTTTATCTGAAATTCTCCGACGTTGACCGGCTCCATCATCTCTATTACACCGATAGACCCGAGCACTCGCACTTCCTTGACCTGTGGCAGCTCCCGGGCGGGCGCGAGGAATGATTTCATCTGAGATTCGAGTTTGGCGACGCGCGAGGCCATGTCCTGACTTTTCAGCAGTTGGACCGAGGCGATGGCGACGGCACATGCGAGGGGATTGGCCATGAACGTCGGGCCGTGCATCATCACCCCTGCCTCCCCTTTGGATATGGTGTCGGCCACGTCGCGGGTGGTCAGCACCGCGCTCATGGTCATGTAACCTGCCGTCAGTCCCTTGCCGATGCACATGATGTCGGGCTGAACCCCCGCGTGTTCCCATGCAAACCACCGGCCGGTGCGCCAAAAACCGGTTGCGATTTCGTCAAAAATAAGGTATATGCCGTAGCGGTCACACAGTTTACGGGCCTCGACAAGATATTGCGGGTGGTAAAACCTCATGCCTCCGGCGCCTTGTACGACCGGCTCCAGTATCAGGGCGGCAAGTTCGTCGCAGTGTTCTGCTATGATTTTTTCAAGCGGCTCGATGTCGGCCGGATTCCATTCGGCTCCAAACGGGGTTGTCGGAGCGGGGGCAAAGTAGCGGATGGGGAGGGCGGGGCCGAAAGCTCCGTGCATGCCCGTCACCGGGTCGCAGACGCTCATGGCATTCCATGTATCGCCGTGATACCCCGAGCGGATGGTGACAAAGTTGGTCTTGCCGTGGTCGCCGCTCTTGGAGACCGAGGCTTGAACCGCCATCTTCATCGCCACCTCGACTGCGACCGAGCCTGAATCGGCATAAAATATATTGTGCATAGACGACGGGGCGATTTCCAGCAGAAGCTTTCCCAGCTCTATCGCCGGGTCGTGGGTCAGGCCGCCAAACATCACATGGCTCATCTTCTTTATCTGAGCCTCAGCCGCGTCGTTTATGTCAGGGTGGTTGTAGCCGTGACACGCCGCCCACCATGACGACATCCCGTCAATCAGCTCGCGTCCGTCGGCGAGCCGCAGGCGCGCCCCGCGGGCCGAGTCGACCTTGTAGGTGGGCAGAGGGTCGATGGTCGATGTATATGGGTGCCACAGATGCTCGCGGTCAAAGGCATCGTTCAGCACGTTGTTGTCAATTACTGTTTCCATTACACTATAAGGAATCTTATCAATGTGCAAAGTTACACATTTTTTCCCACGTTGTGGCAATCCTGTCACCGTTGTCACTTTTTGTGGTCAATTATATTGTGAGGTTGTTAAAATAGGTTGTGGAAATGGATGTAATTTCAGAATTTTTGACTATATTTGCACTGAATTTTGCGGACGGGTATGCCTTGACGAGTCTTGATATAGCTGCAATAAGGTGATTGATAGTCGGTTAGTTGAGCCGAGCGGCTTTTTTGTCTGTGGCTCATAAAAGGCCCGTAAGGTCATTAAAGGCTGTATTTGTATTTTATCTTTGGATAATGCCTTATCCGCCCTCAGTGCAATGGAAAATTTTTGATGTAACATAATTATATGATAGCATTAGCAATTCAAAACGCAACTCTTGCCGTTGTCGCGCTCCTTACTGGCGTGGCACTTGTGGCAATTGCGCTGTGGCTCGCCGGATTGATTTCCCCGCGGTCCTTCAATCCTCAGAAAGGCGAGGCATACGAATGTGGTATTCCCACCCGTGGCGAGTCAATGGCTCAGTTCAAGGTGGGATATTATCTTTTTGCCATTTTGTTCCTGATGTTTGACGTTGAGACAGTGTTCCTTTATCCTTGGGCGGTGCGCGTTCAGGAACTCGGGACACAGGGACTGTTGAGCATCGCAGTGTTTTTCGGAATCTTAGTGCTGGGCCTTGTCTATGCTTGGCGGAAAGGAGCGCTTGAATGGAAGTAACGACAAAGAACATGCCCTACGAGGCGTGGAAAGACAACGAATACATCGAATCTCTCGTCAAGGAGTTGCAGGACAGCGGTACCAATGTCATCGTCGGCACCCTTGACAACCTTATCAACTGGGGGCGGTCCAACTCAATCTGGCCACTTACTTTCGCCACCAGTTGCTGCGGCATCGAATTTGTGTCGCTCGGCGCGGCACGTTACGACATGGCGCGTTTTGGCTGGGAAGTTGCACGCGCCTCGCCCCGTCAGGCCGACTTCATGATGGTTGCCGGCACGATTGTTCACCGCATGGCTCCCGTCATGCGCCGTCTCTATGACCAGCTTGCCGAGCCCAAGTATGTGATTGCCTGCGGCAGCTGCGCCATTTCAGGCGGCCCGTTCAAGAAAAGCTATCATGTGGCGATGGGAATCGAGGATATAGTCCCCGTGGATGTGTTTGTCCCCGGATGTCCGCCCCGTCCCGAGGCCATGATTTACGGCATCATGCAGCTCTCGCGCAAAATCAAGGTCGAGAAATTTTTTGGCGGCGTAAACCGTCAGGAAAAGCAGGAAGAATTTCTGAAAAACCATCCTGTTCCCGGCGTGAATGACTAATTACATTGACATACATATATTAATATATAGAACCATAATCGGTTGACACCCTCAATCGGCAACAATATAACCATCATGGCTGACATCCAAGGAAAAATTTCCAAGCTGTTTCCACAGGCGGTCTTTGAGGAAGGACAGACCCTCACGGTGACCATTCCTGACGCTCAATGGCACGAATTGGCCAAAACTCTCAAGGAAGACCCCGAGCTGAGCTTTGACTTCCTCGTGACAATCGTCGGTATGGACTGGCAGGAGAAGGGGATGGGTTGTGTCTACGAGCTGACCTCGACCCGCCACAATACCCATATCGCTGTCAAGGTGCTTGCCACCGGTGACCGCAACAAACCTTTTGTTCACAGCGTGTTTGACCTTTGGGCAATCGCGACTGTATTTGAACGCGAGGTATACGACTTCTTCGGTATCATCTTTATCAACAATCCCGACATGCGCCGCCTCTTCCTCAGCATCGACTGGAAAGGATACCCTTTGCGCAAGGATTACGACGCAGACCCCAAACTGAACCCTGTCGCACCCTTTGAAAACGAGCGTCAGAGCGATTTCACTGATACCTATGTCGAACTTCCCGACGGCAAAATCGAAAAACGTCAGGAGCGCGTCTTTGCCGAAGACGACTTCGTTGTCAACATCGGCCCGCAGCACCCCGCCACCCACGGCGTGTTGCGTTTCCGCACCGCTGTCGACGGCGAGACTATCAAGAAAATAGACATTTATCTCGGATATATTCATCGCGGTGTCGAAAAAATCTGCGAAAGCCTTACCTACCCGCAGACACTCCATTTCATGGATCGTCTCGACTATTTTTCGGGTCAGATTTACCACCACGGCCTCTGCATGGCAATCGAGGAGGCTGCCGGAATCACAATCTCCCGCCGCGCGCAGGTAATCCGTGTGCTGATGGACGAGTTGTCGCGCATCGCGTCCCACTGCCTCTTTATCGGCACCTACTGTATGGACCTCGGGGCGACCACGATGCTGTTCTACACGCTGCGTGTCCGCGAGCAGATTCTCAACATCTTCGAGCGCACCTGCGGTGCCCGCATGACTTTCAACTATGGCTGCATCGGTGGTGTCATGCAGGATCTCGACGAAAATTTCGTAAAAGATGTCCACGACCTTCTCGACGTGCTCCCCAAGAATATCGCTGAATACAACAAGATTTTCACCGGCAACGTCATCGCAAAGAACCGCATGGAGAACGTCGGTGTCCTCTCGCGGGAGGATGCCATCAGCTGGGCTGTCAGCGGTCCTTCGGGCCGTGCCTCGGGATGGGCATGCGACGTGCGCAAGACTGATCCTTACAGTATCTATGGCGAACTCGAATTTGACGAAGTCGTGCGTCACGAAGGCGACTCGATGGCACGTTTCAAGGTGCGTATGGACGAAATGGAACAGAGTGCCCGCATTATCGCGCAGCTCATCGACAACATCCCCGAAGGAGAATATTGCGTCAAGGTTCCCAAGGTGCTCAAGCTCCCTGTCGGAAGCTGGTTCAAGGTTGTCGAGGGATGTCGCGGCGCATTCGGTGTCTACATCGAGAGTGACGGCACCACTTCTCCCTATCGTTTGAAACTCGCTCCTCCCTGTCTGCCCCTCGCCGCTGTCGTTGATCACATCACCGAGGGCAGCAAGATTGCCGACCTTATCACTATCGGCGGTTCGCTCGACTATATCGTGCCCGACATCGACCGTTAAACCATGTCAGTACTTAATTGAGAATATAGTAATTATCAAGAAGTTATGCAAGATTTTTCAATAGGAACCGCTTGGCTGCACTCCATGTTTCTCAACGTGATGCCCGAGTGGCTGGCCGTGACCATCGAATGCCTCCTTATCGGTGTCGGTTTGATGCTTCTCTATGCAGTTTTGGCCCTGTTCTACATCTGGTTTGAACGCAAGGTGTGTGCCGCGTTCCAGTGCCGTCTCGGCCCTAACCGCGTGGGTCCGTGGGGACTCCTTCAGAGTATCGCCGACATGTTCAAGATTCTCATCAAGGAGCTTATCTCGCTCAACCATGTCGACAAATTCCTCTTTGCCCTCGCCCCCTATCTTGTAATCATCGCGTCGATGCTTGCTTTCGCCGTCCTCCCTTGGGGTAACGGTTTGCAGATTATCGACTTCAACGTAGGTATATTCTTCCTCCTCGCCGTGTCTTCGATCGGTGTCCTCGGCATCCTTCTTGCAGGATGGTCGAGTAACAACAAGTTCACTCTCATCGGCGCGCTCCGCTCCGGTGCCCAGATGGTCAGCTACGAGCTGTCAATGGGACTCAGCGTCATAACGATGGTCGCCCTCGCCGGTACAATGTCGGTCGGTGGTATCGTGAAGGCTCAGGAAAACCTCTGGTTCATCTTCTCGGGCCACATTCCCGCTATTATCGCCTTTGTGATATTCCTCATTGCAGGTACAGCTGAGACCAACCGTGGCCCGTTTGACCTTCCCGAGGCCGAAAGCGAGCTGACAGCCGGTTACCACACCGAATATTCCGGCATCCACTTCGGTTTCTTCTACCTTGCCGAATACCTTAACCTTTTCATTGTGTCAGGTGTCGCTGCGCTGCTGTTCTTCGGCGGCTGGATGCCCCTCCACATCCCCGGCCTTGATGCTTTCAACCACGTCATGGACTACATTCCCTCGGTTGTATGGTTTGTCGGAAAGGCCGTGGCAATCTCGTTTATCATTATTTGGTTCAAGTGGACATTCCCCCGTCTGCGCATCGACCAGCTCCTTTCGCTTGAATGGAAATACCTCCTCCCCATCAACCTCGTGAACCTTGTGCTGATGGTATTGGTTATTACATTCAGGTTGTATATCCATTAGTCCCCGGTTTCAACCGTGCCGACTTAGTAGTAAGAAAACAACAACACCTTTTTAAACTCCTGAGAAATGAGTGAAAAATACGGAAAAGTAGCCCAAGTAATCGGTCCCGTGGTCGATGTGATTTTTGAGGGCGATGACAATATCATCCCTCCCATCTACACGGCTCTCAAGGTGGATCGTCCCGATGGCTCCCAGCTTATTCTTGAAGTAGAACAGCACATCGGCGAAGACACCGTGCGTTGTGTCGCCATGGAAAGTACCGACGGCTTGCAGCGCGGTGTGCGTGTCGATAACCTTGAGCGTCCGATTGCCGTCCCGACCGGCAATCAGGTAAAAGGCCGCTTGCTCAACGTGTTGGGTGATGCTATTGACCGCCTCCCCGCGCTTGAACACGAAAACTTGCGCCCCATCCACCAGCCTGCCCCTGAATTCGACGACCTCACAATCGGTACCGAGATTCTTTATACAGGTATCAAGGTAATCGACCTTCTCGAACCCTACAGCAAGGGTGGCAAAATCGGTCTTTTCGGCGGTGCCGGTGTGGGTAAGACCGTGCTCATCATGGAGCTTATCAACAACATCGCCAAGGGGCACAACGGATTCTCGGTGTTTACCGGTGTTGGCGAACGCACCCGCGAGGGTAACGACCTTCTCCGCGAGATGATCGAGAGCGGCGTTATGAAATATGGCGACAAGTTCCGCGAGGGAATGGACAAGGGCGAATGGAACCTTGGCGATGTCGACATGAAAGAGGTTGAGAAATCTCAGGCCACACTTGTGTTTGGTCAGATGAACGAGCCTCCGGGCGCACGTCTCCGCGTGGCACTTTCAGGTCTTACTGTTGCCGAGCAGTTCCGCGATCAGGACGGCGGCGGCAAGGACATCCTTCTCTTTATCGACAACATCTTCCGTTTCACTCAGGCCGGTTCTGAGGTGTCGGCACTTCTAGGCCGTATGCCTTCGGCAGTGGGTTACCAGCCCACACTCGCATCGGAAATGGGAGCCCTTCAGGAACGAATCACTTCGACCAAGAACGGTTCAATCACCTCGGTGCAGGCTATCTATGTGCCGGCCGACGACTTGACCGACCCCGCTCCCGCGACCACCTTCAGCTTCCTTGATGCCACAACCGTGCTCTCTCGTAAAATCTCGGAGCTTGGTATCTATCCCGCAGTCGACCCCCTCGAATCGACCTCGCGAATCCTCGACCCCAATATCATCGGCGAGGACCACTACAATACCGCGCAGGCTGTCAAGCAGCTTCTTCAGAAGTACAACGAGCTTCAGGACATCATCGCCATCCTCGGTGTCGACGAGTTGTCTGACGAAGACAAGCTCGTTGTTGCCCGCGCCCGCCGCGCCCAGCGATTCCTCTCGCAGCCGTTCAACGTTGCCGAGCAGTTCACCGGCCTCCCCGGCGTCATGGTGCCTCTTAGCGAGACAATCCGCGGTTTCAAGATGATTCTTTCGGGCGAGATGGACGAATATCCCGAGCAGGCATTCCTCAACGTCGGCACTATCGACGATGCCATCGCCAAGGGCAAAAAGATGCTTGCCGAGGTCAAGGCATAGCCTCTGTGGCCATCCCCGCCCCCGCGCGGAGCGTCCGATTTGATAATATTATTAAAGAACTAAGCAATGATACTAAAAGTTATATCGGCAGAAGATGTCCTCTTTGAGGGGCAGGTAAAAGTCGTTCACTTACCCGGCGCGAAAGGAGCGTTCACGGTATTGCCCGGCCACGCCTCGCTCATCTCGACCCTTACCCCCGGCGCGGTCCGTTTCACGCTCGACAGCGGCGATGAAAAGGAAGTCACGATAGGAGGCGGAATTGTCGATGTCGATAGCAACGTAGTGTCGGTGTGCATCTATTAATCCACTTGATGATGAGAAAGTCTATATTCCTGACGGCAATTTTTGCCTTGATTGCACTTGTGTTCCCCCTCGGTGCGGCTGCGGCCGGACACGAGGCAGAAGGGGAGGGCGGTGTCAATCCCAAGGAGATTATTTTTGAGCATCTCGGGGACGGCTATGGCTGGGAGGTTCCTTTCAACCACCATGTGCGCATTCCTCTGCCTGTCATCGTGTGGGGCACCGACGGCCTGCACGTCTTCTCATCCTCTAAACTGGAGGCGGGCAAAGAATATGTCGACGGTAACGCTACGTTTAAACTCGCAGGAAAAGACAGCGAATACAAGGGAAAAGTCGTTGAGATTGTAAACGGTGAGGAAATCAAGCCGTTTGACATCTCTATTACCAAGAATGTGTGCGCGATATTCATAACAATGATACTCGTAATCTGGGGAGTGATGGCTGTCGCCCGCTGGCACAAGCGCATGGGCATGAAGGCCCCGCGCAAGATTACCGGGGCGATAGAGGCGCTGATCATGTTTATTTATGACGGTGTCATTAAGCCCACACTCAAGGACAAGGCCCCGCGTTTCGCTCCTTATCTGCTGACCGTGTTCCTCTTTATCCTCGTAATGAACCTGATGGGGTTGATAGTGATTTTCCCCGGCGGCGCCAACTTGACCGGCAACATTGCGGTCACTCTCGTGCTGGCGATTTTCACGTTCTTGATAACTAATATTTTCGCTACCAAACATTACTGGAAAGAAATTTTCAACCCCGACGTACCGTGGTGGCTGAAATGGCCGCTGCCCATTATGCCGGTCATCGAGCTTTTCGGAATTTTTACGAAACCGGCAGCTCTGACAGTGCGTCTTTTCGCCAACATGATGGGTGGCCACATGATTGTGATAGTTCTGACGCTGCTGATATTTATCTTTGCAGCGATGGGACCGGTGGTTACAGGAGCGACAGCCGTTGTCTCGGTTCTGTTCTCGGTATTCATGCTCCTGATTGATGTCCTTGTCAGCTTCATTCAGGCTTATGTCTTCACGATGTTGTCGACAATATTCATCTCGCTTGCTCAGGAAGACGGCCACGACCACAAGGCCAAGGAACACAAAGAAGTTCCCGAGGCTGTCTCCCCGACTCTGTCAATAAAATAATTAAATTACCATAACTTTTAAATTTAAAGAATTATGTTAGCAATGATTTTAGCAGCAATTAATGGAACTCTTGGTATCGGTGCATGTTTCGGTGCTGCCATCGCAGCTCTCGCAGCCGGTATCGGTATCGGTAAAATCGGCGGATCGGCTATGGAAGCTATTGCCCGTCAGCCCGAGTCGACCGGTGACATCCGCAGTAACATGATTGTGATTGCTGCCCTTATCGAGGGTGTGGCTCTTTTTGCCGTTATCGTTTGTATCCTCGCAATGTTCGTTTAATCCCGGCATAGAGATATGGAACTTTTCACGCCTGATTTCGGCTTGATATTCTGGATGTTCGTCTCCTTCGCCATCCTTTTCCTCATCTTGTGGAAATGGGGATGGCCGGCGATTATGAAGGGTGTCACAAGCCGTGCCGACCTCATCGACAAGGGTGTGGAGTATGCTCAAAATGCCAAAGAACAGCTTGACCATGCCCGTGAGGAGGCCGACCGTCAGATTGCTGAAGCACGCCGCCAGCAGGCCGACATGCTCCGCGAGGCCGACCGAATGAAATCCCAGATTATCGACGAAGCCCGCACTGCCGCGCAAGCCGAGGCCAAGAAGGTCATGGATGCCGCAAAAGTGTCGATTGAGCAGGAACGCAAAGAAGCCGAGTTGCAATTCCGCAACGAGGTGAGCTCTTTCGCCCTCGACATCGCTCAGAAAGTCGTGCGCAACCAGATGGCCGACACCGGCGCCCAGCAGAAACTCGTCGGGTCTCTGCTCGATGAAATGGAGAAACAAAACTGATAAACTGAAATGAACGAAGGTCTTATTCCAAGCCGTTACGCCAAGGCTCTTTTCAAGTTTGCCCTCGAAAAGAAGTCAGACGAACGCCTCTATGGCCTGATGAAGAATCTGGTCAAAACCTTTGCCGGAGAGGCCGCTCTCCAGCAGGCAGTGGCCAATCCCTTTGTCTCGGTGGAAGACAAGGTCAAGCTATTGACCACCGCCGCCGGGGCTGCTCCCGACGACGCAGTGTTCAACGATTTTCTGCATCTGCTTGTCGAGAACAACCGTCTGGCACTCATCCGAGATATTGCGTTGGCCTACCTGCGCATCTATCGCGACGAGCATCGCATCTATCTTGTCACCGTCACCTCGGCGGCACCGATGGATGAGGCCGACGAAACGCGGCTGAAGACCCTGATCGAGCGCCATCTCAAGGGCGCGACGATGGAATACAGCCATCTGACCGACCCTTCCCTCATCGGAGGTTTCGTTGTAAATATCAATAATGAAAAGCTGGACGCCTCGATTGCCAATGAGTTAAAGCAATTGCGTCTGAAACTTTTAAGCAACTAATCACACCCCTATATTCCCAATGATCAACCCAAGCGAGATTTCGGAAGTATTAAAGCAACAACTCGAAAACGTCAACTCGAAAGTGTCGTTTGAAGAGACCGGCATCGTCCTTGAAGTGGGCGACGGCGTGGCTCATGTCTACGGTCTCGACAACGTGTGCGCCAACGAGCTTGTCGAGTTTGAAAACGGTGTCAAAGGCGTGGCCCTCAACCTTGAGGAGTCCAACGTCGGTGTCATCCTTCTCAACAATATCGACAAAGTGACCGAAAACATGACCGTCAAGCGCACCGGCGAAATCGCCTCAATCCATGTGGGCGACGGTTTGTTTGGCCGTGTTATCAACGTCTTGGGTCAGCCCATTGACGGTCGCGGCCCCATTCAGGGAGAACTGCTCCCGATGCCCCTTGAACGCAAGGCTCCCGGCGTTATCTTCCGCCAGCCGGTGAAACAGCCCCTCCAGACAGGTCTGAAAGCCATCGACTCGATGGTGCCTATAGGCCGCGGACAGCGCGAGCTCATCATCGGTGACCGCCAGATTGGCAAGACAGCTATCGCTATCGACACAATCATCAACCAGCGCAAGAATTTTGAAAACGGCAAGCCCGTCTACTGTATCTATGTCGCCATCGGTCAGAAAGCCTCCTCGGTAGCCTCTACTGTCGAGACTCTCCGCCAGCACGGCGCGCTCGACTACACCGTGGTCGTGGCCGCCACCGCCGCCGACTCGGCTGCGATGCGTTACTATGCACCCTTTGCGGGCGTGGCCGTCGGCGAGTTCATCCGCGACACTGGCCGTGACGCGCTCATCGTTTATGACGACCTTTCCAAGCAGGCCGTAGCCTATCGCGAGATTTCGCTCATCCTCAAGCGTCCTTCGGGCCGCGAGGCTTATCCCGGCGATATTTTCTATCTCCACTCGCGTCTGCTCGAACGTGCCGCCAAGATTATCGACAATCAGGAAGTGGCCTCCAACATGAACGACCTTCCAGAGGTGCTCAAAGACAAGGTAAAGGGTGGTGGCTCGCTCACCGCGCTACCCATAATTGAGACTCAGGCAGGTGACGTGTCGGCCTATATCCCGACCAACGTTATTTCGATTACCGACGGTCAGATTTTCCTTGAAACCGCACTGTTCAACCGCGGTATCCGCCCCGCCATCAACGTGGGTATATCCGTGTCGCGTGTGGGTGGTAACGCTCAGATCAAGTCAATGAAAAAAGTGGCCGGTACGCTGAAAATTGACCAAGCACAGTTCCGAGAACTCGAATCGTTCACCAAGTTTGGCGGCGACATCGACCCGGTGACTGCCCGAGTCATCGACAAAGGACGCAAGAACGAGCGCCTTCTCATCCAGCCCCAGTATTCGCCCATGGAGGTCGAAGATGAAGTAGCCGTCATCTTCTGCGGTACACGCGGACTTCTTGAAAACGTCCCCCTCGACAAGGTGGCCGAATTTGAGAAACTGTTCCTTCAGCTTGTCCACGCCAAGTATCCCCAAGCCATCGAAGAAATCGGCAAGGGTAATCTCAGCGACGAAGTGGCCAAGAACCTCACTGATGCCGCATCGGAAATATCGGCACGATACAACTAACGAATAAAGCGGTTTGCGGCGCGGCGACATTGTCGCCGCGCCGGGAACCATTTACAATAACTGTTCAATAAATGGCAACCTTACGCGAACTTAAAGGGCGCATCGGCTCAGTCGCATCATCCGAAAAGATTACCGGCGCGATGAAAATGATTTCATCGGCCAAGATGCACCGTGCCGAAGCCGGCCTGCGCCGTCTTCTTCCGTTTCGTCAGCAGATAGAAACCATCATCGGCAACCTGATGAGCGCCGATGCTGAGTTTTCGTCACCGCTGACCGAGGCGCGGGAAGTATCCACTGTCGGAGTGGTAATCTTCGGTTCTGACGACGGCCTGTGCGGAGCCTATAACATCAATATCTTTAAAGAAGTTATCGCCCGTTTCAAGAGCTATCGCGAGATATATGGCAGCGATGTCAGGATTGTCGCCATCCCGGTGGGCTCCAAGATTCTAAAAGCGTTGCGCAAGCTCGTCGATTCCAACCTTGAAATCAAGACTTTTGAAAATGTCAATTCCAAGACTTCGGGTGACGACGTAAAGGCTTTCAACGAGCAGCTCCAGCAACTGTTCTTGTCAGGTGAGATTGACAAAATCGACCTCATGTACATGAATTTCAAGAGCGTGTCGCGTCAGGTGTTGCGTTGCGAGCAGATTCTCCCCATCGTTCAGGATACATTCTCGGCCAACGGTGTCGAGTTACTGTGCCGCCCCTACATCTTTGAACCCGATGCCGCGACGATTTTTGTCTCGGTACTCCCGATGTTCCTTCTCGCCGTCATGCAGGAAGTGTTCACCGAGAACAGGGCTTCGGAACAGGCTGCGCGCATCATGGCCATGCAGAGTGCCAACGACAACGCCAAGAAACTTCTTGAGCAACTTCAACTCGAATATAATAAGCTGCGTCAGCAGAGCATTACCACAGAACTCCTTGACATCCTCGGAGGCCAAGTCAGGTAACGGCTCATCCCGTTTCAGGCAGCAACCATCATATCACGCAATTAACGATTATAACCAATCAATATTTTTAACAGATCTCTATGGGTAGTGTTAAAGACTATTTTTCATCACTCGGATCGGGTATCGTGAGCTTGCTCAAAGGTATGCAGGTGACCGGTAAAGAGTTTATTACTCCTAAAATAACCGAGCGTTATCCCGAAAACCGCGACAATCCCCCCGTGGCACCACGTTTCCGTGCCAAACTGACGCTCAAATATGACTCGGAAGGCAACCACAAGTGTATTGCCTGCGGAACTTGTGAGCGCGTCTGCCCCAACGGAACAATACACCTTGACACCAAAATGGTCGAGACATGGGACGGAAAGAAAAAGAAAAAACTCGACAAGTATATCTATGACCTCGGTAGCTGCACCTTCTGCCAGCTCTGCGCGACTAATTGCCCTACCGACGCGCTTGAGTTCTCCAACAATTTCGAGCAGGCAGTGTTTACCCGCTCCAAACTCGTCGAGCAGCTCAACTACCTCCCCGAAAAAGAGGAACCCAAGCCCACCCCCGAGCAGATAGCCAAGCTGCAGGTCGAAAAAGAAGCCAAGATTGCAGCAGCAAAAGCTGCCGCCGAGGCCAAGAAAAAAGCTGCCGCCGAGGCTTCTCCCGCCGCAGCCCCGGCCTCTGATGCCGACCCGGCTGCAAAGGCTCTTGCCGCTGCCGGAGGCGATCCCGAGAAGGAGGCCAAGATTCGCGCGGCTCTTGAAAAAGCCGCCAAGTTGAAAGCCGAGCGCGAGGCTGCCAAGAAAGCCGCCGGCGACGCTCCCGCTACCCCCGAAAAATAAAATTAAACTCTATCACAGTATATGGAATCAGTAGGAAGTATCATTATCTACCTGATAATCGCCCTGTCGATTATCGTCTTCTCGGTACTGACTGTCACCACCCGCAAGATCCTGCGCGCTGCGACCTACCTGCTTTTTACCCTGTTTGCTACCGCTGCCCTCTATTTCAAGCTCGACTATGAGTTTCTCGGCTCGGTGCAGATTGCGGTTTATGCCGGCGGCATCGTTGTGCTTTTCGTGTTCTCTATTTTGCTGACCACGAAGCCCGGTGACAACAGCGAGAAACTGGCTTCTCGCAGCCGTGCCCTCGGTCTCGTCGGCGCTGTCGCCATGGCCGGTGTCGCTGCTTGGGCCTTGTGCTCGCGTTGTGCCGACCTTTTCACAGCCCTTCCCTCGATGCAGAACCCCACGATGCATCAGATCGGCACCGCTATGCTCGGCACCGGTTACGGTCAGTATCTTCTGCCGTTTGAGGCTATCAGTGTGTTGTTACTCGCTTGTATAATCGGTGGCATTGTTGTCGCCCGTAAACGTTAAATCATGGAATTTACACCTGTCTACTATCTCATTCCTTCGCTGGTGATGTTCTGCTGCGGTGTCTATGGTTTTCTAACGCGCCGCAACATGATTGCTATGCTCATCTCGATTGAGCTCATGCTCAACGCTGTCGATATTAACTTTGTCGTCTTCAACCGTTATCTTTTCCCCGGATCGATGGAAGGCATGATGTTCACCCTCTTTGCTATCGGTATCGCCGCTGCCGAGACCGCCCTTGCAATCGCAATCATCATCAACCTTTACCGCGTGGCCAAGAACATTGACGTTCATGACATCACCCAAATGAAATTTTAAAACGCTATGGATATTACAATACCTATTCTTATTCTCGCCATCCCCCTCTTTATGTTCCTTCTGTTGGGACTCGGTGGCGTCAAGATGAGCCCAAAACTCGCCGGTGTCCTCGGAACGCTCGGCATGGGAACCGTGTTGGTTTTGTCCTATTACACGGCGTTCACCTACTTCTTCTCGGGCAACCCGCTTTTTGTCGACGGCACTGACCGCCTGCAGTTTGTCGCTTTTAACCAGACATGGCTTCAGTTTACCGACAAGCTCGTCATCAAGCTCGGTTTCCTGCTTGATCCCATCTCGGCCATGATGCTCATCGTCATTCCGACGATTTCGTTCATGGTTCACCTCTATTCGCTCGGCTACATGCACGGCGAGCGCGGATTCCAGCGTTACTACGCTTTCCTGTCGCTGTTCAGCTTTTCGATGCTCGGACTCGTTGTCGCTACCAACATTTTCCAGATGTACATCTTCTGGGAGCTCGTGGGAGCCTCGTCGTTCCTCCTCATCGGTTTCTATTATACCCTTCCTTCGGCTGTGGCCGCGTCCAAGAAGGCGTTCATTGTCACCCGTTTTGCCGACCTCGGTTTCCTCATCGGTATCCTCGTTCTCTCCTACTATACCGGGACCTTTGACTTCAAGACCTTGTGCAGCAATCCTCAGGCGGTGTTCTCCAGCTTCGGCGGCGCCACCTTCATGGGTGCCTCGGCGTTGACTTGGGCCCTCGTCCTTATCTTCACCGGCGGTATGGGTAAATCGGCTATGATGCCGCTCCACATCTGGCTCCCTGACGCGATGGAAGGCCCAACTCCCGTTTCGGCCCTCATCCACGCAGCCACGATGGTGGTCGCCGGTGTCTACCTCGTAGCACGTCTGTTCCCTCTCTATCTGCTTGAGGAAGCCTCGTTGATGTTTGTCACCGTTGTCGGAGCAGTCACCGCATTTTATGCCGCTGTCGTTGCCTGCACTCAGATTGACATCAAGCGTGTGCTTGCCTTCTCGACAATCTCTCAGATTGCATTCATGATGGTGGGCCTCGGTGTTGCCCGTCCCGAAATCCACGAGGGCCTCGGTTACATGGCCTCCATGTTCCACCTCTTTACCCACGCGATGTTCAAGGCCCTCCTGTTCCTCGGTGCAGGTGCCCTGATTCATGCCGTTCACTCCAACAATTACACAGCGATGGGCGGTCTGCGCAAGTACATGCCTGTCACCCACATCACATTCCTCATCGGCTGTCTCGCCATCTCGGGTATCCCCCCCTTCTCGGGATTCTTCTCCAAGGATGAAATCCTGAGCGCGTGTTACGAGAACCACATCTTCTGGGGTGTGTGGATGACGATGGTCGCCGGTATGACCGCGTTCTACATGTTCCGTCTCTACTACCTTATCTTCTGGTGGGACGATCCCGATTATGAGGAACGTGCCAAGGAAAATGCCCACGGTCACGGACATGCCTCACTCCCTCACGACGCACCGTGGACAATGACATTGCCCCTTATCATTCTCGCCCTCATCTCGATTGTTGACGGCTTTATCCCCTTCGGGAAATTCGTGACATGGGAGGGACATGAATATACCATCCACATCAACTGGCTATATGCCGGCATCAGCATTGCTGTCGCAGTTATCGCCATCCTTCTTGCTCGTCACCTCTATATCCGCAAGAACGACAACCCGAAAGCTATGGCCGATTCCTGCCGCTGGCTTTGGGAGGCTGCCCACCGCCGTTTCTACTGGGACGAGATTTATCTCTTTATCACCCGCCGCATCATCTTTGACGGAATCTGCAAACCCATCGCATGGTTTGACCGTCATGTCATCGACGGAACCATGAACGGTCTCGCCTATGTGACCAATCAGGCGTCGTCGGCCATCAAAGGTTTCCAGAGCGGCAAGGTGCAGATGTATATATGGTGGTACCTCATCGGTGCCCTTATCCTCGGAGCTGTCACCGCCGTTTGTGTCCTCTGATGAAGTTAGTGATAATACTGTAAATATAGTAACGATATGTTTTCCAATATATTAATCTACTTTGTGGTAATCCCCTTGGTAATGCTCCTCGGGCTTGCCCTCTGCCGGGACATCAAGCAGATACGCGCCGTAGCCGTGACCGGCTCCACCGCGCTTATCGCCCTGTCGGTGTGGTTGCTTGTCGATTATCTGTGCCAGCGGTCGGCCGGTGCTGATGCCCCCATGCTCTATGTTGATTCTTGGACATGGTTCGCCCCCTTGAATATCAATCTCGCTGTCGGTGTCGACGGCATCTCAATTGCCATGCTACTTCTGTCGTCGATTATTCTTTTCACCGGCAGTTTCGCATCTTGGCAGATTCCCCAGCCCAAGGAATTCTTCCTTTGGCTCATCCTTCTGTCGACCGGTGTCTACGGTTTCTTCATCTCGATTGACCTTTTCACCATGTTCATGTTCTATGAGGTCGCCCTTATCCCCATGTACCTTCTCATCGGCGTGTGGGGCAGCGGCAACAAGAACTATTCGGCAATGAAACTTACCCTGATGCTCATGGGCGGCTCGGCATTCCTGATGCTCGGACTCATCGGCATCTACTATCACTCGGCCCCCGAGGGCGCCCCTCTGACTTGGAACATTCTTGAGATTGCCGCCAATGATGCAATCGCTCCCGGCTGGCAGCGTTTCCTGTTCCCCATGACATTTGTCGGTTTCGGTGTGCTCGGCGCGATGTTCCCGTTCCACACATGGAGTCCCGACGGTCACGCGTCGGCTCCCACGGCTGTCTCGATGCTCCACGCCGGCGTGCTCATGAAACTCGGCGGTTACGGCTGTTTTCGCGTGGCTATCTACCTGATGCCTCAGGCGGCCAACGAGCTTGCATGGATATTCCTTATCCTCACGGGCATCTCGGTTGTCTACGGTGCGTTCAGCGCGTGTGTCCAGAACGACCTCAAGTACATCAACGCCTACTCGTCGGTGTCACACTGCGGTCTCGTTCTTTTCGCCATCCTGATGCTTAACACCACCGCGATGACAGGTGCCATCATGCAGATGCTCTCCCACGGTCTCATGACTGCCCTTTTCTTCGCCCTCATCGGTATGATTTACGGTCGCACCCACACCCGCGACATCCGCGAGATGGGCGGTTTGATGCGCATCATGCCTTACCTGTCGGTCTGCTACGTTATCGCCGGTATGGCATCGCTCGGTCTCCCCGGCCTCAGCGGTTTCGTTGCCGAGATGACAATTTTCGTCGGCTCGTTCCAGCACTCTGACATGTTCCACCGTGTGTTCACCATCGTGGCATGCAGCTCTATCGTGACAACCGCCGTCTACATCCTCCGCGTTGTCGGCAAGCTCCTTTACGGGCCAGTTCAGGATGAGCACCACCTGTCGTTGACCGATGCTACATGGTGGGAACGTTTCGCTACTGCCTCGCTCATTGTTTGCGTCGCAGCTATCGGCTGTTTCCCCAACTTCTTTGCCGATCTCATCAAGTTCACTTTCAGTCCTCAGATCTTCACCGTTCTCGGAATGAACTAATCACAGATTAATAGCAATGGATTACTCACAGTTTTTAGCAATGAAGCAAGAAATAGGATTGTTAATCGTATTCCTATTAGTCTTCCTCTATGATACATTTTTCAGCAAGAAAGCCCAAGGAGCACTTCCTGTTGTCACATGCGTGCTTTTTGCGCTCCTGACCGCTTTCGGCCTTCTTTGCCCCTCGGTAAAGGATGGCGCAGTGGCTTTTGCCGGAATGTATGCCACGTCTCCCGCTATCGTCGCAATCAAGAACATCCTCAACGTGGGCGTTCTGATTGTACTTATCCAGTCAATCAAGTGGGCCAACAGCGAGTTTACCGCTGTGCGTCGCGGCGAGTTCTATGAATTGATTCTCCTGACCCTGCTCGGCATGTACTTCATGATTTCGAGCGGTCATTTCCTCATCTTCATCATCGGTCTCGAAACCGCCTCGCTGCCTCTCGCCGCGATGGTGGCATTTGACAAGAACCGTTATGAAAGCCATGAGGCCGCTATCAAGTACATCCTCACCGCCGTCTTCTCGTCGGCCATCCTTCTGATGGGTCTGTCGTTTGTCTACGGTATCGCAGGCACTCTTTACTACGACGGTATTGCCATGTCGCTCTTTGGCGGCTCGGCAATGAGCGTCATGCTCATCGTCGCCCTCGCTTTCGTGATTGCCGGTTTCGGTTTCAAGCTCTCGCTTGTCCCGTTCCACTTGTGGACAGCCGACGTTTATCAGGGCGCGCCAACCTCGGTCACTTCCTACCTTTCGGTCATCTCCAAGGGCTCGGCAGCGTTTGCCTTCCTCGTGGTGCTGACTCAGGTATTCGGCACAGTCTATGAGCAGGCTTGGGAATGGATGCTTTATGCCATCATCATCCTTACCATTACAATCGGCAACCTCTTTGCGATGCGTCAGCGCAACATGAAGCGTTTCCTCGCGTTCTCGTCTATATCTCAGGCCGGTTATATCATGCTCGGCGTGATAGCCTTTGACTACATGGGCATCTCGGCGTTGATGTACTACGTTCTCGTCTACATCTTCTCCAACCTTGCCGCCTTCGGAGTCATCGGCTCAATCGAGAATGCCACCGGCAAGATTGACATGACCGACTATAACGGCCTTTACAAGACCAATCCCCGCCTTGCGTTCACGATGATGCTCGCGATGTTCTCGCTTGCCGGTATTCCTCCCTTTGCAGGATTCTTCAGCAAGTTCTTCATCTTTACATCGGCTGCGCAGCAGGGAACCCCTGAAATGTATGTGTTGATTTTCATCGCGTTGCTTAACACAATCATCTCTCTCTACTATTACCTCTTGGTTGTAAAGGCAATGTTCATCAACGAAACCGACACTCCGCTCCCCACCTTCCGCTCCGCTTGCAGCGAGCGTCTCGGCCTGTGGATCTGTGTTGCCGGCATCATTCTCGTCGGTATCGTGAGTCCTGTCTACGACTACCTCCTGACAGTGGTTCTTCCATAAAGTTTTAACACAATAAAGGAAATTGGCAATTGACAATTGATAATTGACAATTGCCAATTTCTTTACATAAACAGATATTTCAATATTTCACCCGATAAAAATATGAACTATCCATCAGCTCCCGGCCCTATCGGTGTTTTTGATTCAGGTTATGGCGGCTTGACCATACTTCGCGAAATCCGCAAGGCAATGCCGCAATATGACTATCTCTATCTTGGCGACAACGCCCGCGCCCCTTACGGGACACGCTCCTTTGACGTAGTCTACAAGTTCACGCTTGAGGCTGTAAAGTCACTTTTTGAGCGTGGCTGCCATCTCGTGATACTGGCTTGCAACACCGCGTCGGCCAAAGCTCTGCGTTCCATCCAGATGAACGACCTCCCCGGTCTTGACCCCGACCGCCGCGTTCTCGGCGTAATCCGCCCTACGGTCGAGGCTATAGGCCGAGAGTCGGCAGCCGGCACAATCGGTATCCTCGGCACTCCCGGAACCGTGTCAAGCGGAAGCTATGACATTGAGATTGCCAAGTTCTTCCCCTCGTTCCGAACTGTTTCCGAGCCGTGCCCGATGTGGGTCCCGCTGGTAGAAAATAAGGAATATGACCAACCCGGAGCCGATTATTTTGTTACTAAATATGTAGAGGCTCTTTTCAATCAGGCATCAGACATCGATACAGTCGTACTCGCTTGCACCCATTACCCGCTGCTCCTCCCCAAAATCAAGCAGCAGGTGGCCGACAGAGCCAAGATTGTCACCCAAGGCGACATCGTGGCCGCAAGCCTGAAAGATTATCTTGAACGCCATCCCGAAATGGCGGCAAAATGCACGACCGGCGCGTCATGCACCTACCTGACCACTGAGAACCCCGACAAGTTCAACGACCTTGCCCGAATTTTCCTTAACGAACCGGTAAAGGTCAAACATATTAACTTGTAACAGACAGGCTCATGAGACTGAACGGACGACGCGAAAGTTCCAACGTTGACGACCGCCGTGGTGGCGGCGGTCGCAAAATTGCCGGTGCGGGCATCGGCGCGGTGATTATTGCTGCCATTATTGCATGGATTTCGGGCGGAAACCCTCTCGATGTCCTCATGTCCAACAGTGGCACTCTACTTGGCGGCAGTCAGACCGAACAATCTTATACCCCGACGGCCGAGGAGGAGGAACTTGCGCGTTTTTCCCGTCAGATTCTCGCTGGAACCGAAGATGTGTGGACACAGCTGTTCTCACAGATGGGGCGCGAATATGAGCCGCCCAAGCTCGTCCTTTTTTCAGGGTCGGTGCAGAGCGGTTGTGGCGGCGCCACGGCTTCAACCGGCCCGTTTTACTGCTCGGCCGACCAAAGTGTCTATATCGACCTGTCGTTTTTCCGCGACATGAAGCGCAATCTCGGTGCCGACGGTGATTTCGCCTACGCCTATGTCATCGCCCACGAGGTGGGGCATCATGTGCAATATCTGCTCGGTATACTCGACGATGCACATCAGGCTATGGGCCGGACATCTAAGACCGAGGCCAACAAAATCAGTGTGCGCCTTGAACTTCAGGCCGACTTCCTTGCCGGAGTCTGGGCCCATCATGACAACAAAATGTTTAATTCGCTCGAAGACGGCGACATAGAGGAGGCTCTTAACGCCGCCAACAAGATTGGCGACGATTATCTTCAGAAACAGGCACAGGGTTACACCGTCCCTGATTCTTTCAATCACGGCACCTCGGCCCAGCGGTCGCGATGGCTGCGCAAGGGTCTGTCGACCGGCGATATAACCGCCGGCGACACATTCTCATCCTCTTATAATGCTCTTTAGCCGGCTGTCATTATTTTGCCACGAGGCCGCCGTCGATGAGATAGTGGCCTCCGGTGCAGAAACTTGACTTGTCACAGGCAAGGAAATAAATCATTTCGGCAACTTCTTCGGGGGTGCCGACACGCCCGCAGGCATACAAAGCGTTTTCCTCGCGCCAGTATTCCTCGACCGGGCGATTTTCTTTTTTGGAAATTTTCTCAAACAGGTTGTCGACGAGCGGGGTGTGTATCGTCCCGGGACACACTGCGTTGACCCTTATTCCATGCGGGCCGAGGTCGATTGCGAGGCTGCGGGTAATCTGTCCGATTGCGCCTTTGCTCAGTCCGTAGGCAAAACTGTGGGGTTTACCGACAAACCACTGGTCAGAGGCATTGATTACCACCGAGCCGCCACCGGCGGCTATAATGTGGGGCACAGCCTCGCGCAGAGTGTTGACCGTCCCGTAGATATTGGTCTGAATCACGAGGCCAAGTTCCTCGTCAGAGATGTCGAGCAGGGTATTGCTGCGATGAATGCCGGCGTTGGCCACCACGCTGTTGATATGGCCGAATCTGGCTACTGTTTCCTCCACGGCCCGGTGAATGTCGGCCCGGTTGCATGTGTTACCCTCGATAAAAAAAGTCAGCTGTGGCTGATTGATGCTTTCTATTAGCTCTTGAGCCGCTTTCACATTTATATCCATAAAGGCGGTGTTCCACCCTTCGTTGACAAATTTTCTGACTGTTGCTGCCCCGATTCCGGTGGCTCCGCCGGTAATAAATACAGTTTTCATAAGTGAGTATCCGAAATTATTTAAAGTATTCAAGTGAGTGTTCCGGAGAATGATTTTTGACATGCGAAGAAGGACATAGCCACAGCTATGCTCCCTCGGTGTAATAACGAGTTAACTGAAAGATGCTGCCACTTTGGGTTAACATTTGTTATTAAACGACCTCTTAATTGCAAATATAGGTGTTTTTTGTGGGATTAAAAAATAATGTGTACATTTGTGAGTGTTATTTATTAACAATTATCTACTTACCTGTTGAGATTGTATCACCGTATGAGACCATTGAAAACATCACTGTGCTTAGTAATGTTTCCTGTGATTATTCTTATCGCCGGATGCTTTCCTGTTTCTGCCCGTGATGCCGAGGGGCTGAAGCTCCTTGTCGAACTCGACCGTGAAATCGGCCGTAAAGATTTGCATGAGCGGGCCAAGCGAATGAGAATCGACCGGCTGCGTCATGAACTTGACTGTGCAATCGATGATTCGGCCCGTTTCGGTATTGCCCGGGAGCTGTTTGACGAATACAAGAACTACAGCATGGACACGGCGTTGAGCGTGGCCGGTATGTGCATAGAGTTGTCCCGCTCAGTTCATGGCGACACTCTCGCGCCGTGGCGCGCCAAGCTGATGATGGCCGAGGCATTGAAAGGAGTCGGCAATTATGACCGCTCGCATGCGATGCTCGACAGTATGCCGTTTCTTTCCGCGGGACCGTTGCGTCACGAATACCTTAACCGTTACTGTTCTTTGTTAATGTCGCTCTACGAGGCCACGAAACCTCGCAGCGAGGCAGGCCGTTATCGCTCGAAACTGGTGGAATACCGTGACTCGATGAGCCGCATGTCGGCACCCGAGACTTGGAACCAAGTGCTGAACCTTGCCGAGAGATACAAGCTGCTTGGAAAACCGCAGGAGGCTCTTGACCTGTATCTCGGGTATGTAAACAACAATGTCCCCGATTCGTCTGAAATCTGCATGGCGACGATGGCCCATCTGATAGGGGAGACCTATCTCATGCTCGGTGAGAAAGACAGGGCGATTAATTATCTTGCCCGGTCGGCCATTCAGGATATCCGCAGCTGCACCAAGAAATATGTGGCCCTTCAGGAGCTCGCCTATATACTCAACGAGGAAGGTGACAGCGAGCGCGCCTACCGTTATATAACCTGCTCGCTTAGCGACATCAAGGCGTGCAATGCCCGCAGTCGCGTGTATCGGATTGCCGACATGGTGCCGGTCATAAACGATGCCTTTGATCTTCAGACCCGCCGCACCGCCCGTAACAAGAGGTGGGTCATTTTGTCGCTGCTGGCTCTAGGCGTAGTTTCGGCTGTTATGCTGTTGCTGCTGAAATCGCGCAACCGCCGTCTAAATGCCGAGCGGGAGAGGCTTGACCGCTGCAACGGGGAGCTGGAGGAGATGAAAAACCGTCTCGACGGACTTATTGCCGAACTGAAAACTGTCAATGACCGGCTGGAGGAGTCCAACCATGTCAAGGAGGAATATATCGGGTATCTGTTCAGCATGTGTGCCGGTTATGTCGATGACACCGAAAAGTTCCGCCAGCAGCTTGCGCGGCAGATAAAGGTCGGGCAGATAAAAGAGGTGGAGGCCACGCTATCCTAGCCTATGCGGGCCGCGTCGATGAAAGCGTTCCTTTCTCGATTTGACGCGATATTTCTTGACATCTTCCCCGACTTTGTCGAGGAGTTCAACAAGCTGCTTGCTCCCGAGGGACGCATTTATCCCCCCGCCGGAGAGCTGCTGACCCCCGAGCTGCGCATCTATGCCCTTGTGCGTCTCGGCATCACTGACAGCACTAAGATTGCAGCTTTCCTGAACTACTCGCCGCAGACGGTCTACAATTACCGCATGAGGGTCCGCAATACCGCCATCGTGCCTAAAAAGGAGTTTGCAACACGCGTTCAGGAGCTGATGACATAACATTTTATCCCCATATCAAATGTTATATTCCAAATGTTATGTCGATTTTTAATACTATGATATGCAGTTAATTGAAAGATTGATTGTAAAAAATACAATTTACTTTGCGGCTTACTTTGTCGGCCGGGGAAGATAATGGGTGTCTTTTTATAGCTAATTTTGCCATGAACAAAATTAACCTTAAATAACACTCTTTAATGAAACAACCAAGCAATTCAGGATTGAGAAAGATGTGGTTTGCCACATTTCTCATGGCTGCGTTGATGTCGTTTGCCCAGATTAAGGTAACAGGTCTGGTAATCGACGAGCAGCAAGAACCGGTAATCGGTGCGACAGTAACTGTAAAAGGGACCTCGACCGCAGCCGCCACCGACTTTGACGGCAATTTCACCATCACGGTGCCTTCTGAAAAATCCACGCTTGTCATCAGCTATGTCGGCTGTCTGACAGCGGAGGTTTCGGCTGATTCTCCCGAGCTTAAAAGCGGCATCGTGATGAAGCAGGATGCCGAGCTTCTTGACGAAGTACTTGTCATCGGTTACGGCAGTGTCAAGAAAAGTGATGCCACCGGATCGGTAACGGCCATCAAGCCCGATGACCTCAACCGCGGCAGCCGTGTCAGCGTTCAGGACGCGCTCGTCGGCAAGATTGCCGGTGTCAATGTCGTTTCGTAGTCAGGAGCGCCCGGCTCAGGCTCGCAGGTGCGCATCCGCAGCGGCGCGTCTCTGTCGGCATCCAACGACCCTCTGTTTGTAATCGACGGCGTGCCGGTCGACAACTCCGCTATCGAGGGTGCGTCCAATCTCATCGGCGGTATCAACCCCGAGGATATCGAGACATTTACAGTGCTTAAAGACGCATCGGCCACCGCTATATATGGTTCGCGCGCGTCCAACGGTGTGATTGTCATCACGACCAAGCGCGGCACTGACGGGCTCAAAGTTTCCTATTCGGGCAACTTCACAGTCAGCCACACAGCCAAGCGTCTCGACGTGCTTTCTCCCGACGAGTTCCGTGAGTTTGTCCCCAAAGTGACCGGTGTTCCCTCTGATGTTGTATTCGGCACCTCCGAGACTGACTGGCAGGACGAAATCTATCGCTCGGCTTTCGGTACCGAGCATAACCTCTCGGTTGCCGGCAAAATCAAAGCCATCAATACACCTTACCGTGTGTCGGGCGGATATACCAATCAGGACGGTGTTATCAAGACCAACAATTATCAGCGTGCCACAGCCGGTGTCGCCCTGACCCCGTCGCTTCTCAACGACCACCTGACACTCAATCTCAATGCCAAGTTCTCATATGAGCGCAACGCGCTGGTTGACAATTCGGTTGTCGGAAACGCACTGCGTTATGACCCCACACGTCCCGTCATGACCGGCAGCTCAACCGCCTCGACCGACCCCGGTCTCGGCTACTTCATCTGGAAAAACGGCGATTCCCCGATGGCTATTCAGACTGACAACCCTGTCGCCACACTTGAACTCGACAAGCGCATCAACAAGGTTACCCGCTCAATCGGCAGCGCGGCCATCAATTACCGCGTCCACGGGCTTGAAGACCTTCAGCTGAACGTCAACCTCGGATATGACGTGCTCCAGTCCAAATATGACCGCACAGTGCCGGAACTGGCCGGAATGATGTACACCGGCAATCAGAAAGACGGAACAGGTCTTGTCAACAACGGAAAACAGAACAAGCGCAATTATCTCCTCGATATTTTTGGAAACTATGGCCACAAGTGGGGCCGTCACGACTTCTCGGTCATGGGCGGTTACGGATGGCAGCATTTCTGGAAAAAGTACAATGCGACCTTCAACGACACCTACGGCGAAGAACTCTCGTCGCCCACCCACTATGAATCAGAGTATTATCTGCTATCTCTCTATGGCCGTGTCAACTACTCGTTTGACAACCGCTATCTCGTTACTGCCACTCTCCGTGCCGATGCCTCGTCGCGATTTTCCAAGGACAACCGCTGGGGTTACTTCCCGTCGGTAGCTCTCGCATGGCGCGTCATCGAGGAGGATTTCATGAAGGAACAGGATGTGATGTCAGATTTCAAGGTGCGTGTCGGCTACGGTATTACCGGTCAGCAGGATATAGGCAACGACTACCCGTGGATGACTACATTCAGCGTCTCTTATCCCGAATCGATGTATCTCTTTGGCAACGAGTGGTATAAGATGTACCGTCCCAACGGCTACGACAGCGACATCAAGTGGGAGACCACGACCACATGGAACGCCGGAATCGACTTCGGATTCCTCCAGAACCGCATCTTTGGTTCGGTCGACTATTACAAGCGATTCACCAAGGACCTTCTCAATACCATCGCTGTCCCCGCCGGTGTAAACTATGCCCCGGTTATCACCACCAACATCGGCTCGATGGAAAATCAGGGTGTCGAGCTTGCCCTCAACTTCGTGCCTGTCGACACCAAGGAGTGGAACTGGACAATCGGCTTCAACTACACATGGCAGCAGTCCAAGATTACCAAGCTCAATGTCGTTGACTCGGATCAGAACTATGTCACCACCGGCGACATCTCGGGAACAGGCAAATTTGTTCAGGTATTCATGGTCGACCACACTCCCTATACCTTCTATCTCGCCAAGCAGGCCTATGACGAGAACGGCAAGCCCCTCGAAGGGAAATATATCCAGCCCGACGGCAGTGTCGGCACAACCGAGACCAAATATGCGACCGACAAGAGCGCGATGCCTCACTCGCTGCTTGGATTCAACACTCGTCTGAGCTATAAGAACTGGGACCTCGGCATCAGCGGCCACGGTGCATTCGGCAACTATGTCTACAACTATGTGCGCGGCGACCAATATCTCCAGTCGACCTACAGCGACCAAGGCTCGTTCTCCAATATCCTCAAGTCGACTGCCGAACTCGGTTTTGACACTCAGCAGCAGTACAGCGACCTTTTCCTTGAGGACGGCTCGTTCTTCCGCATCGACAACATCACGCTCGGCTACACTTTCCCGCGCCTGTGGAACAAGACAAGCAACCTGCGTGTAACGCTTGGTATCAGCAACGTATACACCTTTACCCACTATTCGGGCATCGACCCCGAGCTTTACAACGGTATCGACCGCAAGATGTATCCGCGTCCACGCACGTTCAGCCTCGGTCTTAACCTTAACTTCTAAAACAACGGAACAATGAAAAAAACAATCAATAAAATATTATTTTCACTGATGGCGGCAGTCGGGTGCTGCGCGCTGCTGTCGTCATGTTTCAACGACCTTGACACCATGCCGATTGACGACACCCAGCTTGTCGGGGATCAGGTATATGCCACCACCGAGGGTTACATGGGTGTGCTTGCCAAGTGTTACGGCTCCTTGATTCTGACAGGTCAGAACGGCGGTGACGGCGGCAACGGCGACCTACAAGGGGCCAACGAGGGTTACTCGGGATATATGCGCCTGCTGTTCTATATACAGGAACTTCCCACCGACAATTTCCTGATGCCCTCCTCGTCTAACGGTCTGCGCAAGTGCCTCAACATCACTTGGGATGCTTCTAACGCGCTTGTCGTGACATGGACCTACCAGCGACTCTACATGGCGATTGCCTACTGCAACGAGTTCCTGCGCGAGTGTACCGAGTCAAAGCTCCAGTCGCGCGGACTGTGGAACGAGATGAAAGATGATTATCTCACTTATCGCGCCGAGGCCCGTTTTATCCGTGCATACTGCTATTCAATGCTCTGCGACATCTTTGGCGACGTGCCTATGGTCAATGAGAACACCGGTGTGAAAGACCTTCCCGAGCAGTGGACCCGCAAGGCGATTTTCGATTATGCTCTTGGTGAAATCAAGGCTGTCTCGGGCGAGACCGAGGGTAGCCATGACCTCCTCGCCGCTCCCGGAGCTGCTCCCTATGCCCATGTCGACCGTGTTGCCGCTTGGTTCCTCCTCTCGCGCATGTATCTCAATGCCGAGACTTGGATCGGCGAAAACCACTACAATGATGCGTTGACCTATTCCAAAAAGGTCATCGAGAGCAACGTTTATCCTCTCACGTCGGATTACCGCCACATCTTCCTTGCCGACAACAACACTTGCCGCGAAATAATCTGGCCTCTCGTTCAGGACGGCATCCATGCCCAGAGCTCGGCCGGCACCAATTTCTATGTAAAGGCATTTGTCAACGGCCCGATGGATGAGCTTTACAACACAGGTGTCGGTTCCAAAGGATGGGGCAACGTGCGCTCCAAGACGACACTTGTCGATGCATTCGACCCGGCCGACGTGATGTTTGACCCCAATGATACTTGGGGTAACAACAAGAATGACAAGCGTGCCCAGTTCATGACCGCGCTCCCCAATCAGGTCAAGGATACTTGGGATCCCAACATGGCGATGACATCGACTTTCTCCTACGGATACGGCTATATCAAGTGGCGCAATGTCACCCGTGATGACCAAATCTGTCCCTCAGGCGACACTTACGTCTCGATTGATTTCCCGCTGTTCCGCACAGCCGATGCCTACCTGATGGCTGCCGAGGCTATCCTTCGCGGCGCGGCAGGGTCGCGCACTGATGCTCTCAACTATGTCAACGAGGTGCGCTGCCGTGCCTACATGAGCGACAATTATGCCGTTGCCGGAGTCAAATCGACCGTTTCGGGCAAGATTTCCGACTCGCAGCTCACCCTCGACTTCATCCTTGCCGAGCGTCAGCGCGAGCTTGCCTCGGAGTGTGTGCGCCGCACCGACCTCGTGCGTTTCGGCAAGTTCACTTCGGGCAAAAACTGGGACTGGAAAGGAGAGGAACGACTGGGCACCGACGTGGACTCACATTTCAACATTTTCCCCATCCCCGAAAGCGAACTTATGAACAACCCCACGCTGAAACAGAACAAAGGTTACACCTCGACATCAGCGGTAAAATAATAAAGTGAAATAAAAGTGAAAGGTGAAGGGTGAAATTCAGGCTCCGCCTGAGTGAAGACTTCACTTTCTCACCCTATAAAATTAATCTATATGAAGAAACTCTTTTCAATATTCATGCTCGGTGCGGCTGTACTGGCCGCACCGGCGCAGACAACCCGCGAGGAAGTCTTTGAGACCATCGAGAAAGCCGGAGGCGTTTATTATGCCTATCCCGTTTCCGAGAGTCAGAACACACCGGCCCCCAAGGGTTACAAGCCGTTTTACATAAGCCATTACGGACGTCACGGATCGCGTTATCTGATTTCTGATGTTGACTATAAGCGAGTCATCGACCTGATGCGTGATGCCGACAAGGCTGGAGCGCTCACCCCGCTCGGAACCGACGTTCTCGCCCGCCTTGAGCAGGTATGGGTCGAGGCCGAAGGGCGCGGGGGTGATCTTTCGCCGCTCGGAGCCCGCCAGCACCGCGGCATCGCCTCGCGCATGTACACCGCTTTCCCCGAAGTGTTCCCTCCCGATGCCGAGATGACCGCTTGCTCGACCACTGTGCTGCGCTGCGCGTTGAGCATGGCCGCATTCTGCGAGGGATTGAAAGAGCATGAGCCACGCCTGTTCATCCCCCGCGAGGCATCCAACCGCTATATGCACTACCTCAATTACCACAGTCCCGAATCGTGTGAGTTCACATCGCCGCAAGGACCGTGGCGCGAGGAATACCGCAAGTTTGAGGCATCCCACACTCGGCCTGACCGACTCGTGGCATCGCTGTTCAAGGATGAGAAATATGTCAAGCGCAACGTGCATCCCCATGATCTTATGTGGGGATTCTACTGGATTGCAGTCGACATGCAGAACATGGAATGCGACCTGTCGTTCATGGATCTTTTTGAAAAACAGGAACTTTTTGACCTGTGGCAGGCATTTAACTACCGTTTTTATGTGTGTGACTCTAACTACGCCCTCAACAACGGCATGATGCTCGACAACGCCAAGCCGCTTCTGCGCAACATCATCGAGACCGCCGACGATTATATCGCCAACGGAAAGCATGGTGCGACCCTGCGTTTCGGCCATGACGGCAATCTCATCCCCCTTGCCGGTATGCTGCGCCTCGATAACTGCTACAACTCGGTCGAGGAGCCCGACGAGTTCTACAAGGCGTTTTCCGACTTCCGCATCGCCCCGATGGCCGGAAACGTGCAGATTGTCTTCTTCCGCAACAAGGCCGACGATGTTATTGTAAAATTCATGCTTAACGAGCGCGAAATCTCCATCCCCGTCAAGACCGACAACTTCCCCTTCTACCGGTGGAATGATGTCCGTGACTATTATACCTCGCTACTTGACAAGTAACGCAGTCCTTGATATACATGGTATATATTATCGCAGGAGTGCCGAAATTCCGTGAGGATATTTCGGCACTCTGATTTTTGCGCACCGCGCTCGCGGTGTGGCGCGATGATGGAGAGGGAATAGGTTGTTTTTTATTTGTTATCAGCCAAAAAGAAGCAAGAGTGTCAAAAAGCCATCGCAGCGGCTCGACACCCCCGGTCTCTACAAACCATTAGAGGGCGTTTCATAACAAATATTAAATCCAAAGCCCGTTTTCACGCATCGGATTTCGTCATGAATCGAGGAAGCATAGCTGTAGCTATGTGACCGAGATTCAGGGCGAAAGGCGACCGTGAAAACGGGTGTGACAAAAGCATTTATATAAAACAGCCTCATGTTTAAATTTTGAAATCAATATCTAAATGAAGTTACCTTATCCTCATGGCAACCTTTTTCGTTACCTCGTCATTACACCTCGGTCACATAGCCACAGCTATGCTCCCTCTGTGTAATAACGAGTTAACTGAAAGATGCTGCCACTTTGGATTAACATTTGTTATGAAACGCCCTCTAAATACAATGAATGCGCCTAATACCCTTTGACGGTTTCAGGAGAGGGGGTGTCAGGTCAGAGTTTGCGAAGTAAGTGTGTCTGGAAAGAACACGCCCGGGGCTGATTTGGGTAGTGCCGATACCCCGCATTCCGCTGCGCTCCATACGGGGTTTAACACGATATCGCCCTGCGGGCTCAGTTGCAATCTTGTTAAGCGTCTTTGATATGGGCCCACTTAATTTGCATAGGCCATTCACCTTATTTGAACAGCATTGTATCGTGCCTGCGGCGAAGATGTATAATATGTTGTGGATTAGATGTTTTTCCTGTTATTGTCTGCGGGCGCGATATATTGCAGCCGCGGAGCGGCGGGGCCATGCGAAACCCCACGCCTCGGTGTGGGGTAGGAGGCAAAACAAAGCGAAAAAGCATCGTAGATGCGAGTCTATGGTAGCGACCAAAGACCCAAGTCTCCGACGTTGCAGGAGCTCAGAAGCCTCACTCTCTCAACGCACGAGGCGTGGGGTTTCGCATGGCCCCGCCGCTACGCGGCTTAATGCCGCCCATAGTCAGTGGCCATGCGATGTATCGCGCCAGCAGCAATGTCAATAAGAGGGTCTTTCGCGGCGGGCGGCATCGATGCGCAGGAGGATGAAAAGGAGGAATGTGAATCCCCATAGCGAGGAGCCTCCATAGCTGAAGAAGGGGAGCGGGATGCCGATGACGGGGCAGAGGCCGATTACCATGCCGATGTTGATGGCAAAGTGGAAGATGAGGTAGGACGCGACACAGTAGGCATAGACGCGCCCGAATGCTCCCGGCTGCCGCTCGGCAATCGCGATGATGCGGAATATCAGCACGACAAACATTATCAGCACCGCTGCGGCGCCCATGAAACCCTCCTCCTCGCCGATGGTGCAGAAGATGAAGTCAGTGTGCTGCTCGGGGACATATTTGAGCTTGGTCTGTGTGCCGTTGAGAAACCCTTTGCCTGTCAGGCCGCCCGAGCCGATGGCGATTTTGGACTGGTTGACGTTGTAACCCGCTCCGCGCAGGTCATCCTCGATGCCGAGCGCGACCTTGATGCGCATCTGCTGGTGGGGTTGCAGCACCGAGGTGAAGGCATAGTTTACTGAAAATAGAAACATCACGGCGGTCATGACCGAGGCGGTGGTGATCATGATGCGGTGGGCCTTGGTGTGGAGCATCAGGACGATGCAGTAGACACAGGCCACGGTAATTGCGCTTAGAAAGTAGTAGGTTCCCGGCACTTCGATTCCGCAAAACCCAAGGATGGAAACGAGGATGCCTGTGGCGGCAAACCACAGGAACACGTTGCGGGCCGCGTCGATGCGCTTGCAGTAGATGGCGAGCATCCCCACCATGATTGTCATTATCATGATGAACACGGCGGCTTGGCCGACGGGTATGCCCAACAGGAGCGAGTCGGTGAACTTGACGGCGACCACGAATATCACTACCGCACACATGGCGGCAAAGAGTACCAGTCCGCTCATGCCCTCGCGGAAAAGGACGAAGAACAGCGACATGTAGACCAGTGCCGAGCCGGTTTCGTTCTGCCCGAGGATGAGGATGACCGGGAGAAAGATAATCAGCAATGCCTTGACATAGTTCTTGCGCGTGGCGTTGAGGACAAAGTTGTAGCTGCTGAACAGCTTGGCAAGCGCGAGGGCAGTGGCAAATTTTCCAAATTCGGCCGGCTGGAGACTCATCGGGCCAAGAATGAGCCACGACCGCGACCCTTTGGTATCAGGAGCGATGAAAATGGTGACAAGCAGCAAGAGCAGAATGGCGGCATAGATGATGTAGGCGTAGTTTTCATACACACGCACGTCGATGAGCAGCAACACCAAGCCCACGCCGAGCGACAGTCCGATCCAGCGGATCTGCTTGCCTGAAAACTCGGTGAAGTCAAAGATGCTCGCGTGGTCAAAGTCATAGCTCGCGGCATAGATGCTGACGGCTCCTGCGGCTACGAGCAGCAGGTAGATAACTATTGTCGTCCAGTCGACATAGCTGAAAACCGATGGATTAGTGTTTTTTTGTGCCACTGAATTGGATTGTGTTAGATTCGAGCATTCGGGTTTCTAAATATTTGCGGTTCTCGGGTATGTGCCCGCGCAGGTACCGCTCGATGACGAGCGAGCCGATGGGCACGCCGAAAGTCGCGCCGAAACCGGCATTTTCGACATAGACGGCGACGGCGATTTTGGGGTTGTGGTAGGGCGCGAACCCCATGAAGGCCGAGTGGTCGCGCCCGTGTGGGTTTTGTGCCGTGCCGGTCTTGCCGCACACTTCGATGTCGGGGAGGTTGGCCAGTCGGCATGTGCCGCCGGTGACAGCCATGCGCATACCCTCGGCCACGTCGTCAAAGAAGGAGGCTTGAATCGACGGGGTGCGCCTGTCAGTGTATTCGGCGGGCATGACGGTGTCCTGTATCTCTTTTACGACATGGGGGGTGACAAACCATCCTCGGTTGGCGATTGTCGCGCAGAGGTTGGCAATCTGGAGCGGCGTGGCGAGGATTTCGCCCTGACCGATCGAGACAGATATTATGGTGTTGGCGCTCCAGCGGTTTTCGCCGTAAATCTTGTCATAGAATTTGGCATTGGGAAGGAATCCGCGGCTTTCGCCGGGAAGGTCTACTCCGAGCTTGTAGCCGTAACCCATCGAGACAAGGTGGTTTTTCCACACCTCGAAGGCGCGGGCCGTGGAGCCGTATTTCGACCTGCGGTCGATCATGTTTTTGAAACCCCAGCAGAAGAAGGCGTTGCACGATGTCTGCAACGCCGGTTTCAGCGGCAGCGGCGAGCCGTGGCCGTGACAGCCTACCCGGAGCCCCCCCGAGATAAATCCGTGGCTGCAAGGATAGGGGGTCGAGAGGTTTATGATTCCTTCTTCGAGCAGAATCAGTCCCTGTCCCGGCTTGAAAGTCGAGCCGGGCGGATAGGCGGCCTGCATCGAGCGGTCAAAGAGAGGTTTGTCGGGGTCCTTGACGAGCTTGCTGTAATTGTTGCCACGGTTACGCCCCACGAGAAGTGAGGGACTGTAGGTCGGGGCCGAGACCATGCATAGTATTTCGCCGGTCTCCGGCTCGATGGCGACAACGGCTCCTTTCTTGTTGACCATCAGCGACTCGGCATATTGCTGTAGCTCGATGTCGATGCTTAGGCGCAGGTTGCGTCCCGAGACGGCTGCCCGGTCGTGGGCCCCGTCTTCATATCGGCCCTGAATCTGCCCGTGGGCATCGCGTATGAGCACTTCGGCACCCTTTTCGCCGCGCAGGAACTGCTCGTAGCTTTTCTCTACGCCGAGGTCGCCGGTGTAGTCGCCCGCCATGTAGTATGGGTCGCGCTCGACATCCTTGGCCGATACCTCGCGGATGTTTCCGAGGATGTTGGCCGCGCAGTCATAGTTGTATTGTCGCAGGATGCGTTTCTGAACATAGAAACCGGGGTAACGGTAAAGTTTTTCCTGAAGTCGCCCGTAGTCCTCGGCCGAGAGATGGGTAATGAGTGTCTGCGGGGAATAGGATGAGTAGCCCGGGGAGTTGCGCATGTCGGCAAACCGCTTTTTGAGTTGCGCGGGGGTGATGTTGATTGTCGAGCAGAAGTCGATGGAGTCAAACTCGTGGACATCGCGTGGGATAATCATGACATCATAGGCCGGCTGGTTGTAGACCACGAGCCGGTTGTCGCGGTCATATATGATGCCGCGCGACGGGTAGACGGCCTTGCGGAGGAAGGCGTTGGAGTCGGCGTATGCCTTGTATTTGTCATCGAGCACCTGAAGATTGAACAGGCGCACGAGGTAGATGACGGCTATGACGAGGATGAATCCGCCGATGACCCATCGGCGTTTTTCGAGATTATAGTCTTTTCTCACTTCGTGGTGTAAGCAGGCTGTCGATACCGGCCATGAGCAGGACAGAGAGGAGTGTGCTGCACACGATGAGCAGGACGAGCCTGAGAGGATTGAAGAATGTGAAACTTTCGATTAGGAATATCAGCGTGCAGTAGACGAGTGTCATTGTCAGGAGATATTTCAGACAGGCCGTTGTCCCGAGCGAGTAAATTGACGGCTCGGGTCGGGGCAGTTCCTCCTCTCGTGACACATAAAGGTGCAGCACGGGGCGGCGCAGCACGGCGAGAATAGTGCAGGCAAGCGCGTTCATGCCATAGGTGTCAGAAAATATGTCGACCACGAGACCGAGAATAAAACCTACAGTCATGGCCCAGTTGGCCCCCAAGGTGATAGGGAGCCTGATGATGATATAGATGAACACCATCGGCACGGCGACATTGAACAGGCAGATGTGGTTGAGCACAAGTACCTGTGCCATCACCAGCAGGATAGTGAGAATTGTGAACTGGATTACAGTCTTGCTCATGGGGATGGTGAATGACAGGAATCAGAATGTGGATTTTACTTCGATGTCTTGCTCGACCTCGCGCAGCTCGTCTTTCATCTTGTCGCGGATGACACGCACGGTCGACAGGGTGGAGAAATCGGTAAAGAGCTTGACACGCAGGGCGAAGAAATTGTCGTCATGCTCCTTCTCGGCATCGACCACGGTCCCGACGAGGACGCCTTCGGGGAACACTGACGAGAAACCGCTTGTCACGATGGTGTCCCCTTTGTGGAACACGGCGTGGCGTGGAAGTTCTTCAAGAATGGCCTCCCCCGGGTCGCGCCCGTCCCACGCGAGTGACCCCACATGGTCCTGTCCCTTGACCTTGCACGACAGGCGCAGGTGGGGGTTGAGCAGCGATATGAGCCGTGCTGTGTGGGGGCCTGTCACATTGACGATGCCTACCACGCCGTTTTGGTCAACGACACCCATCTCAGGCTCGATGCCGTCGAGGCTGCCTTTTCCGATGGTGATGTAGTTGTGGGAACGGTTGATGGAGTTGTTGATGACGTGGGCGATGATGAAGTGGTAGCGCGAGAGGGCCGAGTCGACCACCATCGAGTCGGCATATTCCTTTTCGTGATAGTCGCGGATTACGTTTTTCAGTTTGTACACTTCGAGTTCCAGATCGGCGTTGCGACGCTGGAGGTCTTCGTTGATGTCGCGCAGCGAGAAGTAGGAGGTCACGTTGCTGACCGCGCTGTATACGCTTGCCGACACGGCGTTTGCCGAAGTCAAGTAGAGGTGGTGCTGGTAGGGGTTGGACGTGAACAGCAGGACGCAGCTCACGACCATGTAGACCGTGAACACCAGCCAAGAACTGTACTTGATGAAGAACTTTAGTAACTCGCGCATATAAAGTCGGTTGTAAGGGAGCCCCGTTTTGGCCACGATACGACCTGTGTTAACAGCGTCGGGGCGCGAAGATTCGCGCCCCTGCTGCTATATGGGTCGGGGATGTTATCGGATAAGGAACGAGAACGCGTCGATGTTTTTCAACGCGACACCTGTGCCCTTGGCCACCGCAAGGAGCGGGTCTTCGGCGATGTGGAACTGAATGCCGATTTTGTCGGTCAGTCGCTTGTCAAGTCCGCGCAGCATCGCGCCGCCACCGGCGAGGTAGATGCCGTTCATAACGATGTCGGCATACAGCTCGGGGGGAGTCTGGTCAAGCGCGCTGAGGACGGCGGCCTCGATTTTGGAAATTGATTTCTCAATGCAGTGCGAAACCTCCTGATAGGAGACAGGCACCTCCATGGGGAGGGCGGTCATCTTGTTGGGGCCGTGGACGATAAAGTCTTCCGGCGGGTTTTCAAGCTCGGTGAGGGCTGACCCGACGTTGATTTTTATCTGCTCGGCGGTGCGTTCGCCCACCTTTATATTATGCACTCGGCTCATGTGTTCCTTTATGTCCTCGGTCAGGTCGTCGCCCGCAACCTGAATGCTCTTGTTGCTGACGATGCCTCCGAGCGAGATAACGGCGATTTCGGTCGTACCACCGCCTATGTCGACAACCATGTTGCCCTGCGGGGCGAGAACGTCGATGCCGATGCCGAGGGCGGCTGCCATCGGTTCGTAAATCATATATACGTCGCGGCCTCCGGCGTGTTCCGACGAGTCGCGCACGGCGCGTATTTCAACCTCGGTCGAGCCCGAGGGGATGCCGATGACCATTTTCATCGAAGGTGTCGAGAACCACGAGCTTTTGGTGCGGGCCTTGGCAACGAGGCCGCGAATCATCATTTCGGCAGCGTTGAAGTTGGCAATCACACCTTTGCGGAGAGGGCGGATAGTCTCGATGTCGGGGTTCTCGCGGCCGAGCATGCGCTGGGCCTCGTGACCCACGGCCATGAGCTTGCCTGTGCGCTTGTGGATGGCCACAATCGACGGCTCGTCAATGACAATCTTGTCATTGTGGATTATGATGGTATTGGCCGTTCCAAGGTCAATGGCAATTTCTTGTGTAAGAGAGAATAGTCCCATCTTTGGAGTTGAAAGATTAAATAATTTTAAGAAAGAGTTTCGTATGCGGCCGGGGGAGTTTCCCCCGGCCGATATGTTTTTAGTGCTTGAAGTGACGGATGCCGGTCACTACCATAGCGATGTCATGGGCGTTGCAGTAGTCGACTGATTCATGGTCGCGGATTGAGCCGCCGGGTTGGATGACGGCGGTCACACCGGCGTTTCCGGCAATTTCCACGCAGTCACCGAAGGGGAAGAATGCGTCTGAAGCCATTACCGAGCCGTTGAGGTCGTGGCCGAAAGAGCGAGCCTTCTCGATAGCCTGTTTCAGCGCGTCGACACGCGATGTCTGCCCGATGCCGCTGGCGCAGAGGCTGCGGTTCTTGGCAAGCACGATGGCGTTGCTCTTGGAGTGCTTGACAATCTTGTTGGCAAACAGAAGGTCGGCAACCTGTTCGGGTTTGACAGCGAGGGTTGTTACCTGAGTCAGGTCCTCGGGAGTCTCGACCTTGAGGTCGCGGTCCTGAACGAGCGCGCCGTTGAGGATGGAGCGGAACTGCTTTTTGGTCTCAACCGGCTTGTTCTGAATCAGGATGATGCGGTTTTTCTTGCTCTTGAGCACTTCGAGCGCGTTGTCGGTATAAGCGGGGGCGATGATGACTTCAAAGAAAATCTTGTTGATTTCCTCGGCAGTCTCCTCGTCGACAGTGCCGTTGGTGATGAGCACGCCTCCGAATGCGCTGACCGGGTCGCCGGCAAGCGCGTCTTTCCAAGCCTCGGCGATTGTCTCGCGCGATGCCACGCCGCAGGCGTTGTTGTGCTTGAGGATGGCGAATGTCGGTTCCTCAAACTCGGCTATCAGATTGACGGCCGCGTCGATGTCGAGAAGGTTGTTATAGGAAATTTCTTTGCCGTGGAGCTGGGTGAACATGGCGTTGAAGTCGCCGAAGAATGTGCCGCTCTGGTGGGGGTTCTCACCGTAGCGCATGGTCTTGGCTCCATCGATGGCGATGCGGAGTTCCGGCTCCGAAAGATTGGACTGGGTCGATGCAAAGTAGTTGTAGATGTCGCTGTCGTAGCCCGATGAAACGGCAAACGCCTGTGCCGCAAACCAGCGACGCTCGGCAAGTGTCGACTCGGCGCCTTGACGCTCAAGCAGCTCGGCGAGGGGGGCATACTGCCCCTTGGATGCAACGATGATAACATCGTTGTAATTCTTTGCAGCGGCACGGATGAGGGAGATGCCGCCGATGTCGATTTTTTCAATAATGTCGGCTTCGGGCGCGCCTGATGCGACTGTCGCGCTGAAGGGGTAGAGGTCGACGATTACAAGGTCGATTTCGGGAATCTCATATTGTGTAATCTGCTCGCGGTCCCCGTCGTTTTCACGACGGTTGAGAATGCCGCCGAAAACTTTGGGATGCAGTGTCTTTACGCGACCGCCCAAAATCGACGGGTAGCCGGTCAGGTCTTCGACTGCCTCGCATTCATATCCGAGACTCTCGATAAACGTGCGGGTGCCGCCTGTCGAGAGAAATTTTACACCGTTCTTGTTCAGAAGTGACAGGATGTTGTCAAGCCCGTCCTTATGGAAGACCGAAATCAACGCGGTCTTTATTTTCTTGATATCCGACATGAAAAATAAGTGCTATAACGTTTTGAGGATGCAAAATTACGAAAAAAAAAGCACTTCCCCGATACAGATTCAATATTTAATAAGAGGGCGTTTCATAACAAATGTTAATCCAAAGAGGCTGCCATGAGGATAAGATAACTTCATTTAGATATTAATTTCAAAATTTAACCTTTATATAAATGCTTTTGTCACACCCGTTTTCACGCGTCGGATTTAACAGTTGTTATGAAACGCCCTCTAAAAATATTTTTACGCATAGCTGTGGAGGCCCGACAGGAAGAAATTGACACCGAAGTAGGTAATCAGCACTGAAAGAAAGGCGGCGAGAAAATATGAGTGGACGAAACCCGCCCGGTTGAATCGCGGAAATGACGTGGCATGGAGGGGCAGGGCATAGACGAGCATCGTTATTAGCGCCCATGTCTCCTTGGGGTCCCATCCCCAGTAGCGGCCCCAAGACTGGTTGGCCCAGACAGCACCGATGAAAATGCCGGCGGCAAGGAGGAATACGGCAGGGTAGAGCATCACGCGGCTGACGGTGGCGAGACGCTCGGATGCGGCTGTTTTCAGTCCGATAATCATTGCCGCTACCGAGTCAAGGGCCATGAACGCGAGCAGCGAGTAGGAAATCATGATTACCATGACATGGATGCTCAGCAGCGGGGACTGGAGCACCGGCATCAGGTGGGTTACCTGCGGGTTTTTCTCTCCCATCATCGCCACCGTCATTGCCATTCCGGCGATGATGAGCGACGCGGGCCGCATGATGTAGATGCGTCGGCTGAGGATGAGTCCGGTCAGCAACGCAGCCCATGCAAGAGCCAGCATGGTCTCGTGGCCGTTGCCCAGCGGCAGCTGGTTGCCGATGATGCCGCGTAGGGTTATTATTAATGAGACATAGAGAAAAAGTAAAATGCTGACGGTTGAAATGGCGGTTGTCACGCCCCGGTGCGGGAGAATCCCCGATGCCGTGGCGCGGCAGAAGAAGAAAAACGCGATGATGCCGCACACAATGGCGGTGATGGCGGCCGGCAGGGTATGCGACACCCTGTTGTAAATGATTTCGGCCCGGTATCGGAGCGAGCCGGGGCCGTAGCCGGGGCCGAGGATCTCAACCTGACGGGCGGCTATGCGGGCCAGCACCTCGTTGGCCGAAATATTGCGGCCGTGGGCGATTTCACGCGCGACAAACTCCATGCTGCCGATAATGAAACGCCAGTCGTCGAGCGAAATGTCGGCCGGACGGTCATCGACCCAAGAAAGCCATCGGACCGAGCCGTCGTCGAGGCGCATCGGGTAGATTTTCATCGCCGAGCCTGTGCAGACGGTGCTTATCAGCGCGGTTTTCTCGACCGCCTCGCGGATGTTGCGGTCGCTGATGTCGGCATTGTCGAGCAGAAACCGCCCTGCCGAGTAAAAATCGTCAAGCGAGGCATATTTACCCTCTGTCCCGATAATATCTTTGATTTTCCCACCTTTGACCGCTATCATCGGCTCGTGTTTCCAGTCGTTGTAATAAAAAATCCACCCGGTCAGTACCTGTTCGGCGGTGAGGCCACGATAAGTGTCGCTGCCGTAGAGCTTTATGCAGAAATCGCGCGCGAGAGTGCTGACGGGACACACGCGGCCGTTGTGCATGACAAGCAACTGCCCGAAACTGCGGGCGAGTCCGCGTTGCATCGTCGAGGGCAGCGCATCGCTTTCGGCTGCCGAGACGCTGAGTGAGGAGGGCAGCATTAACATGATGCATCCAAGCGTTTTGAGTAACCGGCGGAATCCGCTGCGCCGCGAAAAGAAAAACGCAACCATCGACACAAGCAGCAAGGCATATCCCCCGTATGTGACGCCTATCCCCCACGGGTCATGCGCCACCGACAGGACGGTATAGCCGTCGCCCATCCCCGACTGGTAGAAACGATACCCCGCGATTGAGAGGACATTGTTCATTGACACGGTCGACTGAGTGGTTTTGCCTTCGCGGGTGACGGTCAGGTCGCTGGCATAGTCCATCGGGGTCGATGTGCCGGGATAGCACTCGATACGGCACCCGTTGAGAGTGATGCTGAATGGCAGTGATTCTTTCTTTTCCCCGTCGCTGAGTGTAAACGAGTCGGCCTGCTGCCCGTCGGCGAGAGTCAGCTGACCCTGTTCTCCCCACAGGTGTGTTATCCCGGCGCCGGAGAGGATGACGGCAAAGGAGGCGTGGAGGAGAAGTGCCGGTAGATTCAGTCGGCGGTGGTGACGGATGATGTAGCATCCCGAGCCTGCCACCGTTGCAATCCACAGCGCGACCGTCCACGGGGAGGTGTAAATCCACTCGACAGCTGCGGCATTTCCCCACACCTTGTCGACGATGGTAGCCGCCATCATCATCAGCGTCAGTAAAAATAGGATTCCGTAGGAAAAAATCAGAGAAATTTGCATTGTAGTTGAAATGCGTATAATTCATAAAGCATAATGCATAATCGATTGAGGATTATGCATTATGCTTTATGTATTATGACTTGTTTTTAGATTGCGTCAAGGAATGTCACGATGGCATCCCGGTCTTCGCGGGGAAGATTGCGGAACTTTTCGACAGTGTGGCGTGCGTCGCTCTGAGTAGATACTCCGTGCCACATGATGGCCTCTATCGCATTGCGGGCGCGGCAGTCGTGGAGTCGGTCGGCTGTGGCTGCTCCGGTGACTTTCTGATGCAGGCCGCGAGCCCATAGCGGTGCGGTGCGGCACCATCCGGTGCGGATGTCGTTGGTCATGTGGAGCTTGTGCTGTACCATGTCTGTGTAAGGCCAGATAGTCTGGTGGGGATAACGCGGCATTTCGTCGCCCCGGAAGAAATTGGCCGGGTCGCGCACGACATCGTCGCCGGTTTTCCATGAAGGCCGGTGGCAGTAGGCACATCCGATTTCCTCAAATAGTTTCTTGCCACGGGCAACCTCGGGATTGTCGATGTCGCGCACGGCCGGTACGGCCAGTCCTCGGTGCCATACCATCAGGTCGGTATATTCCTCGTCGGTCATTTCGACAGGAAGCTCCTTTGAGGTCAGGTAGGCTTTGATGCGGTTTTCCATCGAGCCGTTCCACCACTCGTCATGGGTCCTGTCGGGGTCTATACGGGCGATATATTCGTCAAATCCGGCCTGAACTTCCGGGTCTTTGGATGAATATTCGGCGTAGGTCCCGGCACCGTCGAGATAATGGTAGCGGCGGTCGCTGCGGGTGACATTTGTGATGTTCCATATAGCGTTGGCACCTGCTGCGTCCATCAGCGGGCCGCGTGAGAGCGCATAGGTGAAACGGCGCGGATACCCGGTCCCGTCGCCTTGGAGCGAGTTGGCATACAAGCCTGTCCATTCCCCGTTTTGGAAAATAGCCGGGTTAAGGCCGTTCTGCATATATCCGTCGCGTTCCTCTTGCTGATACTGGGCCTTGAGGTCGGCATCGTCGATTGCGTCGAGCAGCCCCGAGCCGTAGATGCCTATTGTGCTTTCAAGTTTCACGGCGTAATCCTCGGGAAGCTCGTAGCCTTGGTTTGCCACATAGATGGCATCGCGCGGCATTGTCACTTCGGGATAAATCAGCTCGTAGGTCTCCCCGTCGGGGAACTTGTTGCCCCATTCGTCGACCTGAGTGAGCCACGAAACCTTGATTTTGCTCTCGTCAAGGGGTGCTTTGAACGGGGCGACCGCATGGCTCTGAGGCATACCGGCAAGCCAAGAAACGTAGGCTTCGGTCGCGGGATTGTAGACAACGAGAAGGCATCCGTTGCCGATTTCGCCCGTCTTGAAACTGCCCTCCTCGACACGTTTTCCATGACTGTAGCCGGGATGGCAGTGGATACACGAGGAGCGGATGTAGACTGGCCCGAGGCCGTGACGCACCCCCGAGGCATTGGTCATGAACGGTTTTTCAAAAAGTGCCTCCCCGTTCTTGAACGACCTGAAAAGTCCGGCATTTTCTACTGCGGGGGCAGGCTGCTCAAGCGCGTCGGAGGTAGCGAGGTAAGATGTCCCGAGCTGTCCGCCCGCATAGTACCATTCGGGAAGTTCCTCGGGGTCGGGGGTATCGGTGATTCTGTTGTCGTCGTCACTGCAGGCCGATGTGGCCGCTGCGAGCAGTGTTCCGGCAACGAATATAGAAATCTTTTTCTTCATGGTGAGGATGGTTATCGGTTTCTTACAATTTCGGCGTGAACTTCGTCGATTACCTTGACAAGGTCGGTACCTACGACTTTCACGGCGTTCTCAGCCTCACTGCCGGTCGCGGTCTTGGTGAAAGGTTCGGGGATGGCGCGGATTGCGGTGATAGCGTCGTCGATGGCCTTGATCATCTTGGCATCGAGGTCGGGATTGACGCTTTTCACATAGTCAGAGATGGATGCGTCACCGGCAATCGAGCCGCAGTAAGAGTTGCGGATAGAGATGATATTGTCAGCGAAGTCTTCGATAGAATTGAGGCTGTAGGGTGACTCGATGTAGTTCTTGTCCTCGTCGCTTGAGCCCTGATGGGGGCGGCCTATCTTGGTGTTGCCTACCTCGTCGGCGATAGTGTTGCAACCTGAGATGATTTCCTCGGCCACAGCTTGGAACGTCTTGAACCGTGAGCCGGCCTGACGGGCATTTTTCATTTCCCATCCGTAGTCTTCGCCATAGTCGAGGTCGGCATCTTCGAGGATGGCCTGTTTCTCGGCCGAGATATTGTCGGTTCCGGCCCAGCATGCTTCGAGACACACGCACTGGTTGCGCAGGTCCTCAGCTACCGTGACGAGATAGACAAGCTCCTCAGGAGTGTAGTCGGTCGAATGGGGAAGTGATGAGTTTTCGTCGCTGCTGAGCTCAAAAAGTACATATTCTATCGAGTGGAACCCAAGAAGGCCGTACCCTCCGTTGTTGTCGATGTTCCATGCTTTCCCGGCGCGGATGTCGCGGAGCAGGTCGTCCATCGCGGCGCGGTCGAGAGGCCACGAGTCGATGTGCGGGTCAATATTGTGGTTGGTGGCGGGGCCGAAAAGGAAAGCCTCGCTCAGCTCCCAGTTTTTACGCGACTTTTTCCACGCGTTTCCGGCAGCGGTGATATCAGCGGTGGTCAGAGTCCCGGCGGCATGTTTCTGTTGAATTGTCTCGCAGAGGTCATAAAGCTCGATTGCTGCGTCGGCCATTGCCCCGTAGGTTGGGAGGACAGTGTTGTCAATATAGCACTCGGCTGCATTTTTCAGAGACTGTTCTTTGACCGAGAGTTCGTCAACGACCGGGCCGTCATTGTTGTCATCACTGCATGAGGTGAAAATACTGCCGGCCGCTACAAATGCCGCAAGAAGGAATGGATTGTAAAATTTCATGTTAAATCGTTTAGTTGTTATTTCAATCTGTTATTTTTTATTTGCTCAAAGGAACCAACCCGAGTAGGCGATGCCGATTGAAACGGATGGCTCGTTGTTGTAAGGTGATTTGAGCAATCCGATGGAATATTCACCTTTTATCACGATGTCGCGGATGGGGAAGTAGTTGACACCGGCCGAAATGGTATTGCGCGAGGTCCATTTCAATGCGCGGCTTCCTTTTTCCATCTTGTACATGGAATTGTAGTAGTCCCACATTCCGAAAATATAGAACTTCTGATTGCGTGCTGTCAGGGACTGGGAGAGGCCGAAGACGTTGTAACCCACTTCCACCCCGGCGGCTGTGGCTGCCGACGCGACGGTCTGATGCTTTGAAGGGGAATCCTGACGCATAGCCATGTTGAATGCTGTGATTTTGGCGGCATCGCTGAGATGTCCGTAGTCATAGTGGCCGCGCGCAAGGAAATTATATCCCTTATAGGTAAAATCGGCCGATAAGATTGCAACAGTTCCTGTCACACCTTTATACTTGTCTCCGTCGGTGGGCGAGAGGTTGTTGCGGAAACTGTTGCCGATGTATCCGCTGACACCGATGCGGAGTCCCGGCAGCGAGTAGTTGTCGATTCTGACGGCCCCGGCATAGCTGTTGGCTATCTTGAACTCATAGGGCGATGCCGAGCCATATTTTATCCACGAACTGCTGCCGAAACGCTCGCTGTCGAGACCCGGCAAGAACATCGCCTCGTAACGCCACGCTCCGGCGCGGCCCCACAGGCTGATACCGGTCTCGTGCCATGTGCAGGGCATGATGGTGTTTTCGCCTTGCGGACGGTAGACACCGAAAAACTCGGTGGGAAGGTGGTGGGCATTGGTGTATCCGACCGGGACAACCATGTGGCCCACGCGCAGGTTCAACTGCGGCATGAATGACTTCTGAATCCAGAACTGTTCAAGCGCGACCTCGCCGCCGCGCTCGATTTCGCTCTCATATTCGCCTCCTTCTTCCTCCTCGATTTCAACCGCGCTCTCGGTGCCGCCGTGTTCAAATTCAATCTCGGAACCCATCGTCCAGCCGTTGCCGAAGTCATAGCCGAGGAAAATAACGACGTGGGGAAGGTCAAAGCGTCCGTGATTCTCGTCACGGTATTTTTCGGGGGTAGTGTAACGGAGATATTTGTCACTGTAGAAATTACGTGTCATTACGGCTTCGCCATAACCTCCTATGCTCAGACGGTTGCGGAATGACCGTGATTGCGTGGATGTTGAATCGGGCGAGGTCGCGGCTGCGCCGAGCGCGATTCCGGCCATAAACACGGTTGTAAAAAGGGTTTTTAACATAGCTTTTTTGATTGATTTTTTTCTTGTGCAAAGTTAGATGGTCGCATTTTATGCCACAATCGCAAAATTTTGGCAAATCACCCCCGTCGCGGGTTAGTTATTTTTAACCTTTGTCTACCCTGTTTTACTTAAAAATACCCAAAAGTAGTGATGATGGCCAAACGATTAATTTTGTAATTTTGCACACGAAATAATCATGTTTAATACATATTAGAATGGCGGTGTTTTATACAGAGACAAGCAAGATGAGCGACCTTATATGTGACGAACCTGCACTGTTGCAGATGATGTGTCGTTTCGGCATACCGCTCGGGGTCGGAGAGAAAAGTGTCGCCGAAGTGTGTGGCAAGGCAGGGGTTCACACTGAAACTTTCCTTGCTGCCGCGAATTTTACCAAATATGGTTCTGACGCGGCTGATTATTTTGCCGACAAGGTATCGGTAGAGGCGTTGGTGTCATATCTTAAACAGGCCCACAATTATTTTCTCGATTTTCAATTGCCCGCCATACGCCGCAAGTTGCTTGAGGCCATTGTGTGCAGTAACAAGAATGACGTAAACGAGGTTTCCTACCTGATTCTTAAATTTTATGACGAATACATGGGGGAAGTGCGCCGTCACATGCAACACGAGAACCGCAACATTTTTACCTATGTGGATGATTTGTTGAAAGGAGTGCGTCGCGCTGATTTTGAAATCGCTCGGTTTGCCCGCTCCCATGTGGGTATCGACAAGAAACTTCAGGAGCTGAAAAATATCATTATAAAGTATTATACCCCGGGTGATTCTGCCGACTTGCTGAATACTGTGCTTTTTGACATATTCATCTGCGAAGATGACCTGCGGCGTCATTGCGAGGTCGAGGACAAGCTGTTTGTCCCTGCCGTGATGAGGCTCGAAGCTTCGATTGACTCGGTAACGCCTGTGGCCGAGAACGAGGCCAAAAGCACCGACAATGTCTCGGATCGCGAAAAAGAGGTAATCAGCTGCATCGTCCGCGGGTTGACCAATAAGGAAATTGCCGACAAGCTGAATATCAGTATAAACACTGTGCTGACCCACCGCAAAAACATTTCACGCAAGCTCAACATCCATTCGGTCAGCGGTCTTACAATCTACGCCATTGTCAACTCCATTGTGGACATCGCGCAAGTCAAAGTTCAATGACAAGAAAAGAAGTAGGGTCGGTTACACAAATTTTTGTATCTTTGTGTTTCTTAGAGGGTGTTTCATAACAAATGTTAATCCAAAGTGGCAGCATCTTTCAGTTAACTCGTTATTACACAGAGGGAGCATAGCTGTGGCTATGTGACCGAGGTGTAATGACGAGGTAACGAAAGAGGGTGCCATGAGGATAAGGTAACTTCATTCAGATATTGATTTCAAAATTTAAACATGAGGCTGTTTTATATAAATGCTTTTGTCACACCCGTTTTCACGGTCGCCTTTCGCCATGAATCTCGGTCACATAGCTACAGCTATGCTTCCTCGATTCATGACGAAATCCGACGCGTGAAAACGGACTTTGGATTTAATATTTGTTATGAAACGCCCTCTTATCTAACCTACATTTTTGATTTTTTCTGTGAAACTTAATAAAGTTGTTTCATCATCATCGGTCGCTACCGGTCTGGAGCGGCTGTATATCGATAGTTTTCCGCCTGAAGAACGTCGTCCGTGGGAGGATGTGGAGTGGCTTGTCGACCATAATCCTCAGTTTGAGATGCTGGAAGTGGTCAGCGAGGATGCCGTAGTCGGCTTTATAACCCTGTGGCATCTCGGGCCGGTGGTTTATGGCGAACACTTTGCCATTGACCCTTCGCGTCGCGGAGGGGGACTCGGCGGAAAGGTGGTCGAGGCGGTAATCGAGCGTCTTGGCGCCACGCCGTGGGTTATCGAGGTCGAGCCGCCGGGCATGACACCCGAGGCCGAACGGCGCATCGGTTTCTACACCCGTCACGGGATGATTCTGCAAGGCGATTTCCGTTATATCCAGCCTTCCTACGGGCCGGGACTCCCGCCGGTCGAGCTTAAACTGATGACTTCGCGCGGTGACGTGGATCTCGACGAGGCAACCCGCCTGATTCACAGGAATGTTTATAATTCTTAAAAAAGTATGTATATTATTGCTGACAGTTCTACAGCCCGCACTGACTGGGTTCTCGTTGATGGTGACACCGTCGTTGCGAGCGCGGTCACTCGTGGTCTGAATCCATATTATCAGACGCGACGCGAAATCAGTCACGCGGTGCGTCTGGAGCTTCCCTCGGTGTTTTTTGCGGGAAAGAGGCGGCATGTTTATTTTTATGGCGCGGGATGCGGGACCCCTGATACACGCAAGGCAGTCGAGGCATCCCTCGTGGCCCAGTTCAAGGCTCCTGTGACTGTCGAGGGGAATATGCTCGGGGCGGCGCGCGGACTTTTTGTCGATTCTCCCGGAATCGCTTGCATCATAGGTACCGGGTCCAACTCGTGCCTTTATGACGGGCATAACATCGTGGAGCATGTCAAGTCGCTCGGCTTTATACTCGGAGACGAGGGTAGCGGAGCCGACATTGGGAAAAAATTTGTCGGGGACTGCCTGCGGCAGCTTGCCCCCGAGCCTATCCGAACCAAGTTCTACAAACACATCGGCGTGACTCCTGCCGAATTGCTCGACAATATTTACATGGATCCGTTTCCCAACCGAACGTTGGCCGAGTATACAGCATTTCTCGCGTCGCAGATTTATGACGAGTATGTCTATCAGCTTGTCTATGACTGCATAATGTCGTTTTTCCGGCGCATACTCTCATCTTATGACTATCACTCTCAGGTGATAAGCGTGGTCGGCGGTACAGCCTGTCTGTTCAAGGAGGTAATCGAGACTGTGGGGGCGGATTTCGGTGTCAAAATACACAAAGTTGTCCCCGCTTCGATGCCCGGATTGATTGCATATCATCGGAAAATGGAGGAAAACGCATGAAAACAATTATACTGGCGGCCGTCTCGCTCCTGACACTGGGCGCCTCGGCGGCTCCACCGCTGGTCACGCGCGTGGATGCTCCCGAGGCTCCGGCCGGACTTGACGGCGCACACATCGCGTTGTGGCAGAGCCACGGGCGTTACTTCGACTCTAAAGACGCCCGGTGGAAGTGGCAGCGCGGGAGACTTTTCGGGACGGTGGAAGACCTTTACCCGCAGGCTTATGTCCTGCCGTTTCTTGTCCCGATGCTTGAAAATGCCGGGGCCAACGTGCTGCTGCCCCGTGAGCGCGACACCATGACCGCTGAGATAATCGTTGACAACGACGGCTGTCGCAGTGCCGGCGGCTATCACGAGACCCACGGCAAGGAACGATGGCATGATGTCGATTCCAAGCCGGGTTTCGCGCTCAAGCGGGAAACCCTCGACTATGGCGACAATCCGTTTCGCGACGGCACGGTCCGCGTGGTCAAGAGCGTGAACGACGAGCGCAATGCCTCGACTGCGGAATGGAACCCCGAGATTCCCGAGTCAGGGGAGTATGCCGTGTATGTCAGCTATGCCACGCTGCCGGCCAGTGCGAGTGACGCGCTTTACCGTGTCAACTCGCTTGCCGGGACTCGCGAGTTCCGTGTCAACCAGCAGATGGGGGGCGGTACATGGGTCTATCTCGGCACATTTCCTCTTGCCGCAGGCCGACAGGAGGAACCTGTCGTGGAGCTTGTCAATGTTTCGGGCGACAATGGTAGCGTCGTGACTGCGGATGCCGTCAAGATTGGCGGCGGTATGGGAAATGTAGCCCGCGGCGGCAGTGTCAGCGGCTATCCACGTTTTACCGAGGGGGCGCGCTACTGGCTGCAATGGGCCGGGATGCCGCCGTCGGTCTACTCGATTTCGGAGAATGAAAATGATTATGAAGATGACTATAAGTCGCGCGGCCTGTGGGTCAACTATATGGCCGGAGGGTCGGAACGGTTGCCTGACCGCGGTGGTGCCAACGTGCCGATTGACTTGTCGTTTGCATTTCACACCGATGCCGGGACGACCGATGGTTATGACATTTTCGGAACACTCCCTATTGTCTGCACTGCCGGGGGAAAACTCGGTGATGGCTCGTCGCGCAACCGCTCCCTGCAACTCGCCAATACAGTCACAGCAACCTTGATGGATGACATCCGCTCGCAATGGGAACCCGATTGGACCCAGCGGAAGTTGCGCGACAAAAGTTATCACGAGGCGCGCGAACCCGAGGTGCCTGCGATGCTGCTTGAACTGATGAGCCATCAGAATCTTGCCGATATGCGTTACGGCCTTGACCCTGCGTTCCGTTTCACCGTGTCGAGGGCAATATATAAAGGTATGCTCAAATTCCTCGCGGCCCGCGACGGGCGGGACTATGTGGTTCAGCCGCTGCCGGTCAAGGATTTTGCCATAACGGGGAGCGGCAAGGATTATATTCTGTCGTGGAAACCGACTGTCGACCGGTCGGAACCTTCGGCCACTGCTGATTACTATATCGTCTATGAGCGTGTCGATGACGGCGTGTTTGCCGAGTATGCGGTCATCGACGAGAGCTATCTCCCGGTGACGGTGGAGGATGACAAAATATATTCCTACAAGGTGGTCGCCGCCAACAAGGGCGGGACCGGGTTCCCGTCGGAAACACTGTCGTTGTGCAATCGCGGCGGTGGCAAGCCGCAGGTGCTCGTCATCAACGGCTTCACCCGAGTGTCGGGTCCCGACGAGGCTGTGCCGGGGAATCGCACGGGAGGGTTTGACTATGCCTCGGATCACGGTGTGCCCTATATCCGTGATATTTCCTATACGGGAGAGCAGACCGAGATGCGCAAGTGTATAGCGTGGACCAGCGATGACTCGCCCGGATTCGGTGCAAGCCGTGCCGACATGGAGACCCGCGTCATGGCCGGAAACACGTTTGATTACCCTGCCGTCCACGGCCGGGCCATTGCGGCAGCCGGTTATTCGTTTGTCTCGACCAGTCTTGGCGGTTATCTCGCCAACGGGTATGACAACGTAAAGATAGTAGACCTGATTCTCGGCAAGCAGAAAGAGATAAAGACCGGCAGCGGGCGATTCGGGTCACGATTCAAGGCTATCCCTGACACGTTGCAACGGCGGTTGTCAGTGCTTGCCGACCGTGGGGGATGCCTTATGGTCTCGGGAGCGTATGTCGCTACCGATTTCTTCGACAACCCCCACAGCTCGGGCAACGACCGTGAGCGCGACAGCCGTTTCGCGTCGCGGGTACTCGGGATGGGGTGGCGCACCGGCAAGGCGACCGATATCGGGAGCGTAAAGGAAGTAAAGTCCCGGTTCCCTGAGTTTTCAACAGGGACCTACGATTTTACCACCGAGCTTAATGCCGAATGCTATGCCGTGGAGTCGCCCGACTCGTTCTATCCTGTATCACCGGCGGGAGAAGCGATATTGCGCTACACCGAGAATGACTACATAGCTGCGACGGCTTATGATCCCGGGACTCACCGCGCGGTGACTATGGGTTTCCCGTTTGAGACTATCATGGGTGAGCGCAGCCGTGATAAGCTGATGGGGCAGATTTTGCAGTTCTTTACCGCGTCGGGTCACAAGGCTCCTGTCGTGAAACAGGCTCCGGCAAAGAAAACTACTGCCACAGCTTCCAAGAGCAAGAAAAATTCTAAAAAGAAAAAGAGTAAAAAATCATCCAAAAAGAAAAGAAGATGACCGATACCGTATATATAGCCTACCCCGAGGGGGGCTTGCCGCTGCTGTCGACGGCGCGGATGAGACTGATTGCCGAAGGGGCGCGTGAGTCAGGCTGTGACATGACGCTTATTGTCTTGACGGGCGATGATGTTTCAGTACCGTCGCCGCGCATGTCGCATGTCCTTAACGAAACAGGCGCTGCTGCGGTTTACAGCGATTTTTTCATGGCCGGAGAGTTGTTTCGGGTCAATGACTACCGCACGGGGTCGGTCAGGGATGACTTTGACTTCGGTCACTCTGTTATGGTCAATACAGCACTACTTGTCGAGACAGTCAATGAGATGACCGATGATTACGAGGCTGCGGGATGGTATGACCTGCGGCTACGGCTGTCTCTAAAAGGAGACTTGGTGCACATTCCCGAACCGCTTTACGAGGTGATGGAGCCGCAAGATGATGGAGTTGGCGGCGGAGAGGCGCAGTTTTCCTATGTCGACCCGCGCAACCGTGCGTCGCAGGTCGAGATGGAGCGGGCGTTCACCGCGTGGCTGAAGTCAGCCGGTGGGTATATACCCTCGTCGTCACTGGAAAAAGTCGATGTCACCACCGGAAATTTCCCGGTCGAGGCATCGGTGATTATCCCGGTGCGAAACCGTGTCACGACGGTTGCCGACGCTGTCAGGAGTGCGGCCTCACAGGTGACAGATTTTACCTATAACATAATTGTGATTGACAATCAGAGTACCGACGGCACAACCGAGCTGCTTGCACGGTTGCAGAATGAAATTCCGGCTCTGCGGGTAATCAATGTCGGTCAGAATGAGCATTTAGGCATCGGCGGTTGCTGGAACAAGGGAATAAATGCCAACTTCTGTGGTCGGTTTGCCGTGCAGCTTGACAGCGACGACGTGTATAGCGACGAGACGGTATTGCAGAGGGTTGTCGACAGATTCCGCGAGGGCGGATACGGGATGGTTGTCGGGAGCTACACGCTGACCGACTTTGACCGCAATGTCATCCCTCCCGGCCTAATCGACCATCGCGAGTGGAGTGACGAAAACGGTCATAACAATGCGTTGCGCATCAACGGACTGGGTGCGCCACGCGCGTTTTTCACACCTGTGGCGCGGGCAATCGGGTTTCCGGATGTCTCCTATGGTGAGGACTATGCTATGGGACTCGCCATTTCGCGCCGTTACCGTCTCGGGCGCATCTATGACTCGCTTTACATGTGCCGTCGGTGGACTGGCAATACCGACCACGGACTGAGCCGCGACCGCCTGAACGCCAATAACAGCTACAAGGACTGGTTGCGTAGTGTCGAGTTGCAGGCCCGCATGAATCTTAACAGGAATAATAAATGACCGTCAGCGAGACAGAAGTCTTTTTTAAGGAACAGGTAGCGGCGTGGCCACTTGCGGAGCGTAATTATGCCGACTTGGCGCGGTGCCTGACAAAGCGGGTGGGGGAGATGACGGTCTTGTTCAATCCCGCACGCGCAGCCTCGTCCAATGCCAAGACCGATGCCGGGTCGATTGCCTTGCGCCCATGTTTTCTGTGTGCAGCCAACCGTCCATCCGAGCAGCGGGCATTGTCGTGGCGCGGGTATGAGATACTTGTCAATCCGTTCCCGATATTTGACAGGCATTTCACAATCGCGGCGACGAGCCACACGCCGCAGGATATTTCGGGGCGCATCGGCGACATGATTGCGCTCGCGCGTATGCTCGACGGATATACCGTGTTTTTCAACGGGGCGCGTTGTGGTGCGTCGGCCCCAGATCATTTCCATTTTCAGGCTGCGCCGTTTGAGCCGCACATCAGTGTCGAGTGTCATAAGATTGAGGTCATTGACGATGCCGCAGCTGTCGGTCAAGCCGAGCTGTATCTTGAATCAATCGGTCAGCCGCGTGGAGAGATGGTGAATATCCTCTGTTACCGAGACCGTGTCGCGGGACAGCTTGTTATCGACATTGTCAGGCGTAAGTGTCACCGCCCGTCGTTCTATGGAACCGGCGAGGGGGAGATGCTGCTGAGTCCGGCCTCGGTCGAGATGGCGGGTTATCTCGTCACCCCGCGCAGGGAGGATTACGTCGCAGTTACTCCTGAGATTATTGACTGCATGGCCCGCGAGGTCGCTTTCTCACGCGATAAATCGCGTGGCATGGACAAACACGGATAAAAGGAGAGATGTAAAAAAATGCAAGAACGCGAGAGTCGGCATGTTGCCGTCTCTCGCGTTCTTGTTGTTGGGGAGGGTATTAGAAGTTGTAGCCGAGGGAGATGGAGACGCGGTTTTCGTGGAATGTCACGTCAGATTCATCAATCATGTTGACCATGCCGATGCCGCCGGTGAAACCGATCTGGAATTTCTGATAGGAGAGAGCAACTCCGAAGTCCCATAGGCAGTTGAAACGTTTCATGTTGCCTTCGTCGCCATAGACGCTTTCTGACTCGCTGATGCCACCGGCTTTGACATGGGCTTTAGCTATGCAACCGATTTCAAGCTCAGGCCCGGTGAAGACATGGAGTCGGATGTCGGGAGTGAAGTCAAAGTGGTATCCGGCCATAACGGGGATGCGGAAACCAAATTTACGGATAGATGCGCTTGACCAATCGAGAGCATCTAAAATGTCATTGTTGTAAGAATAGGTGTTGTAGTAAAGGCTGAGGCCGGGTTCAACATAGAAGTTGGCTACCACGGGGAGGTTGTAAATAACCCCTGCGTGGAATCCGGCACCGTTCTTATAGCCATCAATACCGATTCCGTCAGACTTTACATCCCCGGGACAGGCGATGTCGAGACCGGCGCGGAGTCCAAAGTATGGACGGTTGTCAGGGTTGTTGACTACGTTTTGGGCATTTGCCCCGGCGAAACATGCGAGGACTGTGATGAGGGAAATAAATAACTTTTTCATATCATAAATGTGTTGGTTAGTGTGCGTATCCGCCGTAAAGGTATAAATAATTATTTGAAATTCGACAATAAAAGATAATTTATTTGTCGAAAAGTTAAAAATAGAACAATTTTTCAGACAACAGAAGTACCCGAGATGTCGTTGAAACGGGATGAGACGGCGGGGAGGAGGTCGAGGGGCAGGAATAGGGTGATGCGGCAGGTGTTGTCAAATTCCTGTGATGTGATTTTCAGGTTTTCGTTTTTAATGAGACGCATCACGTCGTTCATGGCGAGGTAGGGGAAGGTGACGGTGAGGGTTGTCATTTCTCGCCCTTCGATTATAGTAGCGGCCTCGATAGCCTGACGGGCGGCCTCGCGGTAGGCGGCGATGAGTCCTGACGTGCCGAGTTTTATGCCGCCAAAGTAGCGCACGACGATTATGACGATGTTGGTTAGGTTGAATGAGTTGATTTGTCCGAGAATCGGTTTCCCGGCGGTGCCGGATGGTTCGCCGTTGTCGGTCGACAGGTATTCAAGGCGGTCGGCCCCAATCATGTAGGCCCAGCAGACGTGCCGGGCATCATGATACTCGTTGGCTACGAGCGCGATTGTCTCTTTTGCCTCGGCTGCCGAAGAAACGGGAAAGGCAAATGAGAGGAAGCGGCTCATTTTCTCGCGGAAAACGGCCTCGGATGGTTGCTCGATAGTCAGGTAACGGGCCAAGTCAGGTTTAGGGTTTGGGTTTAAGGTTTAGAGGTTGTTTAATAACAAATGTTAATCCAAAGTGGTAGCATCTTTCAGTTAACTCGTTATTACACAGAGGGAGCATAGCTGTAGCTATGTGACCGAGGTGTAATGGCGAGGTAACGAAAGAGGCTGCCATGTGGATGATGTAACTTCATTTAGATATTAATTTCAAA
>Ga0209064_1000379_pt1 | contig 101450 bp, 116 predicted proteins | sample Inofromicrocosms_FD_187498 | JGI IMG/M metagenome (GOLD analysis project Ga0209064, IMG submission 187498) | Mouse cecum microbial communities from Vienna, Austria - Inoculum for glucosamine and mucus D2O microcosms (SPAdes) (version 2) | ecosystem: Host-associated > Mammals > Digestive system...
AGGGCTGGGAAGCAACCAAAATGGGTGCGGGACCTATCCCAATCGAAACAGACCGCGGCTGGCTCATATTCTACCACGGTGTACTGACCTCCTGCAACGGCTATGTATACAGCTTCTCCGCAGCTCTTCTTGACAAAGACGAGCCATGGAAGGTGCTGAAGAGAGGCGCGTCCTATCTTATCAGCCCCCAGACGGATTACGAGCTTATCGGCGATACCGACGCGGTAACGTTCCCCTGCGCAAACCTTGTTGATGCTGATACGGGAAGAATCTGCATTTACTACGGCTGCGCCGACACCTGCACTTCCCTTGCGTTCACTTATGTTGACGATGTTATGGACTTCCTTGACAACAACAGTCAGGTGTGAAACAGTTGACTGTTGAAAGTATACAGCCGATAGTTGAAAAGCCCTTGGAAAACTTGGTTTTCCAAGGGCTGATTTTTTAAGATCAGAAGTCGTGTATTTCGGCTTTGTCTTCGGGGACGGAAGCTGCCGTCTCCGGAACTTCGGCAGTCTCCGGAATATCGGGGATTTCTGTTTTGTCGTTTTCCTCAGCTTCATATGCAGCGGTTTTTTCCTCTGCGGCTTTTTTCTTTTCCCCCGCAAGCATTAAGGTCTCCTCGGCGCGGGCGCGGAGGAATTCCGTGCAGGAATTTTCCATTGCGAGCCGCGCAGAGGCTTCGGATTCATCGTACCGTTCCAGGGCAAGAAAATTTTTGGCTTTTATAAGCTCTGTAAACGAAATTCCGCATTTCCTCATGGGTCTGGGAAGAGTGCTCCATTTTATTTTTTCGGCGGTGTCTATGGCTGAGTTTCCCAGCCCTCCCTCGGTCTGGTACAGTGCCAGCACCGCCATTACCATGTCGCCGTCCGAAAAAGCGTCCAGATAATAAATGCCCTCGTCGTAAGCGGCGGCCGCGCCGTTTCCGTCCTTTGCTATAATGCAGGCAGCCATTTTTACGCAGTAATAGTATGCCGCTGTTCGGAAATTTCCCGTTGACTGGGCTATGTCGAGAATGCTTGTCAGGTCTGCCTGCGCAAGAGTTTTAGCCGCCGTATCGGTCTCGCCCCGCATACAGTACGCCGCGGCGGCTTCAATGAGCATGGGATTTTTATTGTCCCCGGCCGCATTGTCAAACAGCAGGTTTATGTAGTTCTGGGAAAAGCCTTCCGATCTGAAAATATTCACAAGCTTGCGTCTTAGTCTTTTTATGGGAGCGCGTTTAAACAGCGAACTGATAAAATATGTAATAACTGCCAGCAAAAGCGAACCGATGCACATTAACGGCACAAACAGCATGATCCTGAACGGCTGCGTTTCCATGAACAGATCCTGTATTGTTTTGACTGCAAAGCCCGCGCAGCAGCCGAGTATGAGGTATATTCCCCACCACACGCTTATGCCCTTTGCAAGCGCAAGCAGCTTGTTGTTCAGTTTCATTGGCTCTCCTCCTGCACCCCTGTCTTGGGGGTATTATTTTGTCAGCTCGGCTTTCATTTCGGCAATTATTTTTTCCACGTCTTCATCGCGGCAGGTCGTTCCGTTCCATATCTCGTGGGCGACCGCCGCCTGCCATACCAGCATTGCCATGCCGCCTATTGCGGGTATGCCGTTTTTCTCCGCAATACTCATCAGCTTTGTGACGTTGGGGTTATAGATGACCTCGAACACGCATTTGCAGCTTTTCACAACATCCTCCGGAACGGGGCAGTTATCGGTGTTGGGGTACATTCCCACAGGGCTTGCGTTCATCAGCAGATCAAATTCTCCCTGTATTTCTTCATGGGTGATAACCGATATTTTCGCCTCGGGATTAAGCTTTGCCGCTTCTTCGGCGACCTCTTCTGCTCCCGCGATAAATTCGGGAAGAGCGACTATTGTCAGCTCAGCGCCGTGGAGAGCGGCTTCTATAGCCATCATTCTGCCAACGCCGCCGCAGCCTATCTGGAGCACCCGTCCGCCCAGCTTTGCTCCCCCCGCTTCAAGGGAGCGGAGAAAGCCCGAGCAGTCGGTGTTATAGCCGATATTTTTGCCGTCCCGGTTCACAACGCAGTTTACCGAATTATAACGCTTTGCTGACTCGTCAAGTCCGTCCAGATACTTTATTATATCCACCTTATAGGGTATGGTGATGTTGTAGCCGTTCAGGGAATTAAGATACTCCGATCTTTCGGCAAGCTTTTCCGGAGGTATCTCGCACACCTCGTATTCCGAATCGGGTTTTCCGTCAAGCTCAAAAAGACGCTTATGAATGGGCGGGGACATAGTATGCCCCAGAGGATAGCCTAAAAGCGCATATTTTGACATTTTGAACGCTCCTTATTTTTAATCTTTCTGCCGTACTGCCTGTATTGTTACATTGCTGTATGGCTACTTCTTTTTACCGTTTTTGCCGGCGGCTTTTTCGGTTTTTGCATTTTTAGCGCTTTTAGCGGCGGACTTGCTTTCGTCCTTTGCTTTTTTCTTCATATAGGTGATAAGCTTGTCAAGCTCCAGCGCCTTTTCGGTGCTGCCCTCCACTTTGAGTTTTCCCGACAGAAAAGCAGGTACTGCGCCAAGCTCGCCCTCAGCTATCTTCAGGAAGTTTTCCGCGTTGGCAATAAGCTTTGCGTCCCGGTCATGATACTCGTAGGGAGCGATGTCCAGCGCGCCGTTTTTATAGGCTATATAGAACGCGCCCTCTCCCTCGCCTGTGATGTTCACCTGTATTGCAAAATCTCCGTCGAAGCCTGTTGCGTCGCCCTTTCCGAACAGAGACTGCGCTTTTGCAAAAATTTCTTCGTATGTCATGATATATCCTCCAATAAATTATTTAAGAATTTCAAGAGCCTTTTCAAGGGTCTTTTGATTTTCAACGTTTACTGCGTTTACTTCCTTTAAGGTTTTTTTGACCAGTCCCGTCAGGACTTTGCCCGGTCCCAGCTCCGCATAATCAGTGTACCCCGCTTCTGCAAGAGCATTCAGCTCCGAGGTGAATTTTACGGGGGAAACTATATGCTTTGCAAGCTTTGAGGGCATATCGTCAAAATCTGTCTGGACGTCGCCCGTAAGGTTTGAGTAAAACGGTACCGACGGCTTGTTAAAGGTTATGCCCATACCTCTCAGAGCGGTTTCAAAGTCATCGGCGGCAGGCTGCATAAGCTTTGAATGGAACGCAGAGGATACTCCTAACTTTACGGCTTTCGCTCCAATTTCCGCAAATTTTGCGGCGGCTTTTTCCGCTGCGGAGGTCTCCCCCGCTATTACCGTCTGGGCGGAGGAATTGTAATTTACAGGAACTACGTAACCGCCGATGCCCGCGCAGACCTCTTCTATCTCCTCCGCTGTTTTGCCTATTATGGCGTACATTGCTCCGCCTGCGGCTTCGGAGGCTTTCTGCATGGCTTCGGCTCTCGCCTTTATCACGCGGAAGCCGTCCTCAAAGGAGAGAATACCCGACGCGACCATAGCGGCGTATTCGCCGAGGGAATGTCCTGCGGCGGCGGAAAACTTTATGCCCTCGCGTTTTAGTATCTCAAACGCAGTCAGGGAAGTAGCCATTATCGCCGGCTGGGCGATAACCGTTTTTGCAAGCTCCTCCTCGCTGCCGTTTATCTTCTCAATAAGGTCGAAACCGAGTATCTCGCTTGCTCTTTCATATACTTTAACATCGGGATAAGCCTCTGCAAGCTCCGTTCCCATGCCGGTGTACTGAGAGCCCTGTCCCGAAAACAGGAATACTGTTTTTGACATTTTTTCAGTCCTTTCCGAATCCAAATAATTTGAGTCAAGGTCTTTTTGAATTATTGTGCCGAATATTTTTTTGCCGCGGGGGGATTTTATTCTTCAAAATCGGTTGACAACGGGGACGAAAAATATTACAATAGTATTGTATATATTTTAACTGCAAAAATTGCGCTGAACAGATTTTAAAAAAGACCCGCTGTTAATACTATACCATACTAACTGAAAAATTACAAGCGTTTGCCGCAGTTTTTTTGCGCCGCTTTACCGAAGCGGAGCGGATAACGCTGTAAAGGAAATACGGAGGAAACTGTTTTGTTCGGAATTGATATTTTGGGAATGGGTTCGTACAGTCCGTCGCTGAGCGTGACCAACAACGATATGGCTAAGATAGTGGAGACAAACGATGAATGGATAACCACAAGAACGGGAATAAGATCCCGCAGGCTTGCCGACGGCGAGCCTACCTGGGAAATGGGTCTGAGAGCCGCCGAGGAGGCTGTCAAAAACTCGGGTATAGACCCCATGGATATCGGTCTGGTCATTGATACGACCATTACAAACGATTTCTATACGCCCTCCGTCGCCTGCGTTATACAGGACAAGATAGGCGCGAAAAACGCCGCCGCCTACGACCTGAACGCGGCGTGCTCCGGCTTTGTGTACGCCGTGGACGCGGCCAAGAGGTACTTGCAGACGGACCCCGATCTGAAATATGTTCTTGTAGTTGCCAATGAAACGCTTTCAAGGGTTACCGATTTCAGCGACCGTTCCACCTGCGTCCTTTTCGGCGACGGAGCTGCCGCCGCTGTCATAACGCGTTCCGAGAAGCTTTTTACCAGCTTTATCGGCGCGGACGGCTCGGGCGCGCATTTCCTGTACGCGAAATGCCATAAGGTACGCCACCCCCTGAGGACAGCCGAAGATCATATCGACGAGGGCGAGTTTGCCGCAGGGGATAATTTCATCGTTCAGGACGGCAAGGAGGTCTACAAGTTTGCTACCAAGGCTCTGCCGGCGGCTGCCCAAAAGGCGGCGGAAAAGATAGGTCTTGACATTAATACTGTGGACTGGTTCGTCCCTCATCAGGCTAATATAAGGATCATTGAGACTGCGGCTAAAAACCTCGGCGTTTCAATGGATAAATTTATATTGAATATTGCCGACCACGGCAACACATCCAGCGCGTCAATACCTATCGCGCTTAGCGAGGCTATTGCCGAGGGCAAGGTCAAAAAGGGAGACAGGCTCTGTCTTGTGGGCTTCGGAGCGGGTCTTACCATGGGCTGCGTTATACTGGATTATTAAGCAAAAGAAAGGACACCGTTTATGACTGCCGACCTTTACGAGCTTTACTGCGGCGGGATATGGGATATGCTCGATCACCGCATATGCAGGGCTTTTGACGCATTTACAAGAGAAAGCGTTATAAGCCTTATCATACAGGGCGTGCTGATCGCGATGTCCCTGTGGGACAAAAACGTCCGATTTTTCGTGATACTGTCCGCTATCGGCATATATTCCGTGTACGGAAGCATTTCGGTCTGGGTCAATATCCGCCGCATGGAGCTTGCCGAAAAACGGCGGAGCGAGCTCAGGTACAGGCAGTACAGGCTTGCCGCGGATATACGGAACAAAAGCCTTGTCTGCGACGATATAATCTTTATTCCCGAATCGGGCAGGGACGAGGACGGCTTTGCCGCTTTGACCGCATTAGCGTACAATATTGCGTGATAATAAAAATATCTGAAAGGAATTTTGTATATGAGCAAAACAGCTTTGATAACGGGTTCGTCCAGGGGAATAGGCGCGGCTATCGCGCTCCGTCTTGCAAAGGACGGCTTCAATATAGCCCTCAACGACCTTAACGAGGGTATGTTCGAGAATAACGATATTGCGGACAGAATACGCGCTCTCGGCGTTGAAGCCGAAATATTCTGCGCGGACGTTTCCAATTACGCCGACTGCGAAAGCATGGTAAAGGCGGTCAAGGAACGCTTCGGTACTATCGATGCGCTGATAAACAACGCGGGCATAACCCGGGACGGTCTTATGGCGAGAATGTCCGAGGAGCAGTACGATATGGTAATTGCCGTAAATCAGAAAAGCGTTTTCAACATGATGAAGCTTGCGGGAAACGTTATGATACGCCAGAAGCAGGGCAGGATAGTCAACCTTGCCTCCGTGGCGGGTCTGTACGGAAATCCCGGGCAGATAAACTATTCCGCCTCAAAGGCGGCTATAATCGGCATGACCAAGACCGCCGCAAAGGAGTTGGGCTCACGGAACATCAACGTGAACGCGGTGGCTCCCGGCTTTATCAAGACTCCCATGACCGACAAGCTCACCGAGGAGCAGAGGGCGAAAATGCTTGAGGCTATCGCCATGAAGCGCTACGGCGAGGTTGAGGAGATCGCGGGCGTAGTGTCCTTCCTCTGCTCGGAGGATTCCTCCTACGTTACGGGACAGACTATCGAAATTTCGGGCGGACTCAGTATGTAGTTGACAGTTGACAGTGTACAGTTGATATTTAATTTAAGTTACGAAAGGGATTTTTAAATATTATGAAAAGAGTAGTAATCACGGGAATGGGCGTGGTTTCCCCGGTGGGAAACACCATTGAGGATTTCTGGAACAGCCTCAAGGCGGGAAAGCACGGATTTTCTTATGTAAACGACGTTACCGGCGATGATTTCGACGTTAAGATCGCCGCGAGAGTAAAGGAGTTCACTCCCGACAAATACGTGGAGAAAAAGGAATCCCGCCGCATGGACAGGTTTACCCAGTTCGCGGTGAACGCTTCTCTGGACGCTTTGGCGGACAGCGGTTCGGATTTTAAGGATCTCGACCCTTTCCGCGCGGGAGTTATTTTCGGCGTGGGAATAGGCGGTCTTAACCTTACCTTGCAGGAGCATGAAAAGTTCCTTGACAAGGGACCGGACAGGATATCCGTTTTCTATGTGCCTATGATGATAGGAAATATGGCTGCGGGAACTATCTCCATGCGCACAGGCTTTAAGGGGGACAACCTCTGCTCCACAACGGCGTGCGCTTCCTCCGCTCATGCTGTGGGAGAGGCTTTCCGCAAGATAAAGGACGGTTATCTCGACGTCTGCATTGCGGGCGGAGCGGAGTCCTGCGTGGGCACGTTTGCGCTGGGCGGCTTTAATAATATGAAAGCTCTGACCCGCGCGGACGACCTTGACAGGTGTTCAATACCTTTCGACGCGGAAAGAAGCGGCTTCGTTCTGGGTGAGGGATGCGGGGCGCTCGTCCTTGAGGAGCTTGAACACGCAAAAGCAAGGGGAGCAAAAATTTACGCCGAGATAGCGGGTTACGGAGCTACCTGCGACGCATACCATATGACCTCCCCTTCACCCGAGGGAGAGGCTGCCGCAAGGGGCATGGTAAACGCCTTTACCGAAGCGGGACTGAAAGCTGAGGATATAGACTATATCAACGCTCACGGCACGTCCACTGGTCTTAACGACAAGTACGAAACAAAGGCTGTGAAAAAGGCGCTGGGCGAGGAAACCGCCAAAAATGTCGTTATCAACTCCACCAAGTCCATGACGGGACACCTTCTGGGTGCGGCGGGAGCCGTTGAAGCCATAGTTACGGCTCTTTCCGTCAAGAACGACTATGTGCACCAGACTATCGGCTATAAAGTACCCGACCCCGAATGCGATCTTGACTACTGCACCGAGGGCGGACGTGATATGACCGTAAACGCCGCGCTGTCCAACAGCCTTGGCTTCGGCGGACACAACGCTACCCTCTGCATTGTCAAATACAAAGACCAAGGAGAATTAAAATGAGCGAAAAGATTTACGACATAAGCCTTGATACCATAAGCAGGCTTGCGGATATCGTCAACGAAAAGGAACTGGGAGAGATAACGATAACGGCGGGAAACAGCTCCGTTACCGTTAAGGGAAAGAAGTGTCCGCCGCCTGTAGGTATGCCGGCGGCTGTTCCTGCCGCCGCGGTTCTTGCCGCTCCCGCGCAGACGGTTCAAACTGCACAAACTGCGCAAACTGCACAATCTGCTAACGCTGTTTCGGGGAATGTGGTAAAGTCCCCTATCGTTGGTACTTTCTATGCCGCTTCAGCGCCCGACAAGCCTCCGTTTGTAACGGTTGGCCAGCAGGTGAAAAAGGGCGACGTTATAATGATAATCGAATCCATGAAGCTGATGAACGAAGTACAGAGCGAATTTGACGGCACGGTGGCGGAGATACTCGTTAAAAACGGCGAGGCTGTGGAGTTCGATCAGCCTATCATGATAATCAAGTAAAGGGAGATACCGGTATGCCTTTGATGAACAAAGAACAAATTATGGAAATTATCCCTCATCGCGATCCGTTCCTGCTGATAGACGCTATCGAGGAAATGGAAGTGGGCAAAAGGGTCGTGGCGACCAAATACATGAGTCCCGACGAATTTTGGTTCAAGGGGCACTTCCCCGGCTACCCCGTAGTTCCCGGAGTGCTTATGCTGGAAATGTGCGCTCAGGCGGGAGCTGTGGCTATGCTGTCCATGCCCGAAAACAAGGGCAAGATAGGCTTTTTCGGCGGCGTTAAGGAAGCTAAGTTCCGCCGTCAGGTCGTGCCGGGAGATACTCTGCGCATTGAGGTGGAAATTATCAAGGTAAAAGGTCCCGTGGGCGTGGGAAAGGCTCTCGCCACTGTGAACGGCGAAAAAGCCGTTGCGGCGGAGATATCCTTTGCAATAAAATAAACTTATAAATTGACAAGCTTACAAGCTGACAAACTGACAGTTTGTAAGTCTGACGGATTTACGGGGCGGCTCCGCCCATATTTCCCCGAAAGGATACTGTAATTATGTTTAAAAAGGTACTTATCGCAAACCGCGGAGAAATAGCGGTGCGCATAATAAGAGCGTGCAGGGAGCTGGGTCTTAAGACCGTGGCGGTATTTTCCACCGCAGACAGGAACGCTCTTCATGCCAAGATCGCCGATGAAGCGGTATGTATAGGCGCTCCCGCTGCAAAGGACAGCTATCTGAACGAAAAGGCGATCATTGCCGCCTGCGAGACAACAGGCGCGGACGCGGTTCACCCGGGCTTCGGGTTTTTGTCCGAGAACGCCTCCTTTGCACGCAACTGCGGAAAGTGCGGGATAACCTTTATAGGCCCTGCGCCCGAATCCATTGAGATGCTGGGAGACAAGGCAGCCGCAAAGTCCGCGATGAAAAAGGCGGGAGTACCCGTTATACCCGGCAGCGACGGGGCTGTCCCCACAATGGAGGAGGCAAAAAGGCTTGCGGAGGAAATAGGCTTTCCCCTTATGGTAAAGGCTTCCGCAGGCGGCGGAGGACGAGGCATACGCCTTGTTGAACGCATGGAGGATCTGGAGTCCCAGATAACCGCGGCGCGCACCGAGGCTCTGAATTACTTCGGGGACGGCAGCATCTACATGGAAAAATTTATCGTTAACCCCAAGCACATAGAATTTCAGATACTTGCCGACAAGCACGGCAACGTCGTACATCTGGGGGAGCGTGACTGCTCAATGCAGAGGCGCAACCAGAAGGTGCTGGAAGAAAGCCCCTCCGTTATCATGACCCCCATGCTGCGTGACAGAATGGGTAAGGCTGCCGTTGCGGCGGCAAAGGTCTGCGGGTATTACAACGCGGGTACTATCGAGTTTCTGGTGGACAATAAAAACAATTTCTACTTTATGGAAATGAACACCCGCATACAGGTAGAGCACCCTATCACGGAATTTGTTACGGGCATAGACCTTGTAAAGGCGCAGCTCAAGATCGCTGCGGGCAAGGAGCTTCCATACAGTCAGGAGGATATCCGCGTAAAGGGGCACTCGATAGAATGCAGGATAAACGCGGAAAGTCCGGAAAAGGGCTTCCGTCCCAGTCCCGGAAAGATAAACGCTCTGCATATTCCGGGCGGCCCGGGAATACGTATAGACAGCTCGGTCTATTCGGGGTACGAGATTACCCCGTACTACGACAGCATGATAGCGAAGCTTATAGTTTACGCTCCCACAAGAAAAGAGGCTATCGCCAAAATGAAATGGGCGCTTGCCGAATTTATTGTGGAGGGCGTGGATACAAACATAGATTTTCAGCTTTCCCTTATCCGCGATCCGGCTTTCGAGGAGGGAAATTACGATATAGGATATCTCGGCAGACGGGGCGTGTGATATTCGGTTTGCTGTACGGCGGCTTGTGACAATCAGGGGGTGAGGATATGGCTGAATCGGAAATTTGTCCGCTTTGCGGAGACAAAATAATTTTCGGCGAATGTTCCTCTTGCGGTTTCATCCTTCCCGATTACAGCGTTATAGCCGCTCCCTACGATCTTGATCCCTCTAACGATCATTTCGGAGAAGCCGATCCGACGGATGGTATGTTTCCATCCGGTATTACCGATATTGGGAACGGCTCTTCCGGGGAAAGTCCGAAGCTTGATATACCGTCCATAGCTTTGCCTAATATGAAGTCCCTGAACTCTCTCGGATTTGCCTCGGCAAAAGCGAAGCCTGCGCCCAAGATAGCGGTGGTGCGCTCTAATCCGTTTTCGGGAGCAAACCCGCAGCCGGGAAATACGCGGAATACGCAAAGCACGCCGAAAGCGCAGCCGAGTCAGTCTCCGCCGCCTGTGCAGACCTCTCAGCCGACGCGGAATGTTAAAATGCCTCAAACCGCTCAAACGGTACAAACTGTTCAGAATCGGCAGAATGCTTCTTCGGCGCCTTTTGTTCCGTATGTGCAGCAGGCAAGCCTGCCCGAACAGTTTGTCAAGGGCGTGGTGAATCTTGTCACAAGGAACTGGTGGAAAGCTCTGATCATAGCATTGGTTCCTACGGCGGGAATTTTTTTCGCACTGTACTTTTTCTCTAAATTTAAGGAAGACCATCTTACTGGCGACATTTTAACGGCGGTCATATTTGGTGTAATCTCGGTAGTGCTGATTTTCAGCGGCTGGGATCCTATCGGTCTTGACGAGATACTTCAGACAGTAATGAGATATTTTTCAGACGATTATTATTAAGACGATAAGGAGCGGTTCAATGCCAAAGAAAACCTGTCCCCTTTGCGGGGGAAAGCTCAAAAACAACTACTGCGAAAGCTGCGGCTACGACGTTCCCGAGGATGATGACCTCAGCGCGCTTTACGATATGGAGCCTGAAAACGACTCTTTCGGCGAAGTTGTCCGTGAGGTAACCCCCGACGTTCAGGCAGAGGAGATATATCCCAACCGTCCCGCGGGTTATGATACCGCTTACGAACAGCCAAAGTTCAAGGTCAGGGATAACAATGGCAATACCGTACATCAGAACCCATACGGTCAGCAGTCTCCTCCCTCGCCTTTTGCACAGCAGAACGGACAAAACCTACAAAACCGGCAGAATCATCAAGCGCAGAACAACCGTCAGAATCAGCAGAACGCAAATCCCTACGGCGGGTACAGAGGTACTCAAAATAACGGCGGGAACGGTTCTCCGCCTCCGTCGCCCTATGCAAATCAGGGGAGGCAAAACAGGCAGACAAGTCAGTACGCAAGCGCGGGCGACTTTATGAAAGCTTACTGGTGGCTGCTGCTTGGTTCGTTTTTTATTCCCTGGGCAGGTATCATTATTCTCGTTTCCATGTTAAAAACAATAGATCAAAAATACATCGGCATCGTTATTGCGGCGATAGTTCTGGGATTTATACTTCCCCCGTGACCGTAACGGTCGGCGCAGCAGACGTTAAGCCGTTTAAATATTCCGCAAAGGAGTGTCTTTATTGGGTCTCGAAGATTTATTCAACGTGGTGAAAACCCGTTTTAACGCATATCCCGCCGCGCCCGAGGGCGAGGAAAGGGACAGGACGGACAAACCGGATAAAAACGATTCGGCGGTAAAAGTTCCCGCCAATATAGTTTTCAAGTGTCCGCGGTGTCTTAATGTGATAATGACCGATGAGCTGGAAAAAAACCTGCGGGTGTGTCCTGAATGCGGATATCACGCAAGGCTCACAGCTCCCGAAAGGATAAGGCTCATTGCCGACAAGGAGAGCTTCCGCGAATTTGACGCGGACATGAAAAGTCTGAACCCTATTGATTTTCCCGATTATGAGGCTAAGCAGCAGAAGCTGCGGGAGTCCACAGGTCTTAAAGACGCAGTGATCACGGGAGAGTGCACTGTCCGCGGGGAAAAATGCGTGATAGGCGTAATGGACTCACGCTACATGATGGCTTCAATGGGCAGCGTGGTGGGTGAAAAGATAACCCGCGCTTTCGAGTATGCAACGGAGCATAAGCTTCCGGTAATACTGTTTACCGCTTCGGGAGGAGCGCGTATGCAGGAGGGTATAGTTTCCCTTATGCAGATGGCTAAGACAAGCGGCGCAGCGGCACGTCACAGCGATGCGGGACTGCTCTATATAACTGTATTCACAGACCCTACCACAGGCGGTGTAACAGCTTCCTTTGCTTCTTTGGGGGACATTATTATCGCCGAGCCGAAAGTACTTGTGGGTTTTGCGGGACGCCGGGTTATAGAGGGGACTATAAAGCAGCGTCTGCCCGACGATTTCCAGTCCGCCGAATTTATGCTTGAGCACGGCTTTGCGGACATGATAGTGGAGAGAAAATCAATGCGCAGGACTATCGCTCATATACTTAAGCTTCATCCTATGAGGGAATATCTGCGGGGAGGTGACGAATAATGGAAAAGCTTAACAAGCTTACCCCTTACGAGCGGCTGGAGGTGGTGCGCCACAAGGGCAGACCTACCGTAAGGGACTATATCCCGGCTATTTTTGACGAATTCATCGAAATGCACGGAGACCGCTATTTCGGCGACGACGGGGCTGTAATGGGCGGTATAGCATCCCTGAACGGCATACCGGTAACGGTCATTGCCGAGGTAAAGGGCAGAAATCTTAACGAAAACAAGGACAGCAACTTCGCCATGCCCCACCCGGAGGGCTACAGAAAGGCTCTCAGGCTGGCAAAGCAGGCGGAGAAGTTTCACCGTCCGGTTATATGCTTTATCGACACTCCCGGCGCGTTCTGCGGCGTGGAGGCTGAAAAGAGGGGGCAGGGCGAGGCTATTGCAAGAAACCTTATGGAATTTATGCGGCTGAAAACTCCAATAGTAAGCGTTGTGCTTGGAGAGGGCGGCAGCGGAGGAGCATTGGCGCTGGGCGTGTGCGACGAGCTGGCTGTTCTGGAGAACTCCATATATTCGGTAATTTCTCCCAGAGGTTTTGCTTCCATTCTCTGGAAAGACGCGGGCAAGGAAAAGGAAGCCTGCAATATCATGCGCGTTACCGCCGAAGATATGGTGGAACTTGGCGTTGCGGAGAGGATAATCGAGGAGCCTTTGGGGGGCGCTCACAACGATATTGGTCAAACTGCTGAAAATATAGCCGAATTTTTATATAAAACTCTACACAAAAAAATGAAAATAGATATTGACGTTTTGCTAAATGAACGATATACTAAGTTTAGGAAGATCGGCGAGTTTACGGAAGCATAGCCGCCGGATTTCATAATCCCGCATGGGCGGCTGTTTCTGCCGTATCCGCGGAAAAAATACATGAACGGAGGGAATACTCATGGTATTCGATAAGGTAAAGGAGATCATCGTTGACCAGCTCGACGTTGAAGCAGACAAGGTTACGGCGGGCGCAAACATTCAGGACGATCTGGGCGCAGATTCTCTTGACGTGGTTGATCTTGTAATGAGCCTTGAAGAGGAATTTGACATCGAGATCCCCGACGAGGCTGTCGAGGGCATCAAGACTGTCGGCGATATCGTTAAGTATATCGAGGACAATCAGTAACAGTAGTCAAATTGCAAGCAAAGAGAAAACGCGCCGGGCAAGCTCAGAACTGCTGCGGCGCGTTTTTGCATATGAGGTGATTTTTATGAATACCGATCCAATTATAAAAAAAATGACCGAGGATATAGTTAAAATCTGCGATCCGCTGCAAATTTTCCTCGCGACGGCAAAAAGAAACTCAAAGGGGGAAGTCTCCCGCTTTAAGCTTTGTATCGTGGTGGACGACAGCTACGGCAGCCATTCCGATCTGGAGAGCGAGATACTGCTTAAGACCGACTGTCCGATACCCTGCGATATAATCGTGTACACCGTAAGCAACTGGAATGAGTGTCTGGACGATGACTTCACATTTGCATACAGAATTGATAATGAGGGGAATTTGCTTTATGAGCAGACGAAGCAGTCACACGACTGACAGCAAGCGTTACTATGATTGGCTTTACCACGCCTGTCTCGATATTATGTCGGCGAGGCTCCTTGTGGACGACAGCAGGCTCGCTAAGCCTGTTGTGTTCCACTGCCAGCAGGCGATAGAAAAGGGGCTTAAAGCGTTCCTGCTCTACAAGCACAGGAAGCTTTTCGACGGACACAACATCACATGGCTCTGCAAGCAGGCTGCCATGACGGATCAGACCTTTACCCGGTGGATAGGCAAAAGCACCGTCCTTAACAGGTACTACATAGAAACGCGGTACCCTGCCGATATTCCCGAGGAAATAGGCAGGGACGCCGCTGAAGATATTCTGAAGTCTGCGGAGGAAATGCTGAAGTTTATCTGCGATATCACCAAGTTCGATTACAGAAGCTACCGCAAGAGCGGCAAGTACTGGTTAAAGGGCGAAAGCAGGTGACGGTTTTTATCGGGTCAGAAGCTCTATTACTGCCATTGCCGCCGTACCGGGAAGTCCAAGCGTAAGGGAAATAAACACAGTAAACAGATTGAGCGGCAGGGCAAGTCCGATCTGTTCCCCGAAAAAATGAAGGAGGACAAGTCCCAGACCGCCGCTTGCCATGCCTTTTAAAGCTGTTGCCACAGGTTTTCCTGAACGCATAAAGTGTATAAGCATGACGATCCCCGCAAGAGCGAAAGCTCCGTAAAAGATAAGCTCTGCGGGAGAGCCTGTCAGTCCGAGACTGTTAGTCTGCATCTTATATTTCTCTCCTTTGCCGTTCTTATCAGGTAGTCGTACCGCGCTTTCATGGCAAGCTCCTCGTATATGAGTGCGTCCACCAGCTCGGGTTCGGCGGTCATATCGTAGCTCTCCCTGATTTGGGACAGCTTTTCCGTTACAAGGTCGAGCTCCTCCAGGAGCTGCTTGCGGAACGCTGCGTCCTCCTTGCACTTCGCGGACTTTCCGTTTTTGTCGTTTTTCACGTCTTTAACTCCGAACAGTTTCATACTTTACCCCTCCTAAAGAAGAAGATATCCAAGCGCGAGAATAAGCTTGATATCGGCTTTTTCTTTTATAAGCAGATACATGATGAGTATTATCATAAGCTTTTCGCCGTCAAGGTTCAGGTCGGACAGAAACGACAGCATACCTGCCATTGAATTTCCCGCGGACGAGTTCCACACAGGCGTATTTCCGTCAGGATAAGTTCTGCCGGCAGTATTGTGTGCGGCTGATTCGGAACGGGCTGCCTGTGGATTCTGGGGAATCTGCATAGTTTGCGTCGTCTGCATTGCCTGCGTTGCTTGCATTGCTTGCATTGCTTGTGTTGTCTGTGCTGCCTGCGCATTACGCGCGCTATGTATATTTTGCTGGCGCTGACCGCCGTTTTGTCTTTGGGGACTTTGCGCACCGCTTATTCCGCCCATATTATTTATGCCGTTCATGCCGTTTATGCCGTTTGCCGCATTGTTTCCGTTATTGCCGATGTTGTTATATGTATTATTATTCGGTACGACCTGTTCAAATCTGATCTGACTGTTCCGCATATTTTGCATATTCTGCATTTGCTGCATTCGTTGCAGCTGCTGCATAAATCTGTTGCCCTGTTCGGTGTACTGACGGGTCACTCTGTTCATCTCCCTTACGCGCCGCTCCGCCTGTATAAGACCTTGTTCGGACATTGTTTAACGCCCCTTTTTCGGATATTGGAAGCTTTGGAATTCGTGCCGGTCATTTTACAGTCTTGGGGTTTTGCTGTTTCGGCTTTGTTCTGCCTACAACATATTTTCCAGATCGTTCAGTATGCCGTTATCGCGCATTGCTGTAAATATATTATAAAGCTTCAGAAGCTTGACAGCCTTGTCAAGACGCTTCTGCTTTTCGGCGGAAAGGTGGGGTCTCAGGGCAAGGAGCAGACCGCAGTCCTTGTCGTCGGAGGAAGCTGCTCCCAGAAGCTGCATGATCGCAATAGGATTTATGCCGCCGAAGATGTTTCCGCCGGTATCTCCGGTATTTCCGGGATTGTCCGCATTGCCGGAAGCGGAAAAATCGGCGGCGTTGTTCCCCGGTTGAGGATCCGCGCCGTTCATTCCGCCCGAAAGCATGGCTGCAAGCTCTTTTATTTGGTTCATGCTCTCCTCGTCGGACAGCAGGGACTCTATTTTTTCGGTAATATCGTCCAGCTTGCTCACCGCCTTTTTAGAAGATAGAGATTGAGAAGTCAGAGAATAGATACTGATTGTTCGGGACTTTACGCTGCGACAATCCTCAAAATATTTGCACAAAATTTGCAGGGGACGGATTTCCTGTCCGGCTGCGGGCGGGAGATACCGCCCCTACAAGAGGGCATTATTTTATAAGAGCGCTATAGTATTACGTCTATCCTCTAATTATCTATCCTCTACTTGGTCAGCTTATTATACAGAGCCTGCGCTTGGGGAGTGGACATGAACTTTTCCAGCATACCGGGATTGTTCACGATCTGATTGAAAGCCGCCGCCTCGGAGGGCTTCATATTGTTCAAAGCCGCGTCAAATTTTCCTTGTTCAAGGTCTTGTCTCAGACTGTCGGGGGATACGCCCAGCTTTGCGCTTACAACGTTCAGGAGCTTATTAAGCTGCTGAGGAGTAGCGTTGAGGTTTGCCATAAAATAATTCCTCCAAAAAAATGTATTCAGCTCTTTCTTTCTCTTACAGCATATGTTATAATAACTGTAAAAAGAACCTGTTATATTATATGAAAGGACGGTTTTTGTGTGAGGATAATCGTTATGTCCGATTCCCACGGGTCTTTGGAGAGCGTGGAAAAGATAATATCCGCGAACCCGAACGCGGATATGTTTATACACCTTGGAGACGGCGAAAGAGAGGTAGCCGCAGTAAGGGCGAAGTACCCTGACCTGAATCTTATCAGCGTGTGCGGGAACTGCGACTGGAACGGGGAGTCTCCCGCATATACCGTTGCGGAATGCGGCGTCTCCGCAGAGCGCGGAGAGGTCAGGATATTCTGTACACATGGACACCGCTATTACGTCAAGAGCGGCACCGAGACCTTGCGTTCCGTCGCTAAGGACAACGGCTGCTGCGCCGCGCTTTTCGGGCATACTCATGAGCGTTACATTGCCTGCGAGGACGGTATCGACGTTATGAATCCGGGAAGCTGTTACTGTCCGAGGGACGGGATGAAGCCCTCCTATGGGTTTATTGACGTTACCGACGCGGGGGTGTTTATGAATATTATTGACGTTGGATTTTAGCGGCGGGAAGTTTATATTAATAAAACGAAAGGAATGTTACTATGAAGATCAAAAAAACACTTGCAATTCTCACAGCGGCAGCAATAACAGCCGCGCTCACAGGCTGCTCTGGCAGCACAAGCGGAGAAGTAAGCGCAGGAAGCGCAAGCAATTCAGCCGCGGTTTTGGAGACCTCAAGCATTGAGGGAGCCGTTCAGACTGAAGCCGCTCCCGCAAAGGAGTACAGCGAAATGGTTAAGCGTTCATTTCTGTCCTACGGGAACGATGGGCGTATCTATAACAAGCTTTCAAAGGCTCTAAACGGCGAAAAGATAACCGTTGCTTATCTGGGCGGCTCTATCACCGAGGGCGTGGGCGGCACTCCGGATACCTGTTACGCTAAGCTGTCCTTTGACTATATCGCGGAAAGCTTCGGCAAGGGCGATAACATGGAGTACATTAATGCTGGAGTGAGCGGCACACCCTCAGTACTGGGAAATCTTCGCGTTAAAAAGGACGTGCTTGATAAGAATGCCGACATTGTTTTCATTGAGTTTGCCGTAAACGACGGCATGGATCAGCTTTATAAGGATTCCTATGAGTCTCTTGTGCGGACGGTACTTAAGCAGGAAAATGAGCCTGCGGTGGTACTTCTGTTTACAGTGACGAAAACCGGTCACACCTGTCAGGAGCATATGTCTCAGATAGGCGAATACTACGGTCTGCCCATGATAAGCGTACCAAATGCTATTCAGCCTGAGATCGAATCGGGCTCTATGACTTGGGCGGACTATTCAAACGACGAGGCTCACCCCAACGCCGAGGGTCACAGGCTTGTGGCGGAATTTATTGAGTACTGGTTTGAGATGTTCAAGGCAAGGAGCGCTGTGGACGAGCCTGCGGATATGCCTGTGGTACCCAAGTTCGGAAACCCCTATGAAGACGCTTTTCTTGCGGAGATAGATTATGACAACTCTAACCCCGATCTGAAAATAGGCGATACGGGAAGCTTTTCCCTTGAATCGAAAAGCATTGCAGACTTTACAAAGGGCGCGTGGGTCTACAGCGGACAGGGCACCGAGCCTCTTAAGCTGACTGTTAAGGGGAACAGCCTGTTCCTTGTATGCAGGCGGAACAACAGCGATACCATGGGAAAATTCGATGTGATGATAAACGGAAACAAGGCGGGTACTATTGATACCAACCAGAAGGACGGCTGGGGAGACCCCTTTGCTTTTCAGGCAATAAAGTGGCAGGGCATAAAGGATATGGAGGTGGAGATAGTTCCGACAGATGACAGCGCGGGCAAGTCTATCGAGATATACGGCATTGCTTTTTCTCAGAACGAAAGCTTTATGTAACATGAGCACTAAGCGTGCAGTTGGAGCGCCGCAGTATTTTTACCACAAAATTGTAAAAATATTTAAAAACCACTTGAAATCCGAAAAGCTTTGTGATATACTATAAAAGATAACGTATACTATTTGGAGGTGCGACCTATGGAATTTGGCGCAATTCAGATCATCGGCGGAATTATTATGCTTATCTGCAGCGTGCTTATTATCGTTCTGACAATAATGCAGGAGCAGAAGCAGCAGGATATGAGTTCGGCTCTGTCGGGTCAGAGCGACAACTTTTTCGGCAAAGGCGACGTAAGCAGCTCACGCGAGCAGGCTCTCGCAAGGCTTACAAAGCTTCTGGCTATTGTATTTTTCGTTGTTACCCTTGCCGTTAATATTATTCCCGCAATAATAAACAGAGTCAGCGCAAGCTGAATAACTATGCCGTCATGTCCTGCGCCGCTTTTGGCGCGGGACTTTTTCTTTAACTGCAATACTGTTTCGCTTCCAATATGCAAATGTGCAAATATGCAGACAAAAATTCTGCGCAAAAAATGTATATGCAATTTTTTTGCTTAAAATTTTTGTACACATTCGGGCCGCGAAACAGTATAAAATCAAAAATATGGAGGCGCTGCGGACATGGCTGAACAAAAGGATATTTACAAAAACAGAATAAAGTCCATCCTGACCCAAGGAGGCGGAAAAGGCATACCCTATAAAAAGCTGTACGCCTCCTGCAAGGGAAGGCGGCAGAACGCCGCCGCGTTTTCAGCTGCTGTAGCCGAGCTAAAGCGGGAGGGCGTTATCACCGAGGACAAAAGCGGTATCAGGCTTTGTACCGACGCGGGACTTTTCCGCGCAAGGGTGTCGCGCCTCAACAAGACTTTCGGCTTCATAGAGCGTGAGGACGGGACTGAGGTTTTCGTCCCGGGGAAATTCCTCAAGGGTGCAATGCCCGGCGATACGGTCATGGCAAGGCTTCTGCCTCCCCGAGGGGAACAGACCGAGGGCGGGCTTCTTGACGGAGAGGTGGTCTCCGTCGTCGAGGAGGGCTTCACGGAGTTTTCGGGTACCGTTGAAAAAGACGGCAAAACCGTATGCATACGTCCCGATACCCTTTCAAAGGAGCTTATGATAGTTTCGGCTATAGACGTTCCGGTAAGAGTGGGAGACAAAGTTCTGGCGGAAATTTCCCGCCGCGGGGACAGGCACTCCGAACACAGGGTACGCATTAAAGATATTTTCGGAGACAGCGGAAAGGCTAAAAGCAGCGCGGACGCTCTGCTCTATACCAACGGCATCGAGGTGGAGTTCCCTTCTCAGGTGCTGGACGAGGCAAGAGCCGCCGAGCATAAGGGTATCCCTTCGGACGAGCTTTACAGGCGGCTTGACCTGCGGGACGAGGTGATCTTCACCATAGACGGCGCGGATACAAAGGATATCGACGACGCGGTGTCAGTTTCCCGCGACGGGGACGGCTGGAATCTTGGCGTGCATATTGCGGACGTGTCCTTTTACGTAAAGGCCGGCTCCGAGCTTGACAATAACGCTATGCTCCGCGGTACGTCAATTTACTACGCGAACAAGGTGGTGCCTATGCTGCCGAAAGAGCTTTCCAACGGCATATGCTCCCTTAACCCACACGAGGACAGGCTTGCGTTTTCCTGCCTTATGAAGCTTGACTTTGAGGGACAGCTTGTAAGCTATAAGTTCAGCAAATCGGTGATCCGTTCGCGGGTAAAGGGAGTTTACAGCGAGATAAATACCCTGCTGGACTGCTTGAAAAACGGTGATGCGGTACCCTTTGAGCTTGCGGAAAAATACGGCGGCCTGACGAAAAGCATTTTGCTTATGGACGAGCTTGCCGCTATACTGACGGCTAACAAGCTTCGCCGCGGCGCGCCCCAGATAGAGACCTCGGAAAGCAAGCTGATAATAGATGAAAACGACGTCTGCGTGGACGTCCAAAGGCGTGAGCGCGGCAGGAGCGAGCTTATCATCGAGGAGTTCATGCTCATGGCGAACACTGCTGCCGCAAGGCTTGCAAAGGAAAGCGGCATACCCTTTGTTTACAGGGTACACGAAAATCCGTCCCCCGAAAAGATAGGCGAGCTTGTGGAAACTGTTTCGGTAATGGGGATAGCTGTTCCTCATTTTACAAGCGTAAAGCCAAAGCACCTTGCCGAAATACTGGAAAAAACAAAGGAATCTCCCCTTGCGCCCGTGGTGAACAGCATGGTGCTGCGGTCAATGGCTAAGGCTAAGTACAGCGACGAGCCTTTAGGACACTTCGGACTTGTGCTTGACGATTACGCCCACTTCACGTCCCCTATAAGGCGTTACCCCGATCTGGCGATACACCGCATATTGACCGATCTTTGCTACAACAAAAAAACTCCCGACGAGCTCCGCAAGCGTTATGCCGCATTTGCGAACGAGGCGGCAAAGCAGTCCTCGGAAAGGGAGCTTACGGCGATGCGCGTTGAGCGCGCCTGTGACGACTGTTACGCGGCGGAGTATATGTCTTCCCATATCGGAGAGCGTTTTGAGGGCATGATATCCTCGGTGCAGGAGTTCGGTTTTTTTGTTGAGCTTCCCAATACCGTAGAGGGACTTGTCCGTCTGGATACGCTGAAAAACGGCCCGTATGATTACGACGGACGGTTCTCTCTCACTAAAGAGGGCAAACCTGCGTACCGTGTGGGAGACAGGATAAGCGTAATCTGCGCTGCTGCTGACATTAGCGCGGGACAGGTTGATTTTGTTGTTGAGAACGACTGCACAGAATAAAGACTACAGTCGAAAAAATGACCGTTAAGGAAACTTTCCTCAACGGTCATTTTACTTTTTCGCCGGCGTGTTTTCTCATAAACGCAACAAAATCCGATTCGGGGATAGGTCTGGAGTAGTAGTATCCCTGTATATATTCGCAGTTCAGGTCGGTGAACTTCTTTACAAGCCCCTCTGTTTCCACTCCTTCAACAACGATGTGCATATTCATGTCCTTGAGCATTTTTATCGTATTTTTCAGCACTGTCCACATTCTGGGGTTGTTTTCGCTGTCCACAAAGGTTTTGTCCAGCTTGACGATTTTGATAGGCAGAGAAGCCACGCTTTTGATGTTGGAGTACCCCGTTCCGTAGTCGTCAAGTGAGAACTCGATACCCTCGCGGGTAAGCTTTTCAAGGTTCTCCATCATTATGTTCTGGGAATAGGACGCGGCAGTCTCGGTAATCTCAAGGTTGATCTTGTCGGGGGTCACGCCGTACCGCTTCATGATCTGGAGTATCTTATCCGCAAGGTCTGCCTGCATACACTGGGCGACAGAAAGGTTTATCTCGATGTACTGCAAGCCCAGTTCTTTAAATTCGCTGCTTGCGATAAAGCTGCACACTTTTTCGAGTACCAGCTCCCCTATCTTGTGGATAGCTCCGCTTTTTTCGGCTGCCGGGATAAACAGGTCGGGGGAAATAAAGCCGTATTTGTCGTGGTGAAGTCTCAGAAGAGCCTCCGCGGAGATAAAGCTGTCCGTTCCGATAGAGTATATGGGCTGGTAGTAGACCTCGAAGGTCCTGTTGGCAATGGCGCTGTCGATAATGGCGTCAAGTTCGTTTGTAAGGCGGAAACGGTTTTCCTTTGCTATCTCGGAGGTCCTTATGACTCTTCCTGAGTAGGGCATTTCATTCAGTTCGTTTCCGAAAGCCATAAGGGTTTCGAACTCGGTTATCTCCTCGGGACAATGGGCAATGCACACATGAGCTATAAGGTTAAGGGACATACGCTTAAAGATAATGCTTTGCTTCAGCTCCGTGTTTATCTTGTCGGCGGTCTTTTCGAGTTTGTCCCAGTTTTTTTCAGTGACCACAAAGCGGTAGCGTCCCCTGTCCAGGTAGTACAGACTTGCATGGAGCTTTTCCTCCTTGTTTATTGCAACAAAGCGGTCGGCAATGCTTTTAAGCATGGCGTTAAGGTTGTCAAAGCCCAGTATGGCGTGCATGGAAGAATAGTTCGAGATATTGACGAGGATTATACCGACACGCTTGCCGTTGGCAAAATTTCTTTTCATATCAACGCCGTAAGCGCCGTATTTGCTTAAACCGGTCAGGGAATCAAGAAGCTCTTCGGGTCTCTGAACGGTAACGATTATAAGCAGCAGCGATACCGCCGCGGCGAACATTTCCACCAGCATATCGGGGAATACCCACTGTATTGCCAGCGAGACGACCGTAAGCGGGAAGATAGCGAACAGCGACAGCAGTTTTTCCGCTTTGAACAGGTTTTTGTATATTATTATGTAGCCTATTCCGGTAACGAGGTATATAAAAGAGCACACATACAGAACAGGCATTACAGATCCCCTTGTATAGACTCCGTTTTCATCAAAGCTGAAAACCGCTCCCGTAAAGAAGTTGGAGACAAGGGCAGCGATTATCGTCAGATAAGGAACCGTAAGGAAAAGCTTGAATACAAGGCTTTTACTCAGCTTGTGCCATGTGTCCGTAAGGCTGATAAGGTAAAGTATATAGACCGGAGACATAGAGTTCCTGAGCAAAAGATAAAGGTACTGGAACGCGCTGCGCAGGACTGCGGCTGATCTGCCGCCGTATGGAATAACTGCCGAAAGAATGTCCGAAACTGCTGTGGCAAGAGTCACAAAAATAAGGATCATAAACAGTCTGTTGGTCAGACCCACGGTCATTTTACGGAAAAAAACCGAAAAAACAAGCATCAGCAGAATTATTACGGCGCATATATCAAAGTAGATCATTGACCGAGTTCACCCCTTTTCAGACCGTATTTTGTCATCTTAGTGTACGAATCAACCAAAAATGCTTCAACATTTTTATCTGTTACTATATATAATAACATATTATCAGGCGGAAGTAAAGGACTTTTTTGAATTTTATTAAAAACCTATGAAAAGAATCTGTAAAATTTTATCGGTTTGCCGAAAATCCCGCTGTGTAAAATGTGCAAAAATAGTTGTTAAAAATTTTTAAAACCTATTTTCAAAAGTAAAGTTTTATGTTATACTGTAATTATATTACAGTTACAGTTCCAAAAACCGCAAATCATGCTCCGCTTTAATTTCGCAACGGAGCGGTCAGCCAACCCCTGACGCAATCAAGGATATGGAGGTATTATTATGAACGAATCCGAGCTTTACTCTCTTTGGTGCGAAAAAGCCACCGACGATCCCGATCTTCAGACCGAGCTTAAATCCATTGCAGGAGATTCCGACGCTATCACAGACAGATTTTACCGTGATCTTGAATTCGGTACGGGCGGTCTGCGCGGCGTTATCGGCGCAGGCTCCTACAGAATGAACATTTATACTATACGCAGAGCAACACAGGGTCTTGCGGACTATGTTAACGAGGCTTTCCCCGCAAATCCCTCGGTGGCTATCGCTTACGACAGCCGCATAAAGTCCGACGTTTTCGCCAAGGAAGCCGCCGCCGTTCTTGCGGCAAACGGCATAAAGGTACACATCTACAGCGAGCTTATGCCTACGCCTATGCTTTCCTACGCCGTAAGGACTCTCAAATGCAGCGCGGGCATCGTTGTCACCGCCAGCCACAACCCCGCCAAATACAACGGCTACAAGGTTTACGGCTCCGACGGTTGCCAGCTTACTCTGGGAGCTGCTGAGATCGTTTTGAAAAACATTAATAAGGTACCCATGTTCGACGGTGCAAAGCTCATTCCCTTTGAAAAGGGCGTTGAGGACGGCACTATCGAGTATATCCCCCAGACCGTTATCGATTCCTACATCGACAAGGTCGCCGAGCAGGGCATACATACCGACCTTTGCGCCGCAAGCGGTCTGAAAGTCGTTTATACTCCCCTCAACGGCACGGGAAACAAGCCTGTCCGCATGATACTTAAAAAGATCGGCATTAACGACGTTACCGTTGTTCCCGAGCAGGAGTACCCCAACGGAAACTTTACCACCTGTCCTTTCCCCAATCCCGAGATAAAAGAGGCTCTGGCTCTGGGTCTGAAGCTCTGCGACACCGTTAAACCGGACCTTCTCCTTGCAACCGATCCCGACTGCGACCGTGTGGGCATCGCCGTTCCCGACGGAAAGGGCGGGTATGTGCTCTTTACGGGCAACGAAGTGGGCGCAATGCTTCTTGAATACATCTGTGCCGAGCGCACTAAGCTGGGCACTATGCCTGAAGACCCCGTTGCTGTCAAGACTATAGTTACCACCGATATCACAAAGGCTATCGCAAAGGAATACGGAGTTAAGATAGTTGAAGTCCTCACAGGCTTCAAGTTTATCGGAGAGCAGATCGGCTTCTTGGAGGACAAGGGCGAGGAGAACCGTTATGTATTCGGTTTCGAGGAAAGCTACGGCTATCTGGCGGGTTCCTATGTCCGCGACAAGGACGCTGTCGTAGCCTCCATGCTTATCTGCGAAATGGCTGCTTTCTACCGCACAAAGGGTATTTCCCTGCTTCAGGCGAGAGAGAATATGTACAAGAAGTACGGCGTTTACACCCACACTCAGAAATCCTTTACCTGCGAGGGCGCAAGCGGAATGCAGAAGATGAAGGAGCTTATGACCATGCTCCGCACCGAGACTCCAAAGGAGATCGGCGGACTCAAGGTGATTCGTTTCGACGATTATCTTGACAGCACCTCCGTTGACTGCACATCCGGAAACAAGACCAAGCTTACCCTGCCCAAGTCGGATGTTCTTACCTTTGCTCTTGAGGGCGGCGCTTCGGTAATTATCCGTCCATCGGGTACAGAGCCTAAGATCAAGGCTTACTACACCACCACCGGAGCCGCAAAAGCCGACTCAGAGGCTCTGGAAGCAACAATTTCCGCAGATTTCCAGAAAATACTGGGATTCTGATATCAGTGATGTAACAGTAATACTAAAATTTCTGCCGCAGAGAATTTTTCTCTGCGGCAGTTTTAATAACAAGAAATTTTACGGAGCTGAGCTATTGCGCTCCGCAGCAGCCTTATTCCGCGTCAACGCGTTTGGGCTGGGTCTTGTCGTCGGTAATGCCCATTATGTAGTCTACGCTGGTCTTATAGTAGTTGGACAGCTTTTCCATAACCGGAAGGGACGGCTGAAGAAGTCCCGTTTCGTATCTGGAATAGGTCTGCTGTTTTAAACCGAGGTATTCTGCGATTTGTCGCTGAGTCGCGCCTGATTCGCGGCGAAGCTCTTTTAATCTGAGTTTCATGATTTCTCTCCTTTAACAAATTATTTCCGGTGTTCCGACGGCAGCAAATAAAAATTTGTCCTGCCGGTTTTGCAGTATGCTTACAACATTATAACATCTTTTTTTACAAATTTCAATCCTTGCGGAAGTATAATTCCTATTTTTTTCAAAAAAATAAAAAATAAAAAACTTCAAAACGGCAGGACTTTGAATGTCCCGCCGTTTTGATCTATTCAACGATGATCTCGATAGTCCGGGTTTTTGAACCGAATTTAAGGGTTATTACCGCCTTTTCCCTTTTGAGGTTAAGGGTTCATCAGCGCGGCGGGCTTTTTTCTTCCGATGGGTATTTGAAAAAAGTTTAAAATTTGCCGCTGTCCATCCATGCTTACCATGCTTAATTTTTTCCTCGCAGCCTGCATCGCCGCCATCTTTGGCATAAACGTAAAACTTGAAGTAATTTGTTTTTTCAGTTACCTTTACAGTTGCCGCTCCTTTTTCTCTTGGTGTGATTTTGTAATTCATGGACTGATTATTGTTTAGGACCTTGATTACCTTTTGCCTCTGTCAGGACAAGAGCCGCGGCAGTCAGAGCAGCCGCAGATATTCTTTTCAGCTTCATAAAAAATCCTTCCTTTTAAACATCTTTAGTACTCATAAGTTCTAACATATACATTTTAACACATAAATATGGTATTGTCAAGTACATAAAAGTACTAAAACAGGAGTGGTTTTTATGTATTTTCAACGGTTAAGAGATCTTCGTGAGGACATGGACATGACCCAGCAGCAGATAAGCGAGCTGCTGGGCATCAAACAGACCGTTTATTCCCGTTATGAGCGGGGGTTTCAGAATATACCCATAGAGCACCTTATGAGTCTTGCGGATTTTTACGGAACGTCCACGGATTATATCCTCGGACGCACGCTTGTGAAAAAGCCCTATCCCAAAAAGGCGAACAAATATTAATAGGCAACGAAAAGCAGGAAGCCTGCGCTGTGTAAGCGGCAGCTTCCTGCTTCTGTAGTTTTGCATTTTATAATTTTATAATAGTGCGCTAAAGAGGTATAAAAGACAAAGCAAACTCTAAAACCACACAAAATAAAAATCACTTCCGGACGCTGCAATCTAATTTATGTACAAATTGTAAAATATACGCTGTCCCCCTTGAAATTAACGGCATGTTGGTTTATACTTTAATTAGCACTCAAATTGAATGAGTGCTAACACTTTCAAGGATAAAGTGCTAAAATCAATAATCAAGGACGCTTAAATTCTATATTTTAATAGGAGGACTGTTTCAAATGGCGGAATCAAAACAATTCAAGGCAGAATCAAAACGTCTGCTGGATATGATGATCAACTCTATCTACACTCACAAGGAGATATTTCTGAGGGAGCTTATCTCAAACGCCAGCGACGCTATTGACAAGCTGTATTTCAAATCTCTTACCGACGACGGCGTTGGAATGAAAAAGGATGATTTTCAGATTTTTATTGAAGCCGATAAGGACAACGGCGTACTTAAAATTACCGACAACGGCATAGGCATGACTGCCGACGAGCTGGAAAATAATCTGGGCACTATTGCAAACAGCGGCTCTCTTGCCTTTAAAAACGAGAACGGAAACGCGGAGGACATCGACATTATCGGTCAGTTCGGCGTTGGCTTCTATTCGGCGTTTATGGTGGCTAAGGATGTGGAGGTACGCTCCAAAGCTTACGGCTCGGACAAGGCTTATCTGTGGAAATCAAGCGGCGTTGAGGGTTACACTATTGAGGAATGCGAAAAGTCCGGCGTAGGTACGGAAATAACCCTTACCCTTAAGGATGACACCGACGACGAAAGCTACAGCGATTATCTCATGCAGTGGAAACTTAAATCGCTGGTAAAGAAATATTCCGACTATATCCGTTTCCCCATTAAAATGGAAACAGAGCACGACCACCTTAAAGAGGGTACGGGTACGGAGGACGTTCCCGCCGAGTATGAGACCCACACCGAGATAGAGACTTTAAACAGCATGGTTCCTCTTTGGAGGAAGAACAAGAGCGAGATAACCGACGAGGAGTACAACAAGTTCTACCGCGAAAAATTCTACGACTACAACGAACCCCTTGTCCATATCCACGCAAAGGCGGAGGGTACCGCCACCTACGACGCGCTGCTCTATATCCCCTCCCAGGCTCCCATGGACTACTACACCAAGGAGTTTGAAAAGGGCTTGCAGCTTTTCTCCAGCGGCGTTCTTATTATGGACAAGTGCGGCGATCTGCTACCCGATCACTTCTCCTTTGTAAAGGGTCTTGCGGACTCTCAGGATCTGTCTTTGAACATCTCCCGTGAAATGCTCCAGCATGACAGGCAGCTCAAGCTTATTGCAAAATCTCTTGAAAGAACGGTCAAGAACGAGCTGAAAAAGCTGCTTACAAACGAGCGTGAGAAGTATGAAAAATTCTGGAAGGCTTTCGGCTTGCAGATAAAATTCGGTATCTACAACAGCTACGGAGCAAACAAGGAGCTTTTAAAAGATTTGCTTATGTTCAGCAGCTCCTTTGAGAAAAAGTTTGTTACGCTGGACGAGTATGTGTCCCGCATGAAAGAGGATCAGAAGTACATTTACTACGCCGCCGGCGAAAGCGTTGCAAAGATAGATTGTCTGCCGCAGACCGAGGTAGTCAAGGATAAAGGCTACGAAATACTGTACCTTACCGAAAGCGTGGACGAATTTGCAATACAGATGCTGATGAGCTACGAGGACAAGCAGTTCAAGTCGGTATCGGCTTCCGATCTGGATATTGAGACCCCCGAGGAAAAGGAGGAGACCAAAAAGCTTGCCGAGGACAGCAAGGATATGTTCTCCTGCCTGAAAGAAGCTCTTGGCGACAAGGTAAAGGAGGTAAGGCTCTCCGAACGTTTAAAGACTCACCCCTGCTGCCTTACAAACGAGGGACAGATATCCCTTGACATGGAAAAGACCTTTGCGGCAATGCCCAACAACGAACACACGGTAAAGGCTGAAAAGGTATTGGAAATAAACCCGAACCACCAGATATTCAAGACCTTGCAGTCCCTTTGCGAGACGGACAAGGACAAGCTTGCAGCCTACGGAAAGATACTCTACGCTCAGGCTCTGCTTATCGAGGGTATGCCTGTTGAAGATCCTCTTGCGCTGTCGGAGCTGCTCTGCGATCTTATGACAGACAAGCAATGAGTTCCGCCGCTTGCGCGCAGTACGTGAAAGCCGCGCTGCTGCCCGGATTTGGCAGATTTGTTTGAATATTAAGCAGACGGAGAGTTTTGCAGTGATATAATATGCACAGCCGGTTCGGCGCACTGACGCGCTGAACCGGCTGATGTTTAACGTTTGTTTTTCTTCTTTGTTCCTTTTGCCACCGAATACCCAAAGCTACCCAGCTTCCTGCCGAGAGAAAAATACTCTCCGTGGGAATACGCCATAAGCCCCGCCTGATTGAGATTTATCTTTCCCTTGCTGTCAATGTACCTGCTGTCTGCGTTCACCGCAAGTATTTCCGCAATAAACATATCGTGGCTGCCCAGCGGCTTTATCTCGGTTACTCTGCACTCAAGAGCCAAAGGACTTTCCTCTATAACCGGAGCCTTTACTGCCGAAGCCGCCGCAAGGTGCAGTCCGCATTTTTTTATCTTGTCCATGTCCTTTCCGCTTTTCACGCCGCAGAAATCGGTCTCCCGAACCATTTTTGAAGTGGTAAGATTTATAACGAACTCGCCGCTTTCCTTTATTATTTCATATGAATGACGCGTCGGACGCACGGAAATATAGGTCATGGGCGGCTTTGTATTGATTATACCCGTCCATGCAACGGTCAGCACGTTGGCTTTCTCCAAAGTTCCGCATGAAACCATTACCGCCGGCAGGGGAGCGAGGAGAGTTCCCGCGTTCAGGACTTTTCTTACGTATTCGATTTCAGGCTTTTTTGAATTATTCTGAGACATATTTCCCATTCCGTTTCTTATTGATTTTGTTCTATTTACCGCCGCTTACCTGATGCCTGTCATAAATAATCTTGCTGACTGCGACAGAACCTCCTACAGCTGTTACCGTAATAATAATATTTACCGTCAGGATAAGCATAATACTGTCAGCCAGCGCTGAGAACAGCGACATCATAATACCGCATATAACAAAAAGCACACCGCCGAAACGCTGACATTTAAACCATACGTCCTCGTTCGCCGTACTCCACCTTGTACGCAGTCCCACAAGTGAATTAAGCCTGCACTTCGGCATAAAATTGCCGACCACCGCTATAGCTATACCGGCAAAAATAAAGATGATCTTTACTGACAACACTCCGTTTATTTCCCTGCCGCTGACCGCCTTAAACGCCAACACAAGCGACCAGATCGTCATTGCCGAAAAAAGGAGATTAAAGGATATCCCGCATATCATCATTACCTTTTCGTTTCCTGCACCGTTTTCCTGTTTTGCGGCAAAACGCGACATTCCGTACATAAACGCCGACATAAGTACCGTAGCGGCGGGCATTAACAGGCTTTCGTACTTGCTTCCCCAGCGGTCGATATTCATATTAATATCGTAATGAGCGGGAATTTCAGCCGGCAGAAACTGCAGAGCTATCAGTACCGCAGCTATCGGAATTAATGCCGTTGCAAAGAGTATTCCCGAAAGCCTCATGTTCTTTTTCATCAACATTCTCCCCTTTCAGATTTTCTATCCACAGTATCATCTCGTCAAGTACTGTGGTATTAAGCTCGTAATAAATAAAATTTTTGTATCTGCTTTCGCTGACAAGGTCGGCTTTTTTCAGTATATTCAAATGATAGGATACAGCGGCGGCAGTCATATCAAAATTCGCGCCAATCTCGCCCGCTGAAAGTTTTCCGCCCTTAAGCAGGGAAAGTATCTCCCTGCGAACAGGGTCCGCAATAGCCCTGCAAGTATTTTCAAAGCCCAATTCGATCACCTGCTTATCAGTATTTAAAGATTTCTTTAAATAGATTATAGCACACTTAACCGCGCTTGTCAATAGCTATTTAAATATTTTTTTAAATATCTATTGTATACAAAAGTTCTGCCGGACTTCTTTTACAAAATTGTATATAGCGAGATTGAAAATTAATATTATAGCAATCCATAAAAAACCTTATTGTAGGGGCGGAGTCTCCCCGCCCGCAGTACAAATCGTTTTGTTTTGTAAATGAGGGACGTGGAACCCGTCCCCTACAGATTTTGTTCGGATATTTTTTATGCAATGCTTATAGCATTGGTATTAAGTCTTTCGTAAAGCTTGGGGTATCGCCTTGTTTCAGGATATTCCGCAGGCATCTTCCTTTCATAAAAATGCGGCGCAGCTAAAACCGCTGCGCCGCATAATTTTTACAGTAAATTTGATCAGCCGAGAGTTACAGTAACCTCGTTCTCCTCTTTCAGCTTATCCGCGGGAATAAAGTTTCCGTCAAGCTTCTCGCCGTTGAGGACGATGGAAGACACTCCGCTTTCCGCATGGTTGGGGTTGTTGAAGGTCATGTTCAGCTTCTTTCCTCTGAACGTCTTCTCCACCGTGTAGCTTGCCCAGTCGGAGGGTATAGCGGGAGCAACAGTCAGTCCGTCGGAATTGGGACGCATACCCAGGATACCCTCGACGCAGCCTACCATTACCGTGGAAGCCGTACCCGTCAGCCAGTGAACGTGAGAACGTCCCTCGAAAGGCGAGCGTGTGGATTCGGTGAACTGTCCGTGAGCGTAAGGCTCGATAACGCGGACTTCCGCCTTGTCGTTCATAGCCGCAGGGGAAGACTCCATAAAGTACTCGAACGCTCTGTTGCCGTGACCGAGGAGGGATTCCGCCAGTATCGCCCAGCCCTGCGACTGAGAGAAGATACCGCCGTTTTCCTTTGTATCGGGGTTGAAGATGTGCATGAGCGCGCCGTCAAAGTAGTCCTTAACGTAAGGGGGTTCAAGAAGCTTAACGCCGTAAGGAGTGTTCAGTATCTCGTGAACGGATTCCATAGCCTTTTCTCCCTGCTCCTTTGAAGCGAAGCCGGAAATTACGCTCCAGCTCTGAGGATTGAGCCACATATTTGCTTCGGGATCCTTCTTTGCGCCCACGATAACTCCGTCTTCGCGTATGCCGCGGATAAATCTGTCCTCGTCCCAGCACTTTGCAAGGGACGCGCCCAGCTTGCCCTGAACGTCGTCAAGGTACTTGATATAGTCGGTATCGTTTTTCTCCTGAGCGTAGCCCTTGAGAACTGTCATTGCGTAGTAAAGCTGGAATGCAACAAATGTGGACTCGCCCTTTTTGCCCATACGCAGACAGTCGTTCCAGTCCGCGTGGAGACCTGCGGGCATATCGTGTCCTCCGAGATGGTTCATGGAGAATTCGATAGCCTTTTTAAGGTGATTATAAACGGTATCCTCGCCGCCGTTGGAGTACAGGATAACCTCGTCAAGAAACGCCTTGTTTCCGCTTTCGCCGATGTACTTGGAAATTGTGGGGAACAGCCAGAGAGCGTCGTCCGCACGGTAAGAGGGGTGACCCGTTTCCTTGGCGTAAATGGAGTTTTCGTCGTTCTCGTCGGGGCAGGTCTCGTGACCCGCGTTGTGGTTGAACTTAACAAGGGGCAGACCCGCGCCGTTGTCAACCTGAGCGGACAGCATAAAGCGTATCTTGTCCGCAGCCATTTCGGGATCAAGGTGAATGATACCCTGAATATCCTGAACGGTGTCGCGGTAGCCGTAGCCGTTTCTCAGTCCGCAGTAGATAAAGGAAGCAGCTCTCGACCAGATGAACGTAATGAAGCACTGGTAAGCGTTCCAGACGTTTATCATGTTGTTGAACTCGGCGCTGGGAGTGTCGATCTTAAAGTTGTTCAGCTTGCTGTGCCAGAAGCTTTTCAGCTCCTTGATCTCGGCGTCCACCTTGCCAGGCTCTTTGTATTCGTTAAGTATGGCTGTAGCCTCCGCATTGCAGCGCTGTCCTACGATGTAGATAAGCTCGATAGTGCCGCCGGCGCCGAGAGTAACTGCGGTCTGAAGAGCTCCGCAGGCGTTGGCGTTGTAGTTGAGCACGTTGTCGCAGCGTCCGCTTTCAACAGCGATAGGGTTAGCCATTGTACGGTAGGAACCGATAAAGTGGTTAAGATCGCCGCAGTAGCCGCAAACGTCCGAGCCCACCATGCCGAAGAACCGTTCTCTGTGGTTGGAGCCGTCCGCCCATTTGCCGCTGTTTTCGTTTATGTGCTGAAGTATCTTGTTCTCCTCAAAGGAGGTTCTTGTAATGAACTGAGTGTACTGGAGGTTTACCTGATCCTGCTCGTAGTTGTTGTCGTTTGTAAACTCGCAGAAGCCGTAAACGGAAAGCTTTCTTGGCTTGCTGTCAAGGTTGGTGATCACAGCTCTCCAGACCTCGTACGTCTTGCCCTTGGGAACATAATAGGTAACTTGGGATTTAACGTTTGCGTATTCCGCGGAAATAACGGTGTAAGCCGTACCGTGGCGGCATTCGCTCTTATACTTGTCCAGAGGCTTGCCCACGGGCTGCCATGAAGCGGACCAGTAATCGGCGGTATCGTTGTCGCGGATATAGATAAATCTTCCGGGAAGAGCCAGATTGGTATTGAAGCGGTAGCGCAGGAGACGTCCGTTTGCGCCGGACTTGACAAAGCTGTAGCCCTCCGCGTTGCCGGAGATCATAGCTCCGTATTCGGGATCTCCCAGATAGTTCGCCCAGGGCGCGGGAGTATCGGGTCTGGTAATAACATACTCCTTGTTTTCAAGATCAAAATGTCCGTAATTCATTACAAATACACTCCTTCATAAAAGCCGAAGCGCGGTCTCCCTACAGCGGTTCCGCGCAGAAAACGTACAAAAGACAAGCCGAAAATCATGCATATGCGGGTTTGGGTTTTATCTTTTGTTTACAGCTTCATACCGGAACTGCTGTTAAGCCGCAAAGGCATAACAATTCATACTGCTATTGTAACATTTGTATAAGATTTTTGCAATAGGTTTTAAAAATTTTTACAATTATTATTCTAAATTTTTGTTCAGCATTTTTATCTGGCGTTTGTTTGCCGCAGTACTTTTCTTTTTATTTATCCTGATTAGCTGTATTAGGCATTCAGGCATTATAGTTACTCGGGTCTTCACTTAACAGCTGCGGACGGAGCTTTTGCAGACGGCAGAGCGGTATTGCCATAAGTTAATCCTGCTGGAACTGATTTCCGCGAAGCCGTAATGCCGAAATATTGACAAACACACCCCCGTATGGTAAAATTATACTGTACGGGAAAAGTTTTCCCCGGCATTCAGACTGATAAACGAAAAGAGATTTTGAAATGTACAGGTACGAAACTCATATGCATACCGGAGAAGCAAGCGCGTGCGCCGATTCTTCGGGCGCGGAAATGGCTGAAAAGTATAAATCCGAGGGCTATGCGGGAATAATCGTTACAGACCACTTTTTCAACGGGAACTCCGCAGTGCCGCGGGGCCTGCCTTGGGAAGAGCGCATAGAGCTTTATTGCAGGGGCTACGAAAATGCGAAAAGGCGCGGAGCTGAAATAGGTCTGGACGTGTTCTTCGGTTTTGAGTACGGCAACGGCGGTTCGGATTATCTTGTGTACGGTCTGGACAAGCAGTGGCTTATGAAAAACGACCGCATTCTCGATATGGAGCTTACGGACTTTCTGGAGTACGCCAGACGCTGCGGCGGCTTTGTTGTTCAGGCTCATCCTTTCAGAAATTACGGCTATATCCGCTCCACGGTTCATGCGCCTCATTTTACGGACGCGGTGGAGGCTGTTAACGCGTCCCACATAAGAGCGGGTCACCCTGAATTCAACGAAAGGGCTACGCTTTACGCGGAATGGTACGGGCTTCCCGTAACGGGCGGCTCCGACTCTCATAATACTTCCGGCAAATGGTTCGGCGGAGGGGTAATGTCAGAAACAAGATTCACCTCAGTAACGGACTACGCAAGAGCTGTTGCGGAAAGAAAAGTTATATGCATTGAATAAAAATTTCCGATTTTTTATGAAAGGATCCCAATAATGAAACGCACAGAACTGAAACAACTGAACGAATGTCCCGAGGCTTTTTCGGGCATGGTAACTGTCTGCGGCTGGATAAAATCCCTCCGTACGGGAAAGGGCATTGCTTTTATTTCAATTTCTGACGGAAGCAGCTTTACTCCCGTACAGATAGTAGCCGAGGAAGATAGGCTTGGCAATTTTGAGGAAATATCAAAGCTCAACACCGGAGCGGCGGTATCCGTTTCGGGCAGGGTGGTACTCACTCCGAACGCCAAACAGAAATTTGAGATAAACGCCGATAAAATTGCAGTCGAGGGGACGTCCTCCCCCGATTATCCGCTGCAGAAAAAAGCCCACGGACTTGATTATCTGCGTACCATATCTCACCTGCGTATGCGTACGAACACCTTTCAGGCGGTGTTTAAGATACGTTCCGCGGCGGCTCAGGCTCTGCACAGTTTTTTTGCCCAAAACGGCTTTGTGTACGCTCACACGCCCATAATCACAGCAAACGACTGCGAGGGGGCGGGAGAGATGTTCCGCGTAACTACGCTTGATTTGGACAGCGCACCAAAAACCGCCGAGGGGCATACGGATTTCAGCGCAGACTTTTTCGGGCAGCCAGCTTCTTTGACGGTTTCGGGACAGCTTGAGGGCGAGTGTATGGCAATGGCTTTCGGAAAAATTTACACGTTCGGTCCGACGTTTCGGGCGGAAAAGTCCTATACCCCGAGACACGCCGCCGAGTTCTGGATGATAGAGCCGGAGATAGCCTTTGCAGATCTGGAGGACGACATGGAGCTTGCTGAAAATATGCTCAAGTACGTCCTTAACGCGCTGTTGGCGGAGTGCACCGCGGAGCTGGAGTTCTGCAATAATTTTTATGACAAGAACTTGCTGGAGCGGATAAGAGCCGTGGCGGATTCCGACTTTGCGAGGTGCGGTTACACAAAGGCTATAGAAATTTTGGAGGAGCATAAGGACGAATTTGAGTATCCCGTTTTCTGGGGCTGCGACCTCCAGACGGAGCACGAGCGGTACCTTACCGAAAAGGTGTTTAAAAAGCCTGTGTTTGTTACCGATTATCCAAAGGAGATAAAAGCTTTCTATATGCGCCTGAACGGCGACGGAAAAACCGTTGCGGCGGTAGACCTGCTTGTCCCCGGTGTGGGAGAGCTTATCGGCGGAAGCCAGCGCGAGGAGCGGTTGGATATTCTGACTCAAAGAATGGCGGAGCTTGGCTTGTCTTCGGAAGACTATGACTGGTACCTTGATCTGCGCCGATACGGAGGAGCCAAGCACGCAGGTTTCGGGCTGGGCTTTGAGCGGCTTATAATGTACGTTACGGGGGTATCAAATATCCGCGACGTTATACCTTTTCCACGCACGGCGGGAAGCATATACTAAATATATTAAAATTTTGAAAGGACGACTGTTGACTATGAACGGTATCAATGAAAAGGAGTACATCAGAATCAGAGACCTGCTTATTTATCTGAACATTGCGGTTATAATAAGCTGGGCATTCAAGAAGATAAGCAGGAAAGAGAATATCGACGTTTTTTCTCATGCAGTGAGCATTACCATGGGCTGGCTCGCGGGCAAGCTGATAACCGGCTATATTGAGAGCACAATCGGGGAGTCACCGCGGGCTTAGTCACCCCAAATGTTGAATGCAAGAAAATTTACTTTGCAAAGCCCCCAAGGGGGCGGGATAATTTATAAAATCGGGGAGTGTCATTATGCCAAAGGTAATTTTAATTTGCGGAAAAATATGTGTAGGAAAAAGCACCTACGCCGAAAAGCTCCGCGAGGAGGGAAACGCGGTGCTGCTCTCGGTGGACGAGATAATGCTTGCGGTTTTCGGTCAGTACGCGGGGGAAAGGCACGACGAGTACGTGCGGAACGTGCAGCAATATATTTTTGACAAGTCCCTCGAAATACTGCAAGCGGGCGCGGACGTGCTTCTCGACTGCGGTTTCTGGACAAAGGCGCACCGGGACTACTCAAAGGAATTTTACGGGCGGCACGGCATATCCTGCGAGCTGCACTTTATAGACATAAGCGGCGAGGAATGGCGGCGGCGTATTGAAAAGCGGAACGGCGCGGTGTCCGCGGGAGACAAAAACGCTTATTTTGTGGACGAAAATCTTCTTAAAAAAGTTGAGGAGGGATATGAGCCGCCCGCTCCTGACGAGGTAGACGTATGGGTATGACACAGCTTGCCTCTGATTTTTGATTTTTAATAAGGAATGATTTTTATGATGACAATTTTATACACGGTCGGCGACAAGCTGTATATTAACCTGACGAATAAGTGTCCCTGCAGCTGCACGTTCTGTATCCGCCAAAACGGCGACGGCGCGTACGGCTCCGACAGCCTTTGGCTTGACCGCGAGCCCACGGTGGACGAGGTTCTGTCCGAGCTTGAAAAGTACGACCTGACACAGTTCAGGGAAATTGTTTTCTGCGGCTACGGCGAGCCTATGGAGCGCGCAGAGGACGTAGGCTATATCGGCCGGTACATCAGGGATAATTTTTCCGTACCTGTCCGTCTCAACACCAACGGTCTGGGGGACAAGATTTGGGGCGAGCCTACGGCGAAGGTGCTGGAGGGGGCGGTGGACATTGTGTCGGTGTCCCTGAACCAATGCTCTGCGGAAAAGTACAACGCGGTCACCCGACCAAAATGGGACGACGCTTTCGAGGCGATGATCTCTTTTGCGGCGGACTGCAAAAAATACGTTCCCAAGGTGATATTTACTGTGGTGGATGTTATTCCCATGGAGGACATAAGCCGATGCAAGGCGCTTGCTATGTCCCTGGGGATAGAGCTTAGGGTACGGAACTATGACGGATGATTTGATGATTTAAAGGGGTACAGGTAATTTTTAACGCTTAAAACTTTATTATAAAGGAGAACTTATTATGTCGGGATTTTACGCAAGAAAAGCAGATCACAAGGGTATTGAGGCTGTGGAGCTTGCCGCAGGAGGCTACTATGCTGTAGTCGCTCCTCAGATAGGCAGCAGCGTTCTGCGTTTGCGGGACAACGAAAAGGGTATGGAAATTTTCCGCTACAGGGACGATGTGAGCATTGCGGAAATACTGAATGCCGCAGAGGTGTGGGGACTTCCCACGCTTTATTTGCCTAACCGTTTTGACGGAGGACTTTTAAAGACTTCAGACGGAGAGTATTATCTTCCCGTAAACGAGAGCAGGTGCGGAAATCATCTTCACGGTTTCCTGCAAAAGCGCGTACATAAAATAAAGGCTCTTGCCGCAGAGGACGGAAAAGCTTACGTCACCACGGAGTATGTTTACGACGAGAACGACTTTTTCTTTGCCTGCTTTCCCGTAAAATTTACTGCGGAAATTACGATTGAACTTTCCGAAAACGGCATGAGGCACACTGTCTCTCTGACCAACAATTCCGACAAGATGATGCCTGTTTCAGTTGCAACGCATACTACGATAAACGCTCCCTTTGCGGACGGAGGCAGGCAGGAGGATATCCGTCTGCAAGTCCCCGCCGTTAAGAAGATAAACTTTAACAAGCGCAGGTGGCTTCCGGACGGAACTCAGTCAGAGCTTGACAAGCACGACAAGGAGTACCTGAGCGGCAGGGTACCGGTGCTGAAAAATATCTGCAACGAGATGTACGTCGGCGGCACGCTGAAGCTGGACGGCGAGGATTTCCGCGGATGCGTTATTACCGATACGGCAAGCGGAAAGCGTATCTGCTATGAGACGGACGATAAGTACAAATTCTGGATGATATGGAACGACAAGGGCTTTAAGAATTATTTTTGTCCCGAGCCCATGACAGCTCAGGTGAATGCCCCAAATCTCGATATTCCGAGAGAGGAAAGCGGCTATGAGGAGATCGCTCCTAACGGCAGCTATACGGTTTCCCAGAGGTTTTTCACCAAATAGAATATAAAAGGGGGACAGTAAAAATGAATTTTACAAAGAAAGAAAAAAACGGCATAAGCTGCGTCGTTGTAAGCGGAGAGGGAAAAGCTGTTACGGACGTGCAGTCTGCCCTTGACCTGCTTATGACCGCGGGTTATGAAGCAGGTACGAAAAATATTGCAATTGATAAGAACATGGTTACGGAGGACTTTTTTATCCTCAGTACCGGACTTGCGGGGGAAATACTGCAAAAGTATATCAATTACGGAGGCAGGATAGCGGTTTACGGAGATTATTCGCGCTATACAAGCAAACCTCTGAAAGATTTTATGTATGAAAGCAACAAGGGCAGGGACGTATTTTTCGTTTCGACAGAAGAGGAAGCTGTAGATATGCTTACAAAAATTTAAGGAGGGGTTTCCATGAAGCTTATGTTTGCCTCCGATATACACGGAGACGCGGACTGCTGCGCCCAAATGCTGGAACGGTTTGACAATGAAAAAGCGGACAAGCTTTTCCTGCTGGGGGATATTCTCTATCACGGTCCCAGAAACGATCTGCCCGGCGGCTACGCGCCTAAGCAGGTCATAAAAATGCTCAATGAGCGGCGGGAAAAGCTGCTCTGTGTGCGGGGGAACTGCGATACCGAGGTGGATCAAATGGTGCTTGACTTCCCTATTACGGCGGACTGTTCCCTGCTCTGGCTTGAGGGCAGGACTGTCTTTCTTACCCACGGGCACATATTCAATACCGAAAATCCGCCTGCTCTGAACCGGGGAGACATACTTCTCCACGGGCATACCCATATCCAAATTATCGACGGCAGCAGGGACTATATCTACATGAACCCCGGTTCGGTTTCTTTGCCCAAGGAGGGCAATCCGAAAACCTATATGATATATGAGGACGGTGCGTTCGTCATCCGCACTCTTGACGGAACGGATCTGAATTATTACAGATTATAGACAATTTGTTACTGGATTGTCACTATTTGTCACCGGATTGTTCTCGATATTTTCTTGACATTATTTAATTTTAGTGTTAGAATAAGTTTACAACATAAAAAAAATTATGAAAGAAACGGAGGAATTCAATATGAAAAAAACCTTTAAATCACTGCTCAGCATCTTCCTAGCAGTATTTATGGTCGCTTCGCTCATGGCTATCCCCTCAAGCGCGGCGGCAAAACTCAGCAAAACGTCCGTTACCGTTACAAAGGGTTATCAGACTTCGCTTACGGTTTCAGGCGCTTCAAGCGTAACCTGGTCCACAGGCGACAAGTCTATCGCAACCGTATCCTCAAAGGGTAAGGTAGTGGGCAAGGCTCCCGGCACTACATATGTGTACGCCAAGACAGGCGGCACTACTTTGAAGTGCAAGGTAACGGTTGTTGCGGCAAAAATTACTGCCAACACCTCGGACGTGGAGCTTGATTCCGCAGGAGATTCCCAGATCGTTACTCTGACGGTAAAGGGTTCCCACAGCGGACTTACAGTCGGTACGACAAACAAGAAGGTTGCTACAGCTTCATGGGTAAAGCCCGTTGAGTGGGACGGCAACAAGATCAAGGTAAGAATTACCGCTAAGGGCAAGGGTACTGCAAGGATCAAGGTTTACCTTAAAAAGTATCCCTCTACCTGCTATAAGTACATTGACGTTTCTGTCGGCGACAGCCTTTACGAGGACGATGATACCGACAGCTCCGACAGCAATATGAACATTGTTGCTCTTTCTCAGAAGGTTGACGTAAATGCGAACGGCACCGCTACTCTTCAGGTGTACAGCTCCGATCTTAAAAACATGGGATATTCCGTAAACAATTCAAGGATAGCAACCGTTACCGCGGGAAATACTTCCGGCAATTACAGGAACTTTACTGTAAGGGGTATTTCATCGGGAACTACGACCGTAAGATTCTACGACAAAAACAATACCAAAAAATATGTTGACGTGACTATCAATGTTAACAACGACCTCAAATACTATGAGCTGTATCCCACAAGACCCACAACAATGCTGTCTTCGACGGATAAGATTCTTACGTTCAATGCGAACAATTATACGTCTTACTACATGATAGTACCCGCAAATTACGACCCCGCTCAGGCAAATACTGCTGCGGCTCAGAAGCTGAACAAGTATTCATATTATGAGGTCTATACGACCATTCCCAGCAGACTTGCTTCAAACGATACCTACAATGAGTTTGCTCACACCAATTACTCTTACAATTACGGTGCAAGATACGTTCTGCTCCCTGCAAACTACGACAAAGTAAGGCTCAATACCGTTATTGCAAAGTACAACAACAGATTTGAGTACTATACCATTTACAATGAGAGACCCGTTACAAGCCAGAATGCATGGGATAACGTTAAGACATGGTCTGTTATCGACGCCGCCACCGGAAGATCTATAACAAGATATATGCTTGTTCCCTACAACTATGATCAGGATAAAATTGACAAGATCATCAACGAAGACAAGGGCTCAGGCAGCAATTACATCTATTACAACATCTACACCACACGTCCTATTATAAACACCGAAACCGACAGCATTGTACAGTTTACCAATAAGGGTGTATGGAAGTACATGGTCGTTCCCAAGAAGAATGCTGACGTTCTCAAGAGAAACGAAGCAATCAAGAACGATACAGGCGTTTACGAGCCGTATATCATGTATGAGACTTCGCCTACTCCTAATACCGCTGCCGGCGAATATGTTCTTCCCTCGCAGTACGGTTCAAAGATAATCTATGTTCTTTGTACGTATCCTCAGGATTCCAGTCAGCATCAGCTCATGTACGCTAATGTCAGCACTGCCGCTCCAAAGGGAACGCTGTCCTGATAAAAATAACTGCTAAACTTAAAATACCCGCTGTACCTTAGTACAGCGGGTATTTTTTTGAACAGTAAAAGCAAACGTCCTGGAACGCAAAGCTTCCGGACGTTTTTAACCTAACTTTGTTTACCGTTTGCCGCCCTGTCCAAACCGAAGCTCCTGCTGTGAGGAAGAGGACTGAGGAGACTGGGTATTCTGCATTGACTGCGGCTGCTGCGGATTTTGTGCGGGAACGGTCTTGACAGCCTGACGTGTTCTTCGCACGTCAGCAAGATTGGATTGCAGGCACTCTTCCGTTTTTACAAGAACGTCGTCGATGTACTTGTTTGCGGCGTTTTTAAGCTCCCGTGCCCTGCTCTGAGCCTGATTTATTATATCTGTAGCCTTCAGCTTTGCCTGTTTGGTTATCTCGTCGTTTGAAACAATGACCTTTGCTCTGTCCTCAGCGCGGCGGATAATTGAGTCCGCCTCTTTGTTGGCGTCGGTCATGATAGACTGTCGGTCGCGGACGATCAGCTTTGCCTGTTTGATCTCCTGCGGCAGATTAAGCCTTATTTCGTTTATGTAATCTCTCATCTGGTCGCAGTCAATTATGGATTTTTTTACCGAAAACGGCACCGATGCGGCGCTGTCGAGCAGGTCGTCCATCATATCGAGTATATCGTCAATGATCATTTTTACCATCCTTTCGCTAAAGGGCGAGCCGTAACGGAGGAGCCGCTGCGGCATATTTACTGTTTTGTCATTTCAGTTCCTCGGGTTTTTTCCAGAGACGAGCCTTGATGTCCTCAAGAATACACTGTGGAACGAAGTGGCTTATGTCTCCGCCGAAAGAGGCGATTTGCTTTACTACACTGGAGGAAAGATACATATTTTCCGCGCTGGTGGTGAGGAACACCGTTTCCGCGCCGTCGTACAGTATTTTGTTCGCCAGAGCCATCTGGAACTCATATTCAAAGTCGGATACCGCTCTCAGACCTTTAATGATCGCGCAGGCGTTCACGCTTTTCACATAGTCTGCAAGCAGACCGTCCCAGATATCGATAACAACGTTGTCGAGGTGGGATGTGACCTTTTCGATCATTTTGACCCGTTCGACAGCCGTAAAGCTTGGGTTCTTAACAGCGTTCACCGAAACCAGTACAATTACCCTGTCAAAAAGCTGTGAGGCACGCTGGATAATGTCCCTGTGTCCGAACGTTACCGGATCGAAGCTGCCGGGACAAACCGCAATCCTCCTGCCGGTACTGTTTACAGCGTTCATTCCGCTTCTTCCTCTTTTCCGTTTCTGTAGAGCGTAACTTCTGTTTTTCCGTACCTGTATGTTTTTTGTCTGACAAGTCCGCCGAAGCTTTCGGGAAGGATAAGTCCTTTTTCGTGCTCGCACAGGACTGTTCCCCTGCCGGACATATGACCGCACAAGAGAGGCATGACCTTTTCAATCAGTCCCTTTTTATAGGGGGGATCGACAAAGGCGACATCGAAAGTTTGCCGGCACATTCTAAGGTACTGTTCCGCGTCGGAGTTCATAACGGTGGTTTCGTTTTTAAAGCCTGCTGCGTTGATATTTTCCCTTGCGGTCTCAACCGAGACGCGGGAGCTGTCCACAAATACGCAGGAATTTGCTCCCCGCGAAAGGGCTTCTATACCGAGCTGACCCGAACCTGCAAAGAGATCCAGCACGGCTGAACCGGGCAGATCGAACTGTACAACGGAAAAAACGGCTTCCTTGACTTTATCGGAAGTAGGGCGCACATCCATACCCGCGGGAGCGGAAAGACGTCTGCCTCTCGCGGAACCTGTTATAACACGCATGGCAAAAACCTTTCTCTGTCCCGCAGCACACCTAAATGCAGCAAAAGCTGTATTTGAAGCAGTATTCGGGATCAAAACTTTCTGTAACAATTAATTATACAATATTTTGCCCGGTTTGTAAACACTTATCGGTCAGTTCAAATGTAAATTTTTTCTAAAGCGTATAACGTCTTAAAGCAAAAAGTCCGCAGCAATCCCATAGATTTCTGTGGACGTAAAAACTCAAATTTCATATTGTTTAGGAATTGCTTACAGAGTGACAAATCATTCCTCTCTGTCACTCTGTGGTGTCTGTTGCCGTATGCTGTTCTCTGTGTCCTATCTTTGTGAGCATTTCCTGCGCTGTAGCCGGTACCATCGTTCGGGCTAAACCTGGAAAATAGCAATTTTTTCGCGCAGAGTCGTAGCCTGGGAATTAAGCTCTGCGCAGCTTGCGGCGCTTTCCTCGGCGGTGGCGCTGTTCTGAGCTATTACCTCGGAAATACTGTCGATCTCAGACTTGATGAGCTGCACAGACTCAGCTTGCTTGCCCGTTTGGGTGGCTATGCTTTCAATTAAATCATTGGTCTCGTTGGTTATCTCAATGACCTGTGTCATGGCGTCGGCAGTGCTGTGGGCAATGGCAGAGCCGTTATTTACCGCGTCGATACAGCTTCCGATAAGCACAGAGGTGCTGCTTGCGGCATCTGCGGATTTATTGGCAAGATTGCGCACTTCGTCCGCAACAACGGCAAAGCCTTTTCCTGCCGCTCCCGCTCTTGCGGCTTCTACCGCTGCGTTAAGGGCGAGTATATTCGTCTGGAAAGCAATGTCCTCAATAGTCTTGATGATCTTGCTGATCTCAGCCGCGCTGTTCTCGATGTTAGTCATGGCGGACAGCATATTTTCGATCTGATGATTCTGACTGTTGACCATATCAATGGATTTATTTGACAAAGACCTTGCCTTGTCGGTATTTTGAGCGTTAAGCTGTATATTCTGCGTGATTTCGGCAACGGAGGAAGAAAGTTCTTCCGCGGAGGAAGCCTGGCGCGACGTACCCTCAGCAAGGCTTGACGAGCCGTTGGATATCATCTGGGAGCCGCTGTAGACCTCGTCTGCGGTGGTGTTGATGCTGTCCACAACGTTGTGCATCTGTTTCCGCAGGATCTTGGCGGACTCGGCGATACCCGCAAAGTCCCCCTTATACTCTATATCGGAATAATAGCTGAAATTACCCTTCGACATATCCTTCATCATGGCGGATATATCGGTTATGTACACGTTCAGTATGGAGATAGCCGTGGAGATAGACTTCGCCACGTCCCCTATCTCGTTGTCTTTCAGTTTGCTTGTAATGCCGCTGTTGTTGCTGAGGTTGCCCTGTTCCATTTGGGCGGCCATTTTCTTAACGGTATTTACCGGCGTAACGATCTGCTTGTTTACGAAAATTATTACGCCGACCGCGGCAATTCCCATAAGCACTATTCCTGCAAGCACGCCGGTGAAAATAGCTCTGTTGCGGCTCGCTATAACTTTATCCATAGGACAGCCGGTAAACAGCGCTCCCTTTATGACCCCGTAATCGTCTATGATAGGGGTATAGGTCGCCATATAGTTTTCGCCGAAAAGCTTTGTTTTCTGCTGGTAGACCTCGCCGCCCTTTACCACCTTATCGTATATATTGGAATTCATGGTTGTGCCTATAGCTCTTTCGCCGTTTTCGCCGAGAAGCGTGGTGGAGATACGCAGATTGTCGCAGAAGATCGTGGCATGGTTTTCGGTCTGGGCATAAACATTGTCTACAGCAGAGGTCTCGTCATAGGCGTAGCCCACGATAGCGGTAATACCGTTGTTCTTGGAGACGCTGCGGTAATACAGAGGCACGCCGCTGTCGGTGGAAAGACCGTTCTTAGTAGAGCCTATCGCATTGAACACGCCCTCAGATGAAAGGGCGCAGTTTTCCGTTTTCATGGCAATAATGCCGTCGCTGTTAAGGAACATACCGAAAATGCCGTCCGACTTGTTGAGGCTGTTCCACATACTGTTAAGAGTTTCCTTATCGTTTGCGTTGACAGCGTCAACAAACGCTGAGTCCTCGGAAAACAGCTTTGCTATCATTTCGGTCTCCGAGCATTTCGCGGATATCTCAAAGTCCAGAACGTTGGACGCGATACGCGCGGAATCCATAAGGTTTTTGGTTTGCGCGCTTGAAAAAACGATACACAGCAAAACCACGACTGTGACCATGGCGAGAACAAGCATGAAAATAACGGCAAGCATCGTTGATTTGCCGATCTTAGACATCTTGGATATTTTTGACATAGAATATGCAGCAGACATAGTATATGTTCCTTTCTGAGAAAATCGGTATACAGCTATACTATATAGAACGGGGCGTTCAGTATCGCAGATATGCGTTTTTTGCCCCGGGTACAGTTAGGTCATATTACTCCACTTAATATTGTACAATATCAAGCCTTTTTTGTCAATAATAATCTTACAGATAATTCCACAGCACGGGACAAAATTTGCGCTGCACATTTATAAAAAATGCACAAATTCCAAAAAATCCTATCTGCTTGTCCATAAAAAAGGAACGCCCCGTACTGAAGCGTTCCTTTTTTATTTATTATAGTATACTTATTACTTGCCCACATATTCGCCGTTCTGGATAACGGCTACCATTGCGGATTTGTTGGGTTCGCCGTCCGCGGTAAAGCTCATGGAGCCTGTTGCGCCGTCAACGGTGATCTTTGTCATTGCGCCGATAAGAGCTTCGTTGGAGATATCCCCGCCCGTTGTTTCAAGAAGCGCCTTGATAACGTATACTCCGTCGTAAGCGTCAGCGGCAAACTGATCGGGAGTTGCGTTGTAAGCCTTGTTGTAAGCTTCAACAAAAGCCTTTACCTTTTCATTGGAGCTGTTTGCAACAAAAGGAGTAAGGAAAGTAGCGCCTTCGATGTTAGCAGTGTTTCCGCCGAGCTGGTTGATAACGCCGTCCCAGCCGTCGCAGCCGAAGTAAGGGAGCGAAACGCCTACTGTAGCAGCCTGCTCGGAGATATAGCCTACCTCGGTGTAGTAGATGGGCAGGAACAGGCAGTCAGCTCCGGAGGATTTGATCTTTGTAAGCTGGGTCTTGAAGTCAACGTCGCCGCCTGTAAAGCTTTCGTCGGCTGCAATGGTCATACCAAGCTGACCTGCCTGCTCAACGAAAGCGTCGTGGATACCCTTGCTGTAGTCGGAAGCTACGTCGTAGATGATAGCGGGACTCTTGAGACCCTGCTCGGAAATATACTGAGCCATAAGCTTGCCCTGGAGAGGGTCGGTGAAGCAGATACGGAAGCTGTTGGGCTGCTTTGTGCAGTCCATAGCGGAGCCTGAGGGCGTGATCTGGAGAATGCCGTCGCCCGCAGATTCTTCGGAAACCGCAATGCTGCAGCCGCTTGTTACTGCGCCGAGAACAACGTTTATGCCGCTGTCCATAAGCTTGTTGTAGGCGGAAACTGATTTTTCCTCGTTGCACTCGTCGTCCTCGAAAAGGAGCTCCAGCTTCATTCCGTCTATGCCGCCCGCGGCGTTGATCTCGTCAACCGCTATCTGCGCGCCCTGCTTAACGGAGATTCCGTAGGAAGCCGCGTCGCCTGTAAGAGGACCGATACCGCCGATCTTGAATACGGACGCAGAGGAAACATCGTCGCTGCCGTCGGCTGAATTATCGCCGCCGTTCTGAGAGCCGTTTCCGTCGGAAGAACAGCCCGCAAGGAAAGGAACGGTCATTAAGCCCGCAAGAGCCAATGCAAGGATTTTCTTTGATACTTTCATTTTATTGACCTCCAAAATTATATTTTTTGCAGTACTATAGAAATATAATACTTTTTATTCGTCCGAAAGTCAATGGGGAAAGGTGCTATAAATCACAAAAAAATCAGCTTTTGTTTAGGCGGTTTTCACATATTTAAAATTCTTTGTAAACATTGTATGTTTTTCCTGTAATGATTTTCCCAAAGGCCAATTATTCATTTCGGATGTTTTGCGGCTTTGCTGTTTTGCTCATAATGCCGATAACATCACGCATAAGGTCGAGGGGCTTCTCGTTCTTCATCTTGACGGCAATATAGGCTTTTTCGCCGCCGTTGACCGTTACCCGACTTTTATACGCCGCTGTGAGAGCCTGTATCTGGTCAAGCTCCGCGGATTTGAGATAAAAGAACATTATGCCGTTCCGCTGGGTTATTTCCGTTATGGTCAGCTCGGACGCCATGTTGCGGGTCAGGGCAACGGTGATAAGTCCCTGTATTGCTTTGGGAGGGTCTCCGTAGCGGTCAATAAGCTCGTCGGTAAGGTCGAGGCTGTCCTCGTTTGTTCGCAGGGCGGCTATCTTGCGGTACATATCAAGCCGTCCCGCAAGGCTTTCGATGTAGTCCTCGGGGATATGGGCTTCGATCTGAATGTCGATAAGGCAGTCCTCCGGCTTGGGGGGAGGGGCTTCTCCCTTTTCCTCCGCAATGGCTTCGTTCAGGAGCTGCAAATACATATCGTAGCCTACCGCCTCCATGTGACCGTGCTGTTTTCCGCCCAAGACTGAACCCGCGCCGCGTATCTCAAGGTCGCGCATTGCAATGCGGAAGCCGCTGCCGAACTGGGTGAACTCGCGTATAGCGTCCAGACGGCGGGCGGCTATCTCCGTCAGAGCCTTGCCGCGCCTGAACGTAAAGTATGCAAACGCCCGCCTGTTGGAGCGTCCCACGCGGCCGCGGAGCTGATAGAGCTGGGAAAGCCCCAGTCTGTCTGCGTCCTCGATAACAAGGGTGTTTACGTTGGGTACGTCAACGCCTGTTTCTATAATGGTAGTGCAGACGAGAATATCTATCTCGTGCTCAATAAGCTGCCGCCATATTTCCGACAGCCGCTCTTCTCCCGTCTGGCCGTGAGCAACCCCTATGCGCGCGTCGGGAACCATTTCCTGCAATTTTGCCGCGCACAGATCTATGCTGTCTATACGGTTATGGATATAGTACGCCTGACCGCCGCGGCGAAGCTCCTTTGTTATAGCCTGCGCGATGATTCCCTTGTTGTGCTCGATAACATAGGTCTGGACGGGGTGTCGGTCTACGGGCGGCTCTTCGATAACGCTCATGTCTCGGATACCGCTCATCGCCATATTGAGGGTGCGTGGTATGGGCGTTGCGGAAAGGGTGAGAACGTCCACGCCCGAAAATGTCTCCTTGAACCGCTCTTTGTGGGCGACACCGAACCGCTGCTCCTCGTCGATTATTGCAAGCCCGAGGCTTTTAAACTTAACGTCCTTCTGGACAAGCCGGTGAGTGCCGATTATCATGTCTATTTCGCCGTTTTTGAGCTGCTTTAAAATTTCCTCCTGCTGTTTGGGAGTCCTGAACCGGGACAGAAGCTCTATCTTCATGGGGAAGTGCTCGAACCGTTTCAGTGCGGTCTGGTAGTGCTGCCATGCCAGTACCGTTGTAGGCGCTAAGACCGCGCACTGCTTGCCGTCTTCCATGCATTTGAACGCTGCGCGGAACGCCACCTCCGTCTTGCCGAAGCCAACGTCGCCGCACAGAAGTCTGTCCATGGGCACGGGCTTCTGCATATCCTCCTTTATTTCCTGCACGGAGCGGAGCTGGTCGTCGGTCTCGGTGTAAGGGAATCTCGTCTCAAAGTCGCGCTGCCAGTCGTCGTCCTCGGAAAAGGCAAAGCCGGGAGTCTGACTGCGCTTGGCGTAAAGCCTGATAAGCTCGTCAGCCATGTCCTTGACCGCTTTTTTGACGCGGCTTCTTGTCTTCTGCCATTCCGTTGAGGACAGCTTGTTCAGTTTCACCGCGCCGTTGTCCCGCGGACCTATATATTTCGACACCATGTCAAGCTGGTTTACGGGTACGTACAGAACGTCCGTACCCGCGTACTGAATGGTGATGTAATCCTTTGCTATGCCCTCCATTTCAAGCTTGCGTATGCCGGCAAATTTACCGATTCCGTGAAGAGCGTGTACGACTAAGTCACCTGCCGTGATGTCAGACAGGGACTTTATTTCCTCCCCCTTCTTGGCTTTGCGGAACTTCTTTTTTGAGGACATTGCACGCGCCTGGGTGATAAGCATGGTTTTGATGTCGGGGTAATCGTAACCCGCGCTTACCGCGCCTGTAGCAAGCAGTACAGTACCCGCTTTCGGTTCGGAATTTTCGGTCATTATACCGCAGCTTATCCCCTCTTCGCTCAGATCCTTTGCGATAATGGGCAGGGTTTTTTCCGATCCCGCAAGGACTATCGCAGAGTAGCCGTTCTCACGTGCGTTGTGCAGGTCTTCTATAAGCTGACGTATTTCGCCGCCCCAGGGGGCTGTCTGATTGGCGGTAACTGATATCAGCCGCTTGAACCGCAGGTCGTCCCCGCCGCGGAGAAAGGTGTCAAAGTGCACCAAAGGGAACTGTCCCGCCTTTGAGCATACTTCGCCGAAGTCCGCAAGATAGCCTTCCAGACCCTTGCAAAGCTCACCCGATTCAAGAAGTATCTTTAAGTCCTCAGCGTGCTGTGCGGAAACGTTCTTTGCCTTTTCAAGGCAGTTCCGGTACTCGCAGAAAACCACGGGGCTGTCCTCGGAAAGATAGTCGAAAATAAGAGCGGGCGACTCGTAGGCGAGGGGCATATATTTGTCGATGTTGCCAAGCTCCAGACCGTTTCTGACGCGGTCGGAATCCCGCGTCAGAGCGGCTTTTGCGGCGTCGGCGCGTTTTCCCCGCAGTGAAGCCGACAGCTTTTCCAGAGCCTCGGCAAGTATTTCGGGACTGTCGAAAAGCACTTCCATAGCGGGGGTTATGCGTATTCTGTCAGCAGGGACGGTACGCCGCTGGGACTCGGTGTCGAAATAGGAAAGGGTGTCTATCTCGTCCCCCCAAAGCTCTATGCGCACAGGCGCGGAACTGCCTACGGGAAAAATATCAGCGATTGAGCCGCGGATTGAGAACTGGCTCGCCCCCTCGGCTTTATCGCAGCGGCTGTAGCCTGCCGCGATAAGTCCAGCCGCAAGCTCGGCAAGGTCGACTGTTTCCCCCGCTTTAATTGTGACCGTACGGGGCAGCAGCGCGCTTTTGGGTATTGTTCTCTGCATTGCGGCTTCGGCGGAGGCGCAGATAAAAATATTCGGTTCGTCCGAAGCAAGGCGGCTGAGTACCCCGAGACGTATTTGCTCGTACTCACGGGAAACAGTCTCGGCGGGCGTAAAGGAGAAGTCCTTTGCGGGATACGGAAAGGCGCAGGTCTCTCCCGACAGAGCGTTGATGTCCTCCGCAAGCTTTGAAGCGGAAGACTCGCTGTCGCATATCATCAGCACCGGAGATTTTTTTCTCAGCCCGAGGGCGAAGTGCGCCTTGTGTACAGCCGAAACGCCCGACACCGAAACGGGAGTCTGTCCCCTTTCAAGAGAGTCGAGCATATCCTTGTACGGAGCAAAGTTTTCTATTGCCTTTTTAAAAATATTTGCCATAAAAGACTCCAATTAGAAGATAAAATTACGAATTGTATTTGTTCATGGCTTCGCTTGTTTTGTCCTTTACCATAAGCTCCAGCGATGATACCGCTTTTTCGGTACCCTCAGCCATAAGCTTTTTTTCCTCGTCGGTAAAGCGGGACAGCACCCAGTCCGCAAGGTTGTAGTCCTTGTGGGGCTTTGCTCCCACGCCTATTTTTATCCGCTGGAACGTGTCGAAGCCGGTCAGGTAGATTATGGATTTCATGCCGTTGTGACCGCCGTCCGAGCCTTTGCGCCGAATGCGGATGTGGGAGGGCTCCAGACTTATATCGTCAAAGCATATTATAACCCTTTCGGGGGGGATTTTATAGAAATTCATGGCTTCAACTATCGCCTCGCCGCTGTTGTTCATAAAGGTAGCGGGCTTCATCAGCAGACAGGCAACGCCGTTCACCGCAGCAACGGAAGTCAGGGATTTGAAGCGTATTTTTTTCAGTTGCACTCCGCATTTTTCCGCAAGCCTGTCAAGAGCCATAAAGCCTGCGTTGTGGCGGGTGTTTTCGTATTTTTCGCCCGGGTTTCCCAGTCCCGCTATTATATAGTCGGGCTGACCTGCGGGTTCGTGTTTTTCTTTGTTCAGTTGGTTAAAGATGTCGAAAATGCTCATTTGAGACGTTCCTTTCGGGGGAGTTTTTCTTTTGTTTGCGTCTTGAATTTCTTTGCCGTGGATGTAGTTTCGGGTGCGGACTTTTCTTTTGCTATGTCTTGATTTATTATTGTATTTTATAGTTAGTGCGCGAGTGCGAGGGACAACCATTCAAGACAAAGCAAACAGAAAGTCCGGTCAAAATAGAAAGCAGCAGCTACAACACTTCCGGCACGTACCCCAATAAAAACGGAATACGTGCCGATAAAAATATTCTGCTGTAAAAAATATAAAATATCAGGTGTTGAAAAGGGGAGATACAGGCTTATCCGCGTAAATGCGCTGTATAGCCTGTGCAAAAACGGGAGCAACGGGAAGCACCGTGATCTTGTCAAGCTTCTTTTCCTCGGGCAGAGCAATAGTATCAAGCAGCACAAGCTCCTTTATAACGCTGTCCCTGATACGGTCTATGGCGGGTCCCGACAAAACGCCGTGGGTCGCGCAGGCGTATACTTCTTTCGCGCCGCCGATGTCGAGAATCGCTTTCGCCGCGTTGCAGAGAGTTCCCGCGGTGTCTATCATGTCGTCCACAAGAATAACGCTTTTGCCGCTTACGTCGCCGATTATGTTCATTACCTCGCACACATTGGCTTTCTGACGGCGTTTGTCAACAATGGCAAACGGCACTCCAAGCCGCTGTGCAAAGTTTCTCGCTCTCGTTACAGAGCCTAAGTCCGGGGACACTACCATAACGTCGTCCTTGCAGTCCTTGAATTTTTCCACAAAATAGGGGGCAAGGATAGGTACGCCGAGAAGATGATCAACGGGGATATTGAAAAAGCCCTGTATCTGGGAGCAGTGCAGATCCATTGAAAGCACTCTGTCCGCGCCCGCTACGGAGATAAGATCGGCTACAAGCTTTGCGGAGATCGGGTCTCTCGCCTTTGCCTTTCTGTCCTGACGGGCGTACCCCATATAGGGTATTACCGCAGTAATGCGTCCCGCCGAGGCTCTCTTGAAAGCGTCGATCATAATAAGCAGCTCCATTAGGTGGTCGTTTACCGGAGAGCTTGTGGACTGCACCACAAAAACGTCCGAGCCGCGCACGCTTTCCTTTATGGACACGTTTACCTCGCCGTCGGAAAACGTTACTACCTCGGATTCGCCCAGCGGAAGTCCCAGTTCCTTTGCGATCTCATTTGCGACCTTGGGATTGGAGTTGGCCGTAAAGATTTTGATATCCTTGCCGTGAAGATTCATTTTTAGAAGTCCCCTTTTCAAAATTGGTAATTGAGTGGATTTTTATGCTGCTTTTATGTTATCCCGCACCGCTGTACGGTGCGGTGAATTATGTTCCCAAAATTTTTATATCTCTATATTTCTGCAAGACCTTTTTCAAGCGCGGCGGCAGCTTCGGACAAGCCCTGATTTCTCATTTCATCAAGAAGCCTTTCGGTGGTCTTCATGTCAAGTCTGATGAAAATTTTTATTATTGACTTTATTGTTTCCGCTCCGAACGCCTTGAACAGCTCGTAAAACAGTACCGTGCCCTTGGTATGCACACCCTCGGGACGGCTGCCGTCATCGGTCTTTATAGTTGGCAGGCCGGGGGCTTTTGCCAAATGCTCCCCGATCATTGCGTCAAAAATATCGGTCTTGCCTCTGTCAAGACAGTACAGCAGCATTGACCATTCCGCCGTTGTCTCGTTCAGCCAGTCCTCCCAGCTTCCGCAGTCCGCGCCGCTGCACCATTCATGGGCAAGCTCGTGGGCGTTTATTCCGACAGCTTCCTTTTCGTCCGTACCCGGGGAAATGCAGACGATAAGACCGTCCCGCTTATAGGCTCCGCCGCTTGTCAGCGCGGGGTACAGACACGCCATTTCAGTATGCTTGTCATAACCGCCCTGGAAAAGCTCCTTTGTGTAGTAGTCCAGAACATCCTCAAAAACATTTTTCGAGAACTCGGCAGCCCCGTTAAGAGAGCCGTCGGCATAGTAAATGTCAATGTGCTTTCCCGAAACGGTTTTCAGTACGCTTTTTCTGTATAGTATGAGGTTCATATCCCATTCGCCTGCACTGTAACGCCACAGTCTGCCGTCAGGTTTGCCCTTTACAAGAAAATACTCCCCGCAGCCGCTTATTTCGGCGGATATATCTGCGCTTTGGGACAGCCCGCATGGGAACCATACTCCGTAGCGGTTAAGCTCGATAGTGTCTTCGGTTATAACATTGTGCCAGCCGCTTATTCTGCCGCCGCAGCAAATTTTTACTCTGCTAAAACCGGCGCCGCACGTTACGGAATACTTTTTCACCTCGGCGCAGAACAGCGGTTCGTATACCGATTCCACCGTTATGGGGACAGGATTTTCATTGCAGGATATACTGCTTATTTCTAGTCCGCTGTTAAGGATAAAGGAAAGCTTTGCGACGTTTTCGTTAAAAGAGATATCAGCCGCCTCAAGGAGCTTTTCTCCCTCAAATTGCAGGGAAATTTTCATTTCGGACATATCGGTACGCTCGCTTCTTTAATATTGCTATATTGCTCGATATTACTTGGCGAAGACGAAACAAAAGCTATTGATTACTTCTTGTTCCTGCTTTTCAGCCGCTTGTCGCCGAAGCCCTCCTTAAAGTTCAGAGGACCTCTTTCTATTGCCAGCGCACCGTCGGGAACGTCCTTTGTGACAGTTGTTCCCGCTGCGGTGTAGGCGCTTTTGCCGATCTTTACTGGAGCCACAAGATTTGTATTGCAGCCGATAAAAGCATTGTCGTCTATGGAAATGCGGTGCTTGTTCTCGCCGTCGTAGTTGACCGTTACAACGCCGCAGCCGAAATTTACGTTGGAGCCCACGTCGCTGTCCCCCACATAGGTAAGGTGGGAAACAGAAGTTTTTTCTCCGATAACGGAGTTCTTGACCTCCACAAAGTCGCCTATTTTGACCCTTGCCATAATATGGCTGCCGGGTCTGATGTGTACGAAAGGCCCGATTTTTGCGCCGTCGTCAATTTGAGACTGATACGCCTGAACACTGTTTAACGTTACGCCGTCCCCCACTGTGCAGTCCTCGATAAGACAGTTCGGACCTATCACACAGTTGTCGCCGATAACGGTATTTCCCCGCAGGATAGTACCCTGCAAAATCTTAGTGCCTGCGCCTGCCTTTACGTTTCTTCCAATGGATACTCCGTCGGTGCAGAGGAACTCCACTCCGTCGTCCATGAGCCTTTCGATAACGGCTTTTCTTGCGGTATCGTTCAGCTTCAGCAGCCCCTTGCGGTCGTTTGCGCCCATTACAACGCTGTGGTTGGGGGAAACATAAGCGTCCGCTCTCAGGCCGCGGCTGATAAGTATATAAACAGAATCGGTAAGATAATATTCCCCCTGTGAATTGTTGGGCTTTATTTCGTTCAGGGCTTCAAGAAGGTGCTTTGTTTTGAACCAGTACGCCCCCGAATTTATCTCTCGGATCGCTTTCTGCTCGGCAGTTGCGTCCTTTTCCTCAACTATTCCGGTAACTCCGTTTGCGCCGCGGAGGATACGTCCGTAGCCCGTCGGATCCTTGACCTCGGAGGTTATGATAGTAACGGCGTTTCCCTGACTTGTGTGCTGTTCCAAAGCGGCGGTAATGGTGCCGCTGTCGATAAAGGGAGCGTCTCCGCAGAGAATGAGAACGTTTCCTTCAAGACGTTTCTTTAACCAGTCCACAGCCATCATAACAGCGTGACCGGTACCCATGCGCTGGGGCTGCAAAACTGTTGTGCAGCGGTCTCCCACATAGTTTTCGATTATCTCGGCGCCAAAGCCCTTTACGATGCACATATCTTTAACGTCCGCGTCCTCGCAGGCGGTCATCACCCATTCAAGCATAGGCTCGCCCAGAACCTCGAACATAGGCTTGGGAAGCTCCGACTTCATTCGTTTTCCCTGTCCTCCCGCCAGAATGACGGAGCAGTTTGATCCATTCATAAAAAGACTCCTAAAATCAAGTTTATATTTTTGCGTCATTGACATTATATTAAAAAGTACGCTGCAAACGGAGCATACGCCGTTTTTAAAGCCTGACCCGCAGGGTATTAACCGTGCGGTTTCCGTTACTCCGGGACAGGCTTCGGTATAGTTATCCGCAACATCGGCGGCGCCGTTCATAATACCGTAATCTCAATAAAGCCGTCAATTATCCTCTGCCAATCGTATACTATACATTATGCCATAAAATGAAACAATTTTCAAGAGGAAAGCAAGGTTTTCTCCATGCTTTGGCTTTATTGTGCAAGTTGCACAAAAAATGGCGCTTAAATTTCCTGCCAATCAGTATGGAAAATGGAAGGATTATCTGTTATAATATTATTATAGTCGTGCAAAAATGTAATGCCAAAAATTGGTACAAGCAGTATGTTCGTACCCCGTTGTGTTGCTTGCAGCATTGCAGCATTGCACGAATAAATTTTATTTTTGGAGGTAATACCAATGGCAAAAAAATATTGTTATCTCTTCTCCGAGGGAAACGCAGACATGAGAGAGCTTTTGGGCGGTAAAGGTGCAAACCTTGCTGAAATGACCAATATCGGTCTCCCCGTTCCCCAGGGCTTTACTATCACTACCGAGGCTTGTACTCAGTACTACGAGGACGGCAGAAAGATCAACGATGAGATATTCGCCGAGATAAACGAGTACATCGGAAAAATGGAAGGCATCACAGGCAAGAAGTTCGGCGACAAGGAGAATCCTCTCCTCGTTTCCGTTCGTTCCGGCGCAAGAGCTTCCATGCCCGGTATGATGGATACTATCCTCAACCTGGGTCTTAACGAGGACGTTGTTGATGTCATGGCTAAGCAGTCCAATAACCCCCGCTGGGCTTGGGACTGCTACAGAAGATTTATCCAGATGTATTCCGACGTTGTTATGGAGGTCGGCAAGAAATACTTCGAGCAGCTCATCGACGCCATGAAGGAAAAGAAAGGCGTTAAGCAGGACGTTGACCTTACAGCCGATGACCTCAAGGAGCTTGCAAACCAGTTCAAGGCCGAGTACAAGTCCAAGATCGGCGACGATTTCCCCTCCGATCCCAAGGAGCAGCTCATGGGCGCTGTAAAGGCTGTTTTCCGTTCATGGGACAACCCCCGCGCTAACGTTTACCGCCGCGACAACGATATCCCCTACAGCTGGGGTACTGCCGTAAACGTACAGTCCATGGCGTTCGGCAACATGGGCGACGACTGCGGCACAGGCGTTGCATTCACACGTGACCCCGCTACAGGCGCAAAGGGTCTGTTCGGCGAGTTCCTCACAAACGCACAGGGCGAGGACGTTGTTGCAGGCGTTCGTACGCCTATGCACATCAACGAGATGGAGCAGAAGTTCCCCGAGGCTTTCAAGCAGTTCACAGAGGTTTGCTCCACACTTGAAAAGCACTACCGCGATATGCAGGATATGGAGTTCACCGTTGAGCACGGCAAGCTTTATATGCTCCAGACACGTAACGGCAAGAGAACCGCTCAGGCTGCTCTTAAGATCGCCTGCGACCTGGTTGACGAGGGCATGAGAACAGAGCAGGAAGCCGTTGCTATGATCGACCCCAGAAACCTTGACACGCTTCTCCACCCCCAGTTCGACGCTGCCGCTCTTAAGGCTGCAACACCTGTCGGAAAGGGTCTGGGCGCTTCTCCCGGAGCCGCTTGCGGTAAGATCGTATTTACAGCTGAGGACGCAGAGGCTTGGAAGGCTAAGGGCGAAAAGGTCGTTCTTGTACGTCTTGAAACCTCTCCCGAGGACATCACCGGTATGAAGGCTTCTCAGGGTATCCTGACAGTACGCGGCGGTATGACTTCTCACGCTGCCGTTGTTGCAAGAGGTATGGGTACCTGCTGCGTATCCGGCTGCTCCGCTATCAATATGGACGAAGAGAACAAGAAGTTCGAGCTGGCAGGCAAGACCTACCATGAGGGAGACTGGATCTCAATCGACGGCTCCACAGGTAACATTTACGACGGTCAGATCGCTACCGTTGACGCTACTATAGCCGGCGAGTTCGGCAGAATTATGGCTTGGGCTGACAAGTACAGGAAGCTTAAGGTACGTACAAACGCCGACACTCCTAAGGACGCTCAGAAGGCTCGTGAGCTTGGCGCAGAGGGTATCGGTCTCTGCCGTACAGAGCATATGTTCTTTGAGGCTGACCGTATCGCTGCTTTCCGTGAGATGATCTGCTCCGATACAGTTGAAGAGAGAGAAGCTGCTCTCGACAAGATCGAACCCATGCAGCAGGGCGACTTCGAGGCTCTTTACGAGGCTTTGGAGGGCAACCCCGTTACTATCCGTTTCCTGGATCCTCCTCTCCACGAATTTGTTCCCACAGAGGAAGCCGACATTGAGGCTCTTGCTAAGTCTCAGGGCAAGTCCGTTGATACCATCAAGGCTATCATCGCTTCCCTCCACGAATTCAACCCCATGATGGGTCACCGCGGATGCCGTCTTGCAGTAACATACCCCGAGATCGCAAAGATGCAGACAAAGGCTGTTATCAAGGCTGCTATCAATGTTAAGAAGAATCACCCCGACTGGAACATCGTACCCGAGATCATGATCCCGCTGGTTGGCGAAATCAAGGAGCTGAAGTACGTTAAGGATATCGTTACAGCTACCGCTGACGAGGTTATCAAGAACGCCGGAGCTGACCTGAAGTACGAGGTTGGTACAATGATCGAGATCCCGAGAGCTGCTCTCACAGCCGACGAGATCGCTAAGGAAGCCGAGTTCTTCTGCTTCGGTACAAACGACCTTACACAGATGACATTCGGCTTCTCCCGTGACGACGCGGGCAAGTTCCTTGACGCTTACTATGACGCTAAGATCTTCGAGAACGATCCGTTCGCTAAGCTCGACCAGACAGGCGTTGGTAAGCTTATGGAAATGGCTATCACACTGGGCAAAAAGGTACGTCCCGAAATGCACATTGGTATCTGCGGTGAGCACGGCGGCGATCCCACATCCGTTGAGTTCTGCCACAAGCTTGGCATGACATACGTATCATGCTCGCCTTTCCGTGTGCCTATCGCAAGACTGGCTGCTGCACAGGCGGCAATCAAGGATCAGAAGTAACTGTTGATTCGTTGATTTACGAATATTTCAGAGGTCTCCGCTCTTTTCGGGCGGAGACCTTCTTTTGTAAAAATCACCGAAAAACTATTTACTATTTTTCCAAAATATATTATAATAAAATAAAACCAAAAAAGGAGAATTACCAAATGGCTATGGATAAAAATTACGACAGCAAAAAAGAGACTCTGGACTTTCTGAGAACGGCGGTGCCCGTATCGGCTGCGCTTGTACTGTTTTTAGTTTCGGCGGGCTTTATCGTTTACAAGCTTATAACCGCTTACCGTCACAACGAGCGCTGGAAGGACTACGACGAGTGCGGAATGCAGTAATAAGCAGAAAGCTTGGAATCAAAAGGCAAGAAGTGCGTTTCGCAAAATCAAAGACAAAGGAAAACTGCCATGTATATTTATAACGCTAAAATTTACCCTCAAAAAAATTTCGGGTCTCAGGCGGGAGGCTTAAGCTTCATACCCTGCGGCTATGTCCGCGTTGAGGACGGGAAGATAGCCGAGGTGTCGGGCGGTACCCCGGTAAAAGTTTCCGACGGCGATATCGACCTGCACGGTTTGCGTCTGTACCCCGGCTTTATTGACGCTCACACCCATATGGGTCTTATCGGCGACGGTCAGGGCGCCGAGGGCGAGGACGTGAACGAGGACAGCGATCCCGTTACCCCTCACCTGAGGACTATTGACGGTCTCTGCCACAACGACGGTTATTTTGCCGACGCGCTAAGGGCGGGAGTTACCTGCGTTGTTACAGGCGTGGGTTCTTCCAATCCCATAGGCGGAGACCTTATCGCGGTAAAGACCGCGGGCCGCTGCGCCGACGAAATGCTTGTCAGGCGGGTGGGAATAAAGTTCGCTTTGGGCGAGAATCCCAAGTCCACCTTTTCCGACAAAGACTCCGCGCCCGTGACCAGAATGGCTACCGCCGCAGTTATCCGCGAGGCTCTTTTCAAGGCGAAGCGTTATCTTTCCGACAAGCTTTCCGCAGAGGAAAACGAAGAATCTCTTCCCGAATTTGATATGAAATCAGAGGCGCTTATTCCCCTGCTCAAAGGAGAGCTTAAAGCTCATTTTCACTGCCACCGCGCCGACGATATTCTTACTGCGGTACGTATTGCAGAGGAATTTTCTTTGGACTATGTGCTTATCCACTGCACAGAGGGGCATCTCGTTGCCGGCATTCTGGGGGAGAAAAAAGCGTCCGCTGTTGCGGGTCCTATACTGTGCGACAGGGGCAAGCCCGAGCTTGCGGGTCAGCGGCTTGAAAACGCGGCTGTACTGCACAAAAACGGTGTAAAGGTTGCAATCTGTACAGACCACCCGGAAACTCCCATTCAGTATCTCCAGACAAGCGCGGCGTACTGCGTAAAGTCGGGTCTTCCAAAGGACGAAGCGTTGAGGGCGGTAACCGTCAATGCCGCGGAGCTTGCGGGTATTTCGGACGTTACCGGTGATATAGCGGTTGGCTTGGACGCGGACTTTGCCGTTACAGACGGCGATCCCTTTGATATTATGACTAATGTTAAGATGACGGTTATTCGGGGAAAAATCGTCTTCTCGGAATTAAATCCGTAGGGGACGGGAGACCCGCCCCCCCTACAAATATTTCGCGTAAATTTTGTGCATAATTACATCTTTACAAGGTGATAAAATGGTGATATAATGCATATATAAGGAGGAGGCGAAATATGTCCCCACGGGAAAAAACAAATTCGGAACGCATTAACGTCTTTTTTTCGCCCGAGATTTTAAGCGAATTAAAAAAGCTTGCCGCTGAAAAAGGAACAACGGTAAGCGGACTGGTACGAATGATAGTTCTTGAATTTTTAGCAAAGAAATAACGCAAACTGCTCCCTACCAAAGTTACAGCTTGCGTTATCCACTACAGACAAGAATGTCCGTCCGAAATCTATTATACATCGGAAAGGCTTTCTTGTCAAGACTGTTGAAAGGAAGTTTTTTATGGATAACAATGAATTCAGTTTTGACGCGCTGCTGAACTGCGACGAGTTTTCGCGGTACAAAAGTCCCGAGGCTATATACGCTATGAACGATTTTTTAAATGCCGTCAAAGAATGTGCAGGCGACGAAAAAGCTGTCGAAAAAATCAAGCGGGAAAGCACCAATTTGATGTACTATACCTTTAACGACGCTTTTAAACAGGGCTTTTGCTTTGCTGTAAAATCGCTGAAATTTATGCTTGGGATTTAGCTGTCCGGCGGCAGCTCCATATCCCGAATATCACGGAAAAGTATTGACAAAAGCGATCTTGCGTGGTATAATTAAACTAACGAAAAATAAGGTCGCATTCATTGCAGTGAACAAAAGCGAAAGCCTCCCCGAGTGCTGGTCGGGGAGGCTTTCATTTGGACTGGCGTTGCCTGAGTTTTACTTCCTGTGCCCGCCCAGCCACTTGCAAAGTGCGTCATAAGTAAAATTTCCAAACACACCCGCCGCTGCGGAAACAAGAAACGAAATAAAAAAGTCTATAGCATTCATAGCAGTTACACCTCCTTTCCGCCGAAGCGTGAGGGAGTCGGCAACATAAGTATTATAGCATATTTTGTCATTGCCTGTCAATAAAAGACAGCCGTTTGGCGGATAAGCCGTAATAGTTTCTGAAAGTATTGACAAAAGCGATTTCGCGTGGTATAATAATGTTGCAAAGAAAGTACAAATTTGAGTTCCGTTACGGTTCACAAAAAGCGAAAGCCTCCCCGATTGCCGTCAGGGAGGCTTTCATTTGGGCTGTCGTTGCCTGAGTTTTACTTCCTGCGCCCACTCAGCCACTTGCAAAGTATGTCATAAGTAAAATTCCCGAACATACCCGCTGCAGCGGAAACAAGAAAAGAAAGTACAAATTTTATAAGTTCCATTACAGTTACACCTCCTTTCCGCCGAAGCGTGAGGGAGTCGGCAACATAAGTATTATAGCATGTTTTGTCATTGGCTGTCAATAAACCGAACAGAAAGGAACGAGCGAAAATGCGCGAAATAAACGTAACCGAAATAGAAAACACCGTGCGCGACCTTTGCATAAGGGCTAACCGTTTTCTGCCCAAGTCCCTTGCAGACTGCATATGCTGCGCGGCAAAAACGGAGCAGTCCCCCACGGGGCGCGAGGTGCTGACCGACCTTGTGAGAAATATTGAAACCGCCGAAAGAGAAGAGCTTGCCGTATGCCAGGATACGGGAATGGCTGTTATTTTCCTTGACGTTGGTCAGGACGTTCACTTCATCGGCGGCTCGCTGACGGAAGCTATAAACAGAGGCGTCGCCCGGGGCTACACCGAGGGGTATCTTCGCTGCTCTATCGTTTCCGACCCTCTGGAGCGGGTCAACACCGGCGACAATACTCCCGCAGTAGTCCATACCCGTATTGTGGACGGAGATAAGGTAAATATTTCCGTATGTCCCAAGGGCTTCGGCAGCGAGAATATGTCCGCAATGAAAATGTTCACACCCTCAGCGAGCGTTATTGATATCGAGGATTTTGTTGTGGAGACCGTCTCGAAAGCGGGCAGCAATCCCTGTCCTCCAATGGTGATAGGCGTGGGACTGGGCGGCGATTTTGAGTACTGTGCGTATCTTGCCAAAAAAGCTCTGTGCAGGGACATTTCCGTGAAAAACCCCAAGCAGCTTTATGCGGACATGGAGAAGCGTATCCTTGAAAAGGTGAACAGGCTGGGCATAGGCCCTCAGGGCTTCGGAGGGACCGCCACCGCTCTTTCGGTGGCGGTAGAGCAGGCTCCAACGCACATTGCGGGACTTCCCGCGGCGGTAAATATCGGCTGTCATGTTACGAGACACGCTCATGCGGAGATTTGAGGGATCTATGCTAAAGCGGCACGTAAAAAATGCAGGGGTATTCAATATTAATATTTTTTCATAGCTTTGCATGTGAATGATGTAAATATTATCAGAAAATGGTTGATTGTCTCAAAAAGCATTGATTTACTGACATATACGCAGGATTTCAAGCTGAATTTATTGCCAGTTTACTATTTTTGAGGGAATAATTACTGCCCCCCGAAAATCTGAATGTAAAACCGCCAAAACAAAAATTGAGGATTTTCTTTAAAAACCATTGTAATTTTATGAATTATGTGGTATACTATCTTTACAAGTAAATTTCCGCAGATAAAAATGCAAACATAATTTAAGGAGCTGATTTCAATGAAAGGTTTCGGAGCTGTTATTCTTGCTCTGACTTCTGCTGCTGCCGGCGCTGCCGCTGCGGTTTTCGCTATGAAAAAGCGCGAGGAGATCGAACAGTACGATTACGATTTTGACGATGACGACGAGGTTTACTTCGATGGCTGCGACGAATGCGGCTGCGACGGATGCGCTGATCTCGGCGGCGATATGGACGAGCTGAACAGCCTTGACGCTGACTCTTCCGAGACGGCTGGCGAGGCTTCCGACGCGGGTCAGGGCATGGATTTCTGAATCGGACGTCAGGTATCAGAGGATAGAGGCAAGAATTTTATTCCGCTTCTATCCTCTGATTTCTGTTCCTTTTTCGAAAGCTTTTACGTACAGGCAAACAGGCAAACATCGGAGGATAAAATTATCTTCCGTTTCTGATTCTTATTTCGGGGGACTTTATGGGCGAAAAACTTAGGCTTGACAAATTTCTTTCGGGACAGCTGGGTATTTCCCGCGCCGACGCAAAGGAGCTTATCAAAAAACGTTTTGTAACGGTAAACGGCGGTACCGCAAAGCTGTGCGATATGAAAATAAACCCCGAGAGGGACGCGGTTTGCTGCGAGGGGAATGCCCTGACGTACCGTGAGCATATCTATATTATGCTCAACAAGCCTGCCGGAGTTGTATGCGCGACCCGTGACAGGCTTTCGGAAACGGTGCTGGAGCTTATTCCCCGGGAAATCAGACGGAAAAACCTATTCCCCGCCGGCCGGCTGGACAAGGATACCGAGGGCTTCGTACTCATTACTGACGACGGAGAGTTTGCTCACGCGATACTTTCCCCGAAAAGGCATGTGGACAAGCGGTACTTTGCTGTGCTGGAAAATCCCGCCTGCGAAGAGGACGTAAAGCTGTTCGCTTTGGGCATGACCATAGACGGCGGAGAAAAATGTCTTCCCGCAAAGCTGGAGCTTACGGAAAACCCGAAAGAGGTCTTCATTACTCTGCGGGAGGGCAAGTATCACCAGATAAAACGCATGGCGGAGGCTTCGGGGAACAGGATAGTATACCTCAGGCGGGTAAGCATTGGAGGTCTTGAACTGGACAAAAGACTGAAAGCAGGCGAATTCAGGGAGATATCACCGGAGGAGCTAAGGCAGCTGAAGAACTGAAAAAATATACAAAAAATCAGTGAAAAATTTGGCAGGAGGCATTTTTCTGCGTATCGCTTTCCGCACGGGGGTTTATCTTATAAATTGCACAAATAAACCGTAAAGATTTATGCAAAAACATAACGTTTTGCCCTTGCAGACTCAAAAGATGTTATTTTTTCGTCAAACTAAATAAATAAGGTTTTAGAAGTTTGGTTAATAAATAACTTGAAATTTATATAGAAAATTTGGTATTATATTATCGTAGCCTAATATTATAGGCAAGACTAATTTTGGGAGGTTCGTACAGAATGGCTAGTTTATCACTCAGATCCATTTATAAGAAATACCCCGGCGGCGTAGTTGCCGTTTCAGACGTTAACCTTGAGATCAGAGACAAGGAGTTCGTTATCCTTGTAGGTCCTTCCGGTTGCGGTAAGTCCACAACCCTCCGTATGATCGCAGGTCTTGAAGAAATTTCCGAGGGCGAGCTTTACATCGGCGACCGCCTTGTAAACGACGTTGCCCCTAAGGACAGAGATATCGCGATGGTTTTCCAGAACTACGCTCTGTATCCTCATATGACCGTATACGACAACATGGCGTTCGGACTTAAGCTCCGCAAGGTGCCCAAGGACGAGATCAACCGTAAGGTTGAGGAAGCCGCAAGAATACTTGACATCTCTCACCTGCTCAGCAGAAAGCCTAAGGCTCTCTCCGGCGGTCAGAGACAGCGTGTTGCTTTGGGACGTGCGATTGTTCGTGAGCCTCAGGTATTCCTCCTTGACGAGCCTCTCTCCAACTTGGACGCTAAGCTCCGTGCTCAGATGAGAACCGAGATATCCAAGCTCCACCAGAAGCTGGGTACAACATTCATCTACGTAACCCACGACCAGACAGAGGCTATGACGATGGGCGACCGTATCGTTGTTATGAAGGACGGCTTCATTCAGCAGGTCGACTCTCCCCAGAACCTCTATACAAGCCCTGTTAACCAGTTCGTTGCGGGCTTCATGGGCTCTCCTCAGATGAACTTTGTTGACGCTGTTCTCAGAAAGATCGAGGGCAAGTACACTATCGAGTTCGGCTCCGAGGACACCAAGACAAGCCGCGGCAAGAAGTACTATGTTGAGCTTCCCGAGGCTAAGGTTGAAGAGGCTGTTCTTGAAAACTATGTTGACAAGGAGATCGTTATGGGTATCCGTCCCGAGAATATCCACGACGAGGAAATGTACCTCTCCGCTGCCAAGACCGGCGTGATCGATGCTAACGTTGAGATCACCGAAATGATGGGTGCAGAGACCTTCTTGTACCTGAACTGCGAGGGCATTCCCCTTACAGCGCGTGTTGACCCCCGTTCTACAGCACGGCCTCAGGATACTATTAAGGTTGCTCTTGATCCCAACCACGTTCACATCTTTGATAAGGAAACTGAGAAGACTATTGTTAACTGATGACCGGTTTGAATCAAACCCCGCTTCCGTTATTGGAAGCGGGGTTTTTGTAATCAGCTTTCTTCGGGCGGAGCGGGACGTTTTCTTATATCGGTAAGACCTAATATGAAATCCGTGCTTACATCATAAAAATATGTAAGCTTTATCAGCAGCGGCAGAGGAAGCTGAAGCTCGCTGATTTCATATCTTGAATAAGTTTGTTGGGTGCAGCCGAGGTATTCCGCGACTTGGCGCTGGTAGAAACCGTGTTCCCCGCGAAGTTCTTTGAGCCGTGGTATCGTAAATTTTTCAGACATGATTTTTCCTCCCGATAATAGTAATTGTAGACATTATACCACATTATTGTTTATATTGCAAGCTAAATGCAAAATATTTTGATTGCTAAATTAGTGTATAATTGCACATAAATATAGTGCATAATTATTATAAAATAATTATTTTTGTAATAAGGTGATACTATGTTTAAAGTTCAGAGAGGTTATGACGGCATGGTTACTAAAACTTTTCGGCTGCCGGAGGTTCTTGTGGAAAAACTTCTCGTAATTGCGGGGAAGAACGAGCTTTCGCTGAACAAGCTGGTTATCCAGTGTCTGGAGTATGCCGTGGAAAACATTGACGAGGACGACCTGCCGGATGAAATGTCCGCAAATGACTGAAACCGAAGACCCTGTTCGGAAGAACCGGGTCCTCGGTTTGTATATTTGTAAATTCTTGTTCAAGTCCGCAAAAAGCATTGTGTTTTCAGGAAAACCGTGGTATAATGTTTATGTATTTTTACCGAAAGGAGCGCGGCAATATGACTGCCGAAGTGAATTACGAAGCCCTTGTCCTGTTCGGCAGGTTCGGAGGGGCTATGCTGGGACTGCTTCTGCTCGTGTGGCTGATTGCAATCTTTACTCCAAAGGCCGCGAAGCTGATCGACAGGCTTATGGGAAAACCGCGACCCGAAAGGGTGGAGGATAATATTAAACCCGAAGAATACGAGGTACATTCGATTTTTGAGGACGTACCCTTTAAGAAGCAAGAGGCACAAGAGGCAAGAGATAAGGATAAATAGAATACAGCGGATAAAGCTTCTAACCTCTGTCCTTTAATTTCTATTATCTGAAAAGGAGTAATCTGTTATGGCAAAGGATAACAAAAAAATGGTGGAAGCGATAACCTCAATGGACGAGGACTTCGCAAAATGGTACACCGACATCGTTAAAAAGGCGGAGCTTATCGAGTACACCTCCGTCAAGGGCTGTATGGTAATACGTCCCTACGGCTACGCTATATGGGAGAATATGCAGCGCATCCTGGACGGTATGTTTAAGGCTACTGGACATGAAAATGTGTGTATGCCTATGTTCATTCCCGAAAGTCTTCTCCAGAAAGAAAAAGACCACGTTGAGGGCTTTGCACCCGAGGTTGCATGGGTAACTCACGGCGGCAGCGAGAAGCTGGAGGACAGGCTCTGCGTGCGCCCTACCTCCGAGACGCTTTTCTGCGAACACTATGCCAATATCGTGCATTCCTACCGCGATCTGCCTAAGCTCTATAATCAGTGGGTATCGGTAGTGCGCTGGGAGAAAACCACCCGTCCGTTCCTTCGTTCGAGGGAGTTTTTGTGGCAGGAGGGTCACACTATTCACGCTACCGCCGAGGAGGCTATCGTCGAGACAGAGAAAATGCTGAACGTTTACGCAGAGTTCTGCGAAAAGAGCCTTGCAATGCCCGTTATCAAGGGCAGAAAGACCGACAGCGACAAGTTTGCGGGAGCGGAGGCTACCTACGCTATCGAGGCTCTTATGCATGACGGCAAGGCTTTGCAGGCAGGCACCTCCCACTATTTCGGGGACGGTTTCGCTAAGGCGTTTGAAATTATGTACACCGACAAGGAGAATAAAAAGGTGTACCCCCATCAGACCTCCTGGGGTGTTACAACGCGTCTTATCGGAGCGATAATCATGACCCACGGCGACGACAGCGGACTTGTTCTGCCGCCTGCGGTGGCGCCTGTTCAGGCGGTCATCATTCCCATTCAGCAGTTCAAGGAGGGCGTTCTTGAAAAGGCTAACGAGCTTGCGGAAAAGCTGAAAGCGGCGGGTATACGCGTTAAGGTTGACGACAGTGACAATTCTCCCGGCTGGAAGTTTGCGGAGTACGAAATGAAAGGCGTGCCTGTGAGAATTGAGATAGGTCCCAAGGATATCGAGAATAATCAGTGCGTTTGCGCCCTCAGGTACAGCGGAGAAAAGAAAACAGTTTCACTGGAAAACAGTCTTGAAACATTTAAGAACACGGTTGCCGAAATGCTTGAAAAAGAAATTCCCGAGGGAATGTTCAATAAGGCAGCGGAAAACCGCGAGAAGCATACCTACAGGTGCACAAACATGGAGGAAATTACAAAGGCTCTGGAGGAAAACGGCGACGGATTTGTAAAGGCGATGTGGTGCGGCGACGAGGCTTGCGAGGACAAGGTGAAAGAGGTCACGGGCGTCGGCTCGCGGTGTATACCCTTTGATCAGGATGAGTTTTCGGACAAGTGCGTATGCTGCGGCAAGCCCGCCAAGCAGATGGTTTACTGGGGAAAAGCGTACTAAGAGCATAACCTGCGGCAATTTCACGCAGAAAATGTACAAAAGCTAAGCCTAAAATCTTGCGTATACGGATTTTGACGAGAGGGTTTGCTTACATTTTCAAAGCGGAATTGCTGCAACGGAGGTTACAAAATTAACTGGAAAAATCGTGCAGACGAACTTTCAAACGGTATAAAGCGGGAGGAAGCCGGCTTTCCGAAGCGGGTTGCTTCCTATGATGAAATTGGTTCTGAACAGCCGGCAGTAAATTCAGCCGTGTGAACATCATTATTGAGTTTATCGGGTGATCGTGCTTGTAATTATAAAATTGATTATTCGGCGGGTAAGCATATGAAAATGAAAAGATTTTTGGCGGTAATGTTATTGCTGTTTGCGATAACGCAGTTTGGCGGCTGTTCCTTAAAAAAGGAATACGACCTTTACGGCAAGGCTCGGGTTGAGGCTTTGCGGGAGCGCGCAAAAGGCTGGCAGAGCGGTCGGTATCTGCTGACCAATATTGATACGGATATTATGGATCAGGCGTTTTCCTTTATGTACAATGAGGACGGTTCCCAGACTTATCTGTATGAGCGGGTCTCGGAGGAAAACGGCTATTACGCCGAATTTTCCGACGGGGAGACCTTTTATGTGCTTAGCGGCGGAGAGGCAAGCGTTTTAAAAAGCGACTCGGACGGGTATGTTTCCTACGGCAGGGAAAACCCTCACCCTTACAGCACAGGAGACCTGCTTTTCTATGAGAACCTGTTTGTGAAGTCTTCCGAGGAGGTACCCTGTGAGGACGGCGGGGTCTGCTACAGATATTATTATAATACGGATAAGATAAACGATACTCTCGGTACAAGTCTGACGGAGTTTGTTACGGAGTACGTTTTCAATGCGGACGGAGACTTTGAATATTTTGTTCAGAGAAATTCAGACGGAGAAAGCAGCTATTCCTACCGTATCGACATTATTGACGCGGATAACCTGACGGAGATAGAAAATCCCGCTTTGGCTTAGTTAGGGAAGATATGCTAATCGGCAGTATAGACGGCAGCGAAAAATGCGTTGCCGTCTTTTATTTTAAAAGAAATTTTTGAAAAAACTTGACGGATTTGCGTAAATGATGTACAATTTATAATATGAAATAGAATAAATTTCTATTTCAAAAATTAATTTTTGGGAGAGGTTTTTATGAAAAAGGTATTAAAAAACTGGCAGCAATTTGTATCTCGGCTATAATGGCCTTGTCGGCTTTGATTGTTCCTGTATCGGCAGAAGGAATTGGAGAATTTGAAAAAACTAAAATTATAAGTGAAATGGAGGCGGCGGGGTACAGACTGATGAGCGATGCTGAGGTCGCGGAAATGTATTTAAATATTGGAGTTACTGCGAGAGCGGGTGTGGCATTGCCTTATTCCGGCGATATATATTATACAGGCACGGCTGATGCGGCATATTCGCCGATATTCGATGTATCCGGTGAAATGTCAAATGCAACAAAGATTAAGATGGAATGGAAAGCATATGACGGAAAAAGCAAAATGCGTACGGAACTCCAGCTTTATGTTCCATACATTGGTTGGTTTGACGAAACAGCAAAGAATATTAATACGCCTTCCGCTACACTTAATTATCCTACAACAGTTGTTAGCAACGTAACACAGTTTACGGTAAAATTTGAGAGATATCAAAGAAATGCAAACTATGAAATTACAGAAGAGTGTTCTACGAATTTTAGCTATACTATTAGTTTAGCGTAATTTGTTGGTGGAAAGGTTTTTGCATGAAAGTAAAAGCGAGAAACAAAATTATCACAGCGGCATGCACCTGCGCCATACTAGCGGCTGCCGCTGTGCCTGCGGTTCTTTTTGCAAGCGCGAAGCCCGTATTCGGCAGTGCAGCGTTTAGACCCGTTCCCGAAAAAATTATTATGGCTTATACCTTTGACGGTATGACTTTCCCTCCCGCTTTGGAGCTTGCCGCGAAAAATTATCCACCGACCGACGAGGGGTGGGGGAGAAGCAGCAGGACGTCAACCTTTATCAATGACGTCAACCAAAATATCGAAAAAGCCCTCGCTGAGTATCTGGACGGTAATTACAGCGAATATTACGTCCATGCGGGCATTAACGAAAACACCCGCGAAAAAACGGTGATGGTTTTTCACGGCGACGGGGTGCCAGCAGGCGGCGGCGAAAGAGCAATGATAAGCTTTAAGCTCTCCGTGGATTGGAACGAGGCGAAAAAGCCGGACGGCGGGGACTTTGTTGAGATAAGCTGAAACGGAATCGGCGGTATTTGTCGGGCTGCCGGATTTTTGCCCGAAATATCAGTATGCCCCAAAATGCGGCGTTTTATACGGTAAATTTGAAATATTGTTTAAAATGCATAAAAATCTGTGGAAAAATTCCTGAAAATTCTACGGCTAAAAATTGCTAAATTGGCATTACCCCCTTGCAATCGGACGGGGGTAATGCTATAATAATATGCGTGACTTGTTTGACTGCAAGTGTTTATGTATATGTTTTTGCGAGGAAACGGAAGGTTGCCTGCGGTTTGCAGGGGAATTTCCGCGGAGTATGTCCGGTCTTGAACCGGGCGGCTGCGATAGTGAACGCTGTGTGCGCTTAAACCGTGAACGGCTTTGTGCCTGTTCATAGGTAAGCCGCGTTTGTATCCGCTCGGAAAACAGTTCGTTTTTCGGGCTTTTTAGTACAAACGGGAGGAAACACACGGAGGCGTGTAATGCTGCGGCGCGTTTTAAACGCGGTAGGCATTGATTATTGCGAAACTCGTCCCCAAAACAATCAGAAGTTATTCAGGAGGCGATCGTTAATGGCAGTCAATGAAAAAATCAGAATCAGGATCAAAGGTTACGACCATGCAGTAGTCGACGCTGCTGCGGCTAAGATCGTGGACGCTGCTAAAAGAAGCGGCGCAAGAGTAAGCGGACCTATTCCGCTTCCCACCGACAAGGAGATCATCACCATTCTCCGTGCGGTTCACAAGTACAAGGACAGCCGCGAGCAGTTCGAGATGAGGACTCACAAGAGACTTATCGACGTTATCAGACCGTCCGACAAGTCTGTTGAGGCTCTGCAGGGTCTTGAGCTTCCTGCGGGCGTTGACGTTGTAATGGAAATCAAATAAGCGGGGAACGTCCCGCGGCGAGAGCTGCCCCACGGATTGGATACGGCGTATCCGAACTTTGATAATGCCCCCATCAAGGGGGCGGGCTGCAGAAACAGCTGCGGAGATGTTCCGGCTTATCATTTCCCAAAGACGTCCCCCGTAGAGTAATGTTGCTGAAAGGCAACCAATAACCAAAAGGAGGAAAAACTATGACAAAGGCAATCATCGGCAGAAAAATCGGCATGACGCAGATTTTCGATGAAGCGACCAACAAGGTCATCCCTCTGACCGTCGTTGAAGCGGGTCCCTGTGTTGTCGTTCAGAAGAAAACAGTTGAAAACGACGGCTACAGCGCGGTACAGCTCGGCTTCGGCGATATGAGGGAGAAGCTTGCGAACAAGCCCATAAAGGGTCATTTCGCAAAGGCTGACGTTGCTGTTAAGAGAACTCTTAAAGAGTTTAAACTTGACGGCGCGGAGGAGATGGAGGTAGGCGCTATCCTGAAAGCGGACACCTTTGCTGAGGGAGACATTGTTGATGTTTCCGGCACATCAAAGGGTAAGGGTTTCCAGGGTACTATCAAGAGAAACAACAACTCCAGACTGAAGGAGACCCACGGTTCGGGTCCTGTACACAGACACGCCGGCTCTATGGGAGCCTGCTCGTCCCCTTCCCGTATCTATAAGGGCAAGGCGCTTCCCGGTCATATGGGCAGCGAAAAGGTTACCGTACAGAATCTTCAGATCGTCAAGATCGACGCAGAAAACAATCTTATCGCGGTCAGAGGCGCAATTCCCGGTCCCAAGAACGGCATTGTTACCATCTGCGACTGCGTAAAAAAGAAAAAGGCTTAATGGAAGGAGGAAGCAGTAATGCCTAATATTAAAGTACTGGATATGACAGGCAAAGAGGTTTCGGATATCGAGCTGTCGGACGCTGTTTTCGGTATTAAGCCCAACGAGTCTGCTATGCACACAATGGTTGTGAATTATCTCGCTAACCAGAGACAGGGCACACAGTCCACCCTTACCCGCACTGAGGTAAGAGGCGGCGGCAGAAAGCCCTGGAGACAGAAGGGTACGGGTCATGCAAGACAGGGTTCCACACGCGCTCCCCAGTGGATGCACGGCGGAATTGCTCTCGGTCCCAAGCCCAGAAGCTACCGCTTTACTGTAAACAAGAAGCTTAAGAGACTGGCTATGAAGTCCGCTCTTTCGACTAAGGTCATCGACAACAATATCATTGTTCTCGACGATATCAAAATGAACGAATACAAAACAAAGACCGTTGTTGATATGCTCAAGGCAGTTAATCCCGACGGAGCTAAGGCTCTCATCGTTATGCCCGAGGTGAACAGCTTCGTTGTAAAGAGCGCGGCTAACATTCCCGGCGTAAAGACTGCTTTGGTAAACACTATCAACGTTTACGACATCCTTAACTACGACAAGTTCATCGTTGTTAAGGACGCGGTCGCCAAGATCGAGGAGGTGTACGCATAATGATAGCACAGGATATTGTTATCAAGCCCATCATCACCGAAAAAAGCATGGAAGGGCTTCAGGAAAGCAAGTACACCTTTAAGGTTGCTATGGACGCCAACAAGATCGAGATCGCCAAGGCTGTCGAAGAGCTTTTCGGCGTTAAGGTAGCTAAGGTGAACACTATGCACGTAAGAGGCAGATCCAGAAGAATGGGTATGCACAGAGGCTTTACTCCCGACTGGAAGAAAGCGATAGTTACTCTTACGGAAGATTCCAAGACCATCGAATTCTTCGACGGCATGATGTAAGCAGGGAGCCCCCGTGGTAGCTTGCACTCGGTGCAAGAAAGTCACACCCCGCAGTTGGATACGGCGTATCTTAACTGTGCTAAGCCCCCTCAAGGGGGCGGGCACCAGAGTGCGGACAATGGCGAATCGGCAGTGTGCGCGGCGGTGTTTGGAGCAGAGGGTACAGTTTCTGCCCTCTATCTTCTATCCCCCTATCATCTAAATGGTATGCGCTATGGGAGAGCTGCTCCCGAAAAGCATACGGAAAAAATCTAAAAAAAGGAGCTGAACTGCAATGGCTATCAAATCATACAAGCCTACGACGCCCTCCAGACGTCAGATGACTGTTACCGATTACAGCTGCCTTTCCAAGGTCGATCCCGAGAAGAGCCTTCTTGCTCCCCTCAAAAAGACCGCAGGCAGAAACAGCTACGGCAGAATAACTGTTCGTCACAGAGGCGGCGGAAGCAGAAGAAAATACAGAATAATCGACTTCAAGAGAGATAAGCAGGGCATGAACGCTACTGTTCTCACTCTTGAGTACGATCCTAACAGAAGCGCGTTTATCGCTCTCGTTCAGTATGAGGACGGCGAGAAGAGATATATCATCGCTCCCAACGGTCTGGCTGTTGGCGACACCGTTACAAGCGGTTCCCATGCGGACATCAAGCCCGGCAATGCGCTGGCGCTCTGCGATATCCCCGTAGGTACTTTCATTCACAACATCGAGCTTTATCCCGGCAAGGGCGCGCAGCTTGTGCGTTCCGCAGGAAATATGGCTCAGCTCATGGGTAAGGAGGACAAATACGTTCTCGTTAGACTTCCCTCGGGCGAAATGAGAAAGATCCCCGCTAACTGCATGGCTTCCATCGGTCAGGTATCCAATATCGACCATGAGAACGTAAGCCTCGGTAAAGCCGGCAAGACCCGTCATCTGGGTATCAGACCTACAGTCCGCGGTTCTGTCATGAACCCCTGCGACCACCCACACGGAGGCGGTGAAGGCAAGTCCCCCGTCGGCCGTCCCGGACCTGTTACCCCTTGGGGCAAGCCCGCTCTCGGATACAAGACCAGAAAGCAGCACCACCGTACAGACAAGTTTATTGTTAAACGCCGTAACGGTAAGTAAGCGGGTAGCGTCCGCAGGACGCGAACCGGAATGTTGCGTAACCGATGTTACGTTTCACCGATATTCAGCAATCGGCATGAGCCGACTCATTGAGATCATAAAGAGAATTTCACCTGTGAAATTCCGCCAAAAGGAGGAGGGGCAGAGGTCTTACCTCTTACCTCTTACCTCTAATTTCTGAAAGGAGGAAAACAATGAGCAGAAGTATCAAGAAGGGACCGTACGTCCAGGAGGTCCTTCTGAAAAGAGTTATCGCTATGAACGAAGCGGGCGAGAAAAAGGTTCTTAAGACATGGAGCCGTTCTTCAACTATCTACCCCGATTTCGTAGGTCATACCTTTGCCGTTCATGACGGCAGAAAGCACGTTCCCGTATACGTTACGGAGGACATGGTAGGTCACAAGCTGGGCGAGTTCGCTCCCACAAGAACCTACAAGGGCCATGCAGGCTCCAAGGTTTCCAACAACGGTAAATAATCAGGCAGAGAGGAGAATTTAAAATGGAAGCAAGAGCATATCTTAAAAATGCTCGGATCGCACCCAGAAAGGTTCAGATCGTTCTCGACCTCATCAGGGGAAAGGACACCGAGACCGCTATGGCGATCCTTCAGCACACACCCAAGGCTGCCTGTGAATACCTGGAGAAGCTTCTGAAGTCCGCGGTAGCAAACGCCGAGAACAACTTCGGAATGGACAGAGACAACCTCTACATTTCCGAATGCTTCGTTTGCCCCGGTCCTATCATGAAGAGAATCATGCCCAGAGCACAAGGCAGGGCGTTCCGCATACTCAAGAGAACTTCCCATGTTACTCTTGCAGTAAAGGAAAAAGAATAAGCCGAAGAGGAGGTAAACTAAATGGGACAGAAGGTTAATCCGCACGGTCTGCGTGTAGGCGTTATTAAGGATTGGGATTCCCGCTGGTTTGCAAACAAGGCAACTTTCGGCGATACTTTGGTTGAGGACTACAACGTCCGTAACTATATCAAGAAAAACCTTTATGCAGCAGGCGTTCCCCGCATTGAGATCGAAAGATTCGCAGACAAGGTAAGGATACACGTTCACTGCGCTAAGCCCGGTATCGTTATCGGACGCGGCGGTGAGAATATCGAAAAGCTCCGTCTGGACATCGAAAAGATGATGAAGAAGTCCGTTTCCATCAATATCGTGGAGGTAAAGTCCCCCGATATGGACGCTCAGCTCGTTGCCGAGAGCATCGCAGCTCAGCTTGAGAACCGTGCTTCCTACAGAAGAGCTATGAAGCAGGCTATCGGCAGATCAATGAAGCTGGGAGCCAAGGGTATCAAGGTAATGGTAAGCGGACGTATCGGCGGCGCCGAGATCGCACGTTCCGAATCCTACCACGAGGGCACTATTCCCCTCCAGACTATCCGTGCCGATATCGACTACGGCTTCGCTGAGGCTGCCACAACTTACGGCAGGATCGGCGTTAAGGTTTGGATCTACAAGGGAGAGGTTCTCAAGGGCGACGTTGCCAAGGCAAGAGTCATGGCTGAAAGATCCGAGAGAAAGCCCCGCAGAAACAACGATGACAGACGCGGCGGACGCGGCGACCGCAGAGAACGCGCGCCCAGGAGAGATAGAGAAGGAGGTAATCAGTAATGCTGCTTCCTAAGAGAGTTAAGTACAGAAGAGTACAGAGAGGCCGCCTTACGGGTAAGGCGTACCGCGGAAACAAGGTTTCCAACGGCGAGTACGGCTTGCAGGCTCTTGAGCCCGCATGGATCACTTCCAATCAGATCGAGGCTGCCCGTATCGCGATGACCCGTTATATCAAGAGAGGCGGTCAGGTTTGGATCAAGATATTCCCCGACAAGCCTATCACAGAAAAGCCCGCCGAGACCCGAATGGGTTCAGGTAAAGGTTCCCCCGAGTACTGGGTGGCGGTCGTTAAGCCGGGCAGAGTTATGTTTGAGATCGCCGGAGTAAACGAGGATATCGCAAGAGAGGCTATGCGTCTTGCTATGCACAAGCTTCCCATCAAGTGTAAGTTTGTTAAGAAAGAGGAGGCGAGCGAATAATGAAGGCTGCGGAAGTTAGAGATATGACTACTCTTGAGCTTGACAATAAGCTTGCCGACCTGAAGAAGGAGCTTTTTGCCCTTCGCTTTCAGCACGCTGTAAATCAGCTCGACAACCCTACGCGTCTCAAGGCTGTGAAGAAGGACATTGCGAGAATAAAAACTATTCTCCGCGAGCGTTCCGGTTCAGAGCAGTAAGTGAAGGAGGGAAACAAAAATGGCTGAAAGAAATCTCAGAAAAACCAGAGTTGGCAAGGTAGTTTCCAATAAGATGGACAAAACCATTGTTGTTGCTATTGTTGATAACGTACAGCACCCCCTGTACAAGAAGATCATCAAGAGAACGATCAAGCTTAAGGCTCACGATGAAAATAACACCTGCAATATCGGAGACCGCGTTGAGATCATGGAGACACGTCCCATTTCCAAGGATAAGAGATGGCGTCTCGTTAAGGTCATCGAGCAGGCTAAGTAAGGCGCGAAGGTGTGGGAGCGCTTGCAGAGCCGTGATGCTCATGCGGGCGAAACACACGGCGGCGTTGGATATTTATCCGAACATTCAAACTAAAATTACCTATGTGGCAGAGCAGAAAAGAAGCTTTGGGGCGGATATCTTGCCTCTTGCTTCTTGAACTCCTGCTTCCGGTAGGGGAGGAGAATAAAGCTATGATTCAGATGCAGACTTATCTGAAAGTCGCCGACAACACGGGCGCAAAGGAACTTATGTGTATCAGAGTTCTTGGCGGCACCCGCAGAAGATACGCTAACATCGGCGATGTAGTGGTTGCTTCCGTTAAGAAAGCAACACCAGGCGGCGTTGTTAAAAAAGGCGACGTTGTTAAGGCAGTTATCGTTCGTTCCGCAAAGGGTCTCCGCCGCGAGGACGGTACCTATATCCGCTTCGACGAGAACGCTGCCGTTATTATCAAGGAAGACAAAAACCCCAGAGGTACCCGTATTTTCGGACCTGTCGCCCGTGAGCTGAGAGACAAGGACTATATGAAGATCCTGTCCCTTGCTCCCGAGGTTCTGTAAGGAGGCGTCACGAAATGAATAAACAGCACAAACTGCATGTTAAAACAGGCGATAACGTCGTTATTCTGTCCGGCAAGGACAAGGGCAAGCAGGGTAAGGTCCTTGAGGTTTCCCCCAAGGAGGGAAAGGTGATCGTCGAGGGTCTCAACATTGTTACAAAGCACGTTAAGCCCAGACAGATGGGGCAGCAGGGCGGCATCGTAAAGTGCGAGGCTCCCCTCTACGCGTCAAAGGTAATGGCTGTATGCCCCAAGTGCGGCAAGCCCACAAGACTTGCTCACAGGATTGAGGCGGACGGCTCTAAGGCAAGAGTATGCAAGCACGCAGACTGCGGCAAAGCTTATTAAGGAAAGGAGTTAATTGATATGGCATCTAATCTTAAGGAACTCTATGTCAGCACAGTGGCTCCCGCTTTAATGAAAAAGTTCGGCTACAAAAGCGTTATGCAGATTCCTAAAATCGACAAGGTCGTTATCAATGTCGGCGCAGGCGAAGCTAAGGAAAACGCCAAGGTCATCGACGCTATCATGACAGACCTTGCAGCTATCACCGGTCAGAAGCCCGTGGTATGCCGCGCTAAAAAATCCGTCGCGAACTTCAAGCTCCGCGAGGGTATGCCTATCGGCGTTAAGGTAACGCTCAGAAGCGAAAAAATGTATGAATTTCTTGACAGGCTCTTCAACGTTGCGTTCCCCCGTGTTCGTGACTTCAGAGGCATCAACGGAAATTCCTTCGACGGAAGAGGAAACTACTCCACTGGTATCAAGGAGCAGCTTATCTTCCCCGAGATCGAGTACGATAAGATCGACAAGGTTCGCGGTATGGATATCAATATCATCACTACCGCAAACACCGACGAGGAGGCAAAGGCTCTGCTTGAGCTGATGGGCGCTCCGTTCGCCAAGTAATAAGGGAGGGATATTCAAATGGCTAAAACGTCTATGAAGATAAAGCAGCAGAGAACTCCTAAGTTTAGCACAAGAGCTTACAATAGGTGCAAGATCTGCGGCAGACCTCACGCTTATATGAGAAAATTCGGCATCTGCCGTATATGCTTCAGGGAGCTTGCTCACAGCGGTCAGATTCCCGGCGTGAAGAAAGCAAGCTGGTAATCAGAGGCAAGACTTAAAGATGCAAGAGGCAAGAAAGCCTCGGACAAAATACAGCGGTCAAAGGGTCGGACGCAAAAGCAGTTTTGGGCTTCTTGCTTCTGAAACTCTTACGCGAAACAGTTTAAAATACTGAATTGTTCACTCTAGTAAGGAGGTTAACCGTTATGCAAATCACAGATACGATTGCGGATATACTGACGAGAATCCGTAATGCGAATTCCGCAAAGCACGCAACAGTTGACGTTCCCGCTTCCAATATGAAAAAGTCTATCGCTCAGATCCTTGTTGACGAGGGTTACATCAAGAGCTTTCAGATAATCGACGACGGAAAGCAGGGAATCATCAGGATCACGCTGAAGTACGGCGAGAACAAATCCCAGGTCATCACAGGTCTGAGAAGAGTTTCCAAGCCCGGACTTCGTATTTATTCGAGCTGCGAGGATATGCCCAAGGTTATGAAGGGTCTCGGTATCGCTATCGTTTCCACTTCCAAGGGCGTTATGACCGACAAGAAGGCAAGAGAGCTTCACGTCGGCGGAGAAGTCCTTGCGTTCATATGGTAAGGAGGAACAGATATGTCCAGAATAGGTAAAAAGCCCGTTGCTGTTCCTGCCGGAGTCGACGTTAAGATCGACGGCTCAACCGTTACGGTAAAGGGACCCAAGGGTACTCTCACAAATACGTTCAACCCCGATATCATCATCAAGCAGGAGGGCGCCGAGATCATTGTTGACCGTCCTTCCGAGAATAAGCTGCACAAGTCTCTCCACGGTCTGACAAGAACTCTTATCAACAACATGGTTGAGGGCGTTACAAACGGCTTTTCCAAGTCGCTTGAGATCGAGGGCGTCGGCTACCGTGCCGCAAAGCAGGGCAAGAACCTTGTTATGAACCTGGGTTATTCCCATCAGGTCATCATTCCCGAGATCGACGGCATCACTATTGACGTTCCCAACGCTACAAGCATTGTGGTAAACGGCATAGACAAGCAGGTCGTAGGTCAGTTTGCGGCTGAGATCCGCGAGAAGAGACCTCCCGAGCCGTACAAGGGCAAGGGTATCCGCTATGCGGGCGAGAGAATCATCCGCAAGGAAGGCAAGGCCGGTAAGGGTAAGAAGTAAGCCCGAAGCCGCATAAGAATCCTAACTGATGGAATGGGACAGTTTGAAAGACAACTACTATTCCTGTTATGAAAAGGAGTTGAATTTAAATGGTAAAGCAGATCAACAGAAAGGCTGCAAGAGCCAAGAGACAGATCCGCGTTCGTTCAAAGATCAGCGGCACAGCCGAGTGTCCCAGACTGAACGTTTTCCGCAGCGCCAAGAACATCTACGCTCAGATCATCGACGATACCGCAGGAGTTACCCTTTGCGCGGCTTCCTCTAAGGAAAAGGGCTTCGATGGCAACGGCGGAAACAAAGAGGGCGCTTTTAAGGTAGGCAAAATGATCGCCGAAAAGGCTGCCGCCAAGGGCATAAAGGACGTTGTTTTCGACAGAGCCGGTTATCTTTATCACGGCAGAGTCGCAGAGCTTGCAAACGGCGCAAGAGAGGGCGGTCTGAACTTCTAAGGTTCGGACGATCAACTAACAAGGAGGTAATACTTTTGGCAAACGCTAAGATAGATGCTTCTGCTATGGAGCTTACGGAAAAAGTCGTTGCGATCAACAGAGTTTCCAAGACCGTTAAGGGCGGACGTATTTTCAAATTTGCCGCTCTCGTGGTAGTAGGAGACGGAAACGGCACGGTAGGCTTCGGTATGGGCAAATCGGGAGAAGTTCCCGACGCTATCCGCAAGGGTATCGAGGACGCTAAGAAAAATCTGATAAAGGTATCCCTCAGGGGTTCCACAATTCCTCACGAGATCATCGGCGCATTCGGCGCAGGCAGAGTTCTTATGAAGCCCGCCGCTCCCGGTACCGGCGTTATCGCAGGCGGTCCCGTTCGTGCGGTGATCGAAATGGCAGGAATCAAGGATATCAGAACAAAATCCCTGCGCTCCAATAACGCGTGCAACGTGGTAAGAGCTACTATAAACGGTCTTGCTCAGTGCCGCAGCGCTAAGGAAGTCGCTGAGATCAGAGGCAAATCCGTTAAGGAAATTTTAGGTTAAGGAGGATAAGGACATGGCTATTAAAATCAAGCTTGTCAGAAGCCTTAACAGCGTTAAAAAGGATCAGGCTGCAACCGCTCATTCACTGGGACTCCGCAAGATAGGAGACGTTACCGAGCAGCCCGACAACGACGCTACAAAGGGCAAGATCCACAAGATCGCCCATCTCGTAGAGGCCACCAAGGCATAAATTACGCAAGGAGGTGCGAAAGCTAATGAAAATTCACGAATTATCCCCCGCCGCGGGCTCCGTCAAGGACGTTAAGCGCGTAGGCAGAGGTCACGGCTCCGGAAACGGCAAGACTGCCGGCAAGGGTCATAAAGGTCAGAACGCGCGCTCCGGCGGCGGCGTAAGACCCGGCTTCGAGGGCGGTCAGATGCCTCTCGCAAGACGTATCCCCAAGAGAGGCTTCAATAACATTTTCGCAGAAAAAATGACGGTTATAAACGTTTCCGACCTTGCGAAATTCAAGGAAGGCACCGTTGTTGATACCGATATGCTCAAGGCTGCAGGTATCATTAAAAAAGCCGATAACGGCGTTAAGATTCTCGGTAAGGGCGAGCTGAATGTTAAGCTTACCGTACAGGCTGCCGCTTTCTCTGAGTCGGCAAAGGAAAAAATCGAGAAGGCAGGCGGGAAGGCTGAGGTGATGTAATGTGTTTAAGACTTTCAGAAATGCCTGGAAGGTTCCTGAGTTAAGGAATAAGATCCTTTACACATTACTCGCTATCCTCATATTCAGGATCGGCTGTCACGTACCCGTTCCGTTTATGGACCCGGAGGCTGTGCAGAGTATGTTCGCCGAGGGTAACTTCCTCAGCTACATGAACATTCTCTCCGGCGGCGCTCTTTCGCAGGGTACGCTGTTCTCACTGTCGATCCAGCCGTATATCAACGCTTCGATCATTGTTCAGCTTCTGACATATGCGCTTCCCCCGCTGGAAAACCTCCAAAAAGAGGGTGAGTCGGGAAGAAAGAAGCTCCAGAGGATCACAAGCTTTGTTTCGCTCGTTATTGCTCTTGTAATGGCTTACGCTTACTACCTGACGCTTAGGAACAATCACGCGCTCAACTATACGAGCGGCTTTGCCGGAGTATTTACCGGCGCGGTAATAGTTCTTGCGTTCGCGGCGGGAGCAAGCCTTGTGGTATGGCTCGGCAACAGAGTCAACGAAAAGGGCATCGGCAACGGTATTTCGATAATACTGTTCGCCGGTATCGTTTCGAGAGGTCCGGGAGCTATCATCAATATGTTTATCAACGCCAACGAAAACAAGCACCTGTATATCGTAATACCTTTCGTGCTGCTTGTGTTTGTGGCTATGATAGGCTTTATCGTTTTCATGAACGAATCGGAAAGACGTATTCCTATCCAGTACGCAAAGCGCGTAGTGGGCAGAAAACAGTACGGGGGACAGAACACCCATATCCCTATCAAGATCGCAATGAGCGGCGTTATGCCTATCATCTTTGCAATGGCGATCATGTCGCTGCCGTCCACTCTGTCGATGTTTATCGATCCCGCAAAAACAGCTAACCCCGACGGGTTCTGGCATAAGTTCTATGTGGGATTCCTCAACTTCTTCAGCTACCAGAGTCCTTGGTACGCGATACTTTATTTCCTGCTGATAATCGCATTCAACTATTTTTACGTTTCGATGCAGTATAATCCAATCGAGATCGCCAATAATCTCCGTCAGAACAACGGCGGCATACCGGGCATACGTCCCGGAAAGCCAACCAGTGATTACATCCAGAGGGTTCTGGGCAAGATCACATTGGTGGGAGCTTTCTTCCTCGGCGTTATCGCTATACTGCCTATATTCACCAGCCTTGCCATCAAGGGTCTGAATATCTCAATGGGCGGTACTTCGATACTGATCGTTGTAAGCGTTGTTCTTGAGACTGTAAGAACACTGGAATCTCAGATGATGATGAGACATCACAAGGGCTTCCTGGAATAAGCGGGAAAGCCTGTGCAGGCAAACGCATACAGGAAGATCACCGACCGATCAAAAGCCGGAAGTACGGGGCGAAGGCTTCGTCTTGTTTCTTGCTTCCCGCTTCTGAACTTCTGAAAGGAGTACTAATATGAACCTGATTTTATTGGGCGCTCCGGGCGCAGGAAAAGGCACACAGGCAGAGGTCATCAGCGAAAAGCTGGGCATACCTCAGATATCTACGGGTAATATTCTCCGCGAGGCGGTAAAGAACGGTACGGAAATGGGCGTTAAGGCAAAGGGCTTTATGGAAAGCGGCGCTCTCGTTCCCGATGAAGTGGTTATCGGTATCCTCAAGGACAGGATCGCCGAGGACGACTGCAAGAACGGCTTTATTCTCGACGGATTCCCCAGAACTGTTCCCCAGGCAGAGGCTCTGGAGAGCATGGGCGTTAACATCGACAAGGTAATTTCCCTTGAGGTTGCCGACGAGACTATACAGGGACGTCTTTCGGGAAGAAGAGTCTGCGAAAAGTGCGGCGCTTCCTACCATGTGGAGTTTAATCCTCCCAAGACCGAGGGCGTTTGCGACAAGTGCGGCGGCGCTGCCGTTCAGCGTAAGGACGACGCTCCCGAGACTGTTATCGAAAGACTCCGCACCTACCATGAGCAGACCGCTCCGCTGGTTGATTTCTACGGAAACAAGGGCAGACTGGTCAAGGTTCAGGGTCAGGACGAGGTAAAGGATACTTCGGAGCTTGTATTAAAAGCGGTAACTGCTTGAAAAGCAGCGGACGCTAAAGAAGCGAGATTATAATGATTAGTGTAAAATCCAAAAACGAGCTGGAGAAAATGCGCAAAATATGCGCGGTGACCGCTAATGCGCTCCACTTCGGCGGACAGTCCATAAGAGACGGAATGACTACTCACGAGCTTGACAAAATTATTCACGACTATATCGTTCAGCACGGCGCAAATCCATGCCTTGTGGGATACGCGGGCTTTCCCGCATCGTCCTGCATAAGTATAAACGACCAGCTGATTCACGGCATCCCCTCCAAAAAGGTAAGGATAAAAGAGGGCGATATCGTAAGCGTGGACGTAAGCGCCGAAATGGACGGCTTTCACGGCGACACGGCATACACCTTTGCCTGCGGGAAAATTTCCAAGGAGGCGGAGCAGCTGCTGAAGGTCACCAACGAAAGTCTCTATAAGGGCATCGAACAGGCGGTGCCGGGCAACAGGATAGGCGACATCGGGCACGCGGTGGAGGAATACTGCACTGCTTACGGCTACAGCGTATGCAAAAAATATATCGGTCACGGAATCGGACGCAAGCTTCATGAAGACCCTGAGGTGCCGAATTACGGCAAGGCAGGGCACGGTCCGAGGATCGTGGCGGGTATGACCTTCTGCATAGAACCCATGATCAACGCGGTAGGCGAGGACGTAAGAGTCCTTCCCGACGGCTGGACCGTGGTGACGAAATCGGGTTCTCTTGCCGCTCATTTCGAGCATACGGTGGCAATTACTCCCGACGGACCGGTCATACTGACCAAACCGACTCTTTGATCTGAGAGGAGGAAAATGCAATCGGGAGGTATTCTGTGGAAATTAGACCCGGAAGTGTGGTAAGGTCTTTAGCGGGCAGAGACAAGGGCGGCTTTATGGTCGTGGTCTCGGCGGCGGACGGATACGTTTTTCTGGCGGACGGCAAGGAGCGGAAGCTTGAGTCTCCGAAAAAGAAAAGCATTAAGCACGTCGCCCCCACAAAAACCGTTATAGATCTGCGCAATCTGACAGACAGAGGGCTTAGGGCCGCTGTCCGCGGATTTACGGACGGTGCGCCGGACGACGCTCCCGTCGAAATATCGAACCCATAAGGAGGCATTTGCTTGTCTAAGGAAGATGTTATCGAAATTGAGGGCACAGTCATTGAAGCTCTGCCTAACGCAATGTTCCAGGTGGAACTTGCAAACGGACACAAGATTCTCGCCCACGTTTCGGGCAAGCTCAGAATGAACTATATCAGGATCGTTCCGGGCGACAAGGTCACGGTGGAAATGTCCCCCTACGACCTGTCAAAGGGCAGGATCACCTGGAGAGCAAAATAAAAGTAAGTTTTTCTAAGTTACAAAGGAGGTATTCAACATGAAAGTAAGACCTTCGGTTAAACCTATCTGCGAAAAGTGCAAGGTTATCAAGAGAAAAGGCAAAGTCATGATTATCTGCGAAAACCCCAAGCACAAGCAGCGTCAGGGCTGAGGCGGGCAGCCCCCGCGGGCATATATGTTTTTAAGGGGCTGTACGAACGGGTAAAGAAATGTGAAATGTAACTTTTCTAACCTCTAACCTCTGGTTTCTCCTAAGAGCAGAAGAGGTGCGAGCGTACTAAAGACATTCAAGAACAAGTCAGTTATCAAACAAAAGCAAATCTAATACGGAGGTGTATTGTAAATGGCACGTATTGCCGGCGTTGACCTGCCGAAGAACAAGAGAGTCGAGATCGGCCTCACTTATATCTACGGCATCGGACGCAAGTCCGCTGAAGTTATCCTCGCAAACACAGGCGTAAATCCAGACACGAGAGTTAAGGATCTCACCGAGGACGACGTGGCTAAGCTTCGTGAATATATCGATCACAACATCATGGTTGAGGGCGACCTGAGAAGAAACGTTGCTCTTAATATCAAGAGACTGGTTGAGATCGGCTGCTACAGAGGCGTCCGTCACAGAAAGGGTCTCCCCGTAAGAGGTCAGAGAACCAAGACTAACGCAAGAACCCGCAAGGGTCCCGTTAAGACTATCGCTAACAAGAAAAAGTAAGGAGGGACTAATCAAATGGCTCAGGTCAAAGGTAAAAAGACGGCTGTCAAGAGACGCCGCGAGCGCAAGAATATTGAAAATGGAGCTGTTCATATTCAGTCCACTTTCAACAACACGATCGTAACGATCACAGATACTCAGGGCAATGCGATCTCATGGGCTTCTGCCGGCGGACTCGGCTTCAGGGGTTCCAAGAAATCCACGCCTTTCGCAGCTCAGACTGCCGCTGAAACAGCTGCTAAGGCTGCTATGGAGCACGGTCTCAAAACTGTTGAGGTTTATGTTAAGGGACCAGGCGCAGGACGCGAGGCTGCTATCAGAGCTCTCCAGACAGTAGGTCTCGAGGTAAAGCTCATTAAGGATGTTACTCCTATTCCCCACAACGGATGCCGTCCTCCCAAGAGAAGACGCGTCTAATTTACAGGAGGTGTTATTGTAAATGGCAGTAAATAAAGAACCTATCCTCAAAAGGTGCAGATATCTGGGCATAAGCCCTATGGTTATGGGTATTTCCAAGGAGTCCAACAGAAATCCCGGAGCCAACAACAGAAAGAAGCTCTCCGAATACGGTATGCAGCTGAAGGAAAAGCAGAAGCTGAAGTTTATCTACGGCGTTCTGGAAAAGCCTTTCGAGCACTACTTTGAAATTGCCGAGAAAATGGAAGGCAAGACCGGTGACAACCTTATCACCATTCTTGAATCCAGACTCGACAACATCGTTTACAGAATGGGTCTTTCCCTCACAAGACGCGAGGCAAGACAGCTTGTTACTCACAGGCATTTCACAGTAAACGGCAAGCGCGTTAATATCCCCTCTTACAGAGTTAAGATCGGTGACGTTATCGCTCTCTATGAGGGCAGCCGCAGCAGCGAAAAGTTTAAGGCTGTTGTTGAGCAGACCGCCGGCAGAGTTGTTCCTCTCTGGCTTGAACCCAACAAGGCTGACTTTGCCGCTAAGGTGGTTCGTATGCCCGTTCCCGAGGATCTGGACTACGAGACTCAGACTCACCTTATTGTCGAGCTGTACTCCAAGTAATAGGCAGAATACGTTATCCGCAATTCGTAATAGGAGGGTTTTATCATGCTTGAACCAATTCAGAAGGCGGAAATTGAGACCGTCGAGCTTAAAAGCAACGGAACCTACGGCAAATTCACTGTTGCTCCGCTGGAGCGCGGATACGGACATACTCTCGGCAACAGCCTGAGACGTGTTCTGCTCTCTTCTCTTCCCGGCGTGGCTGTTACATCCGTCAAAATTGACGGCGTTCACCACGAGCTGTCTACAGTTCCCGGCGTTAAGGAGGACGTTACAGAGATCGTCCTTAACCTTAAAGGACTTACCGCAAAGCTTCACAGCGAGGGACCAAAGACTGTCTATGTGGAAGCTGAGGACGAGTGCGAGGTAACTGCGGGTGATATTAAAACTGACTCCGAAGTGGATATTCTTGTTCCGGAAATGCATATTGCTACACTCGGCAAGGACGCTAAGCTTTATATGGAGATCACCATTGATAAGGGACGCGGCTATGTTCCTGCTGAAAAGAACAAGCAGGTTTCAGGCTTCGGCATCGACGTTATCGCGGTGGATTCCATCTATACCCCTGTACTGAAGGTGAACTACTCTGTTGAGGATACCCGTCTCGGTCAGGTAACAGACTACGACAAGCTTATCTTAGAGGTTTGGACGGACGGCGTCGTATCCGCAAAAGAGGCTGTTTCGCAGGCAGCCAATCTCCTCATTGAGCATCTGAAGCCGTTTACCGAGCTTTCCGATGAATCCGCGATCACTGAGATAATGATCGAAAAGGACGACAAGGGTAAAGAAAAAATCCTTGAGATGACCATTGAGGAACTTGACTTGTCAGTACGCTCCTTCAACTGCTTGAAGAGAGCGGGAATCAACACGGTGGACGATCTTATCAACAAGTCCGAAGAGGAAATGATGAAGGTCAGAAACCTGGGTAAGAAATCCTTCGACGAGGTAAAGGAGAAGCTCCAGTCACTGGGCTTTGACCTCAGCTCCGAAGAGGAATGACCCGACGCGGCAGCCAAAGCGCCGCAAACTTTGATATGTTAGGAGTGAATATAAATGCCGGGAACCAGAAAACTCGGACGCACAAGCGACCACAGAAAGGCTATGCTCAGAGCTATGGTGACATACCTGCTTGAGAACGGCAAGATCGAAACAACAGTAACCAGAGCCAAAGAGGTTCGCGCTATGGCGGAGAAGATGATCACTACCGCCAAGACGAACGACCTGCACTCCAAGCGTCAGGTTCTTGCTTACGTCACCAAGGAGGACGTGGTAAAGAAGCTGTTTGACGATATCGCGCCTAAGTATGCCGACAGAAACGGCGGCTACACAAGGATCGTCAAGATCGGTCCCAGACGGGGCGACGCTGCTGAAATGGCTATTATTTCACTGGTTTGATTTCATGAATAATTTAAGGGTACCGCAAAAGGCTGAGCCTTTACCCTTGCCGCCGTCTAACGAAAGAACATACAGTACTCTCCCGAGACGGCAGTTTAGCTTAAATATAAGGGTACCGCAAAAGCGCGGTACCCTTTTTGTTTTATGAAAGCCTGAGAGAGTCAGTCCCTGATAGCTTTTTTTGCCTTGTTCACAATGGACTTGTCGTTCTCATAGGTAAGCACCGAGGTGGCGTGCCCGATGTCCACCCACTTGATCTCGGCGATCTCGTCCTCCTGGGGAACAAAATCATAATTTTTTGCCTTTGCTATAAAATACACCACTACTTTTTGCGCGTCCTTGCGGGGAAAATACTGAACGGTCTCGCGGAAAGTGGGATCAATAATGACGTCCACGCCGGTCTCCTCAAGGATTTCTCGTTTGGCAGTCTCGGTTTCCGTCTCTCCGTCCTCAACGTGTCCCTTGGGGAAAGACCAGTGTCCGCTGTTGATGTGTTTGATGAGCAGTATCTCAATGTTGCCGTGATGTTTACGGTAGACTATTGCGCCGCAGGATTTTTCATGGGTCATATGTACTTCCTTTCCGAAGCCGTCCAAAGGCTGAGTCTTTATGCGTTCCGCCGTCTACGGCATGAAATTGCAATATTCTTCCGAGACAACGGTTCAGATTAAGCATAAAGTCTGCACATAAGGCTGAGCTTTTACGCCTGATGCTGCGGACGGTTCTGTGATAATATAAGTTAGTATAATTATACCACAAAATATCGCGTTTGTCTCGTATTTTTTTAAAAAAATATAAAAAAGTTGACGAAAGAAAATAATTTGTACTAATAACCAATTAAAATATCAAACTAAAATTTGCATATATGATTTTAGCGCAGATTTTTTATTTGCATTTTTAACCGATTATTAGGGTTACATAACAAAAACCGGCAGGAGGATATGTCAGCCTCCTGCCGGTCGTTTTATTCCGATGCGGCAGCGGAAACCGTAGTCGTTACGGCGTTTTCATCATTTTTTATTTCGCTGAGCTTGTCGGTTATGACGGTCTTGAAGCGGTCTATGAGTTCAATGATAGGGTAGTCCACCTCGAAGTAGGTGTGAGTCCAGAAGCCTTCGTCAAAATCGTAGGTAAGCTCTCCGCTTTCGTTTACGGCGGTGTAGTCCGATTCGTCGAAGTATTCCTCGCCGTTGATAAAAAGCTTTTCGGCTTCCCAGTGAACGTCGTAGTTTAGAGCGTCGTCCCTGTTTTCTTTGTTTGCTTGTTTTACAAGACGTTTTATAGTGGTTTTAAGCTCGATAAACTTGATGTTTTCGTCAAGCTTGTTTGGCTGAACATAAACGGCAACCTTTCCCGAGGATTTGTTTTTAACGTCCAGCACATAGCAGCGGAAGTTTTCCGACGGAGAAACGATCCCTCCCGGAGGAGTGAGCAGCGTATCCACCGTAGTGACTGTAAAGACGTTCATGATAAGGAAAAAAGCTATGCTTCCGAGAATGTACATCAGCAGGAATATTGTGCCGAAAACAGTCTTTACTGTGTCATTCATTTTACAGCAGAAAAAGCCGAAAAGCGTTACCATTGCCGCAGGTATCAGCAGCGGCCAGTTGCCCCAGTCCAGCAAAAGCGTGGGAAAGAACATCACCATATTTATCATACTGATAAGACAGGTTATAAAGGACCGTCTCGTATAGAAGAACAGGAGTCCCGCCACAAGCGAAAACGCCGAATAGATAACCGCAAACATTGTTTTGTCGGTGTATACAATGTCGTAAAAAAATACGGCATAGGCAAAATATATCAGGCAAACGGTATATGCCGAGCAAAGAATGCTCACTGCAAGTATAAACCATTTGTTGGTGACTATCTTTTTTATTTTCTCCATTTTTTGAATATGCTCCTCTTGGGAACAGTCTCCTTTCGCATATGTTCGGTATTTTCCGTTCCGGAAAGTTTTCACTCTATAATAATACCCTGAATCAGGAAAAAAATCAAGAACATTTTGGTTACATAGATTTCATGAAGATTACAGCTGCGGAAGATCGGCCGCAGCAGAAAAATCCCCCGCCGGCTGCCGCAGGGATACGGATCGTCCTTCGGGGGAATATTGTCACAATTTTATTACGAAAAGCGTTTGATCGCCGAGGATACGATAAGACCTATTCCTCCGACTATAACAAGGATAAGTACAACCAGCAGGACTGTAAGGATAATATTTGTTCTTGACGAAACCTTTTCAGAGGACGTTACCTCTTTTGCGTAATAATCCCCTTTATTGGCAATTATGTTTCCGTTGGGGTCTGTAACGGAAAAATCGTCAATATAAACTATATCGCCTTTATGCGGAAGAAACGTTGGGATAGTAAATCCCACACGGTTATTGGTAGCGTTCTGCGGTATCTCCAGCGTGACGGTTGTCCATTCGCTTGTGCTGAGAGTCCCGGGAGTTGATGTAAGCCAAATCATTCCGTCGGAGAACAGCGAAAGATTATCATAAAAGCCCTCGGCATTTTCACAAAGAAGCACGCTCATTTCCACTGTACAGCCCTGAAAGCTGTCTAATCCGAGTATGGCGGAGTCGATATACATTCCCCCAAAACGGTTTTCCGGTTCTTCCGGAACATTTTCCGAAACGAGCAGAGAGCCGTTTCCGTTCTTGGATACAAGCGTTGTCTGAACAGCCTGAAAGCCTGTTTCTTCAACTGATCCGTATGTCTGCCACTGGGTCAGCGCGGCATTGGTATCAAAGCAATACGCAGCCTCGCCGTCGTTCAGCGCGGATACGGCAAAAGCCGCGCTTGCCGCCGTAAGTACGGAAGCGACCGCCGCCGACAATAATTTCTTTAATTTCATTATGCGTTCAATCCTTTCGGTTTATGCCTTAACAAGCGCGCCTCACCCAAGGACAACACCGGATCAGCGGATACGCAAAATATGCGAGGCTTGCTGATAACACAAAGTTATACTAAATATTTTAGTATAAAAAACAAATCTTGTCAATATATTTTGTCTGATTTGTCACAATTTTTTCCTACAAATTAACGGCATAAATGTTAATTAATTGTCAATCAGAACTATGATTTTTTGCAGGGGACAAATAGCTGAAATAAGCTGAATAATTTGTCCCCTGCAAAAGAATTGCCGGAATATTAGTTTATTCGTTGGCGAGAATTACTTCGCTTACAAGGTTTCCGGGGAGCTGCTCGTATCTCAGGTGTTCGAGAGTGAAGCTTCCGTGTCCGCGGGTAATCTGGCGAAGCTGAGTGGTAAAGCTCTGCATTTCCCTTGTGGGGACTTCCGCTTCGATAACGGTCATTCCCTTTTTGGCTGCGGGGTTCATTCCTATTACTCTTCCGCGGCGCTTGTTAAGGTCGCCCATGATATCGCCCGTGTTGTCGTCGGGAGCAGTTACGGTAAGCTTGCCTATAGGTTCGAGGATAGTGGGATCGGCTTGCTTCAGACCCTCCTTAAAGGCAATAGAGGCAGCCGTTTTAAACGCCATTTCTGAGCTGTCAACGGGGTGGTAGGAGCCGTCTACAAGCACGGCTTTGAGTCCGGTTACGGGGCAGCCAGCCAGAACGCCTTTTTTCATGCTTTCCTGCAAGCCCTTTTCAACGGCTGGGAAGAAGTTCTTGGGAACTGCTCCGCCGAATACCTTTTCTTCGAAAACCAGATCATCGGAGAGACACGGCTCGAATTCGATCCAAACGTGACCGTACTGGCCGTGACCGCCGCTCTGTTTCTTGTGCTTGCCTTCTACCTTTACTTTTTTGCGGATAGTTTCCCTGTAGGCTATCTTGGGTTCTTTCAGCACAACGTCCGCGCCGAATTTTGCTTTGAGCTTTGCAGCCGCCACGTCAAGGTGCTGTTCACCCATGCCGCTCAGTATCTGCTCTTTTGTAAAGGGATCAAGACCGTACCAAAGAGTCCTGTCTTCTTCGCAGAGGCGCTGTATGCCTGTGCTTATCTTGCTTTCGTCTCCCTGAGCCTTTGCGTACACCGCCATGCGGTAGCAGGGCTTGGGGAAAGCTATGGCGGGGATCTTTACCTTTCTTTCCGCTGTGCATATCGTGTCGGAGGTGCCCGCGTTTATCTTCACCGCGACGGCAATGTCTCCCGCGGAGGCTTCGGTGATCTCAGACTGCTTCTTTCCGCAGAGGCTGTAGAGCTTGCCTATTTTTTCGGGAGCTCCGGTCGCTGTGTTTACATATTCCGTGTTGGCTTTAAGGGTACCGCTTATGACCTTGATAAATGACATTTTTCCTACGAACGGGTCGGCGATAGTCTTGAAAACGAAAGCAGCCGTGGGGGCGTTTTCGTCGTAAGCTATCTCAACGGGTTCGCCGCTTGAGTCCTCGGCAAGCACGGGCTTGTTGTCCCGCGGCGAGGGGAGCAGAAGCTCGATCTCTTTAAGCAGCATATCTATTCCCGCTGTTGTGGAGGAGGAGCAGCATACCACCGGAGTGATGATACCGTTGTTCATGCCCTTGTGGATACCGTGCACAAGCTCTTTCTGGGTGAAAGGCTCGCCCTCGAAAAATTTTTCCATAAGGTCGTCGTCGGTTTCGGCTACGGCTTCCGAGAACGCCGCAACAAGACCGTCCATGCGGTACTCCATTTTCTCGGATATCTCCGCCGTAGGCATTTCCGTCTCGACAGCGTTGCCCTTGGCGTCGTAAGTATAGGCTTTCATTTCGATAAGGTTTACGAAGGAAACGACCTTTCTGTCCTTGATAACGGGAACCACAACCGGGCAGACCGTGGGGCCGAACTTTGTTTTGAGGTCTGTGAGAACGTTGTAGAAATTAGCGTCCGCGTCGTCTACCTTTGTGACAACGAACATTTTGGGCTTGCCCAGCTCGCAGGCGAGGTCATAAGCCTTTTCGGTGCCTACCTTTACGCCTGATTTTGCGGAAACGGTTATCATTACCGTACCCGCGGCGGTTATGCCTTCGTGCATACCTCCGGCGAAGTCGAACAGACCGGGGGTGTCAAGAAGATTTACTTTTATATCGCTGCTGACAAATGAAGCAAGGGAGGTGCTGAGAGAAGCTTTGCGCTTGATTTCCTCAGGATCGTAGTCGCAGACGGTTGTTCCGTCGTCGGTTCTTCCGAGTCTGTCGGAGGCTCCCGCTCTGAACAAAAGGGCTTCAGCGAGGGAGGTCTTGCCCGAGCCGGCGTGACCGGCGATGGCTATGTTCCTGATTGCATCGGTTCCGTAGTGTTTCATATGGGTATACAACTCCTGTTCCTATCCGAATATTTGCAGCAAAAATGTTTTGTTACAAATAAACAAAAATTTATTTTTTAACACAATATAGTATAGCTTATTTGTTCACAAATTGCAATGCTTTAACAACATTTTCCACAAATTAGAGTACAAAACATTAATTTCTTTGTAGATTTTGCACAATAATGTTTGTGTGAAATATGACGTTATATTTCACAAAGTGCGATATATTGATGTATTTTTGGTTTGCTTTGTCTTGATTTATTGTTCTTGTAATTGTTATTATGTGCGTTGAGGTGCGAGGGACAACCCTACCGTGGAGAGGGGGAGGCTCTCTCGGAAAATTTAGGGACGCTGAGCCGCCCCTCCCCCTCTCCCCTCACGGGTTTTCCCTCGCGCTCCTTTTCCCCTCGCCCTCTCCCTCTCCCGGCTCACGCTATCTGAGATAAACAACAAATCTGTAAATATTTAATTTTCACAAGAGTTTGTTGATATATCGGAATAGCGTAGCAGGGGAGGGAGAGAGTCAAGGAAAGAGGGAGCGCGAGGGGGAAAACCATAAGGGAGAGGGAGGGGGCGTGCGCGCGTCCCTTAATCCTGACTGAGCCCCCTCCCTTTCCCTTGTGGTTGTCCCCCTCGCACCTCAACGCACATAATAACAATTACAAGAACAATAAATTAAGACAAAGCAAAAGAAAGGTTTTTAAAAAGAAGAATTTTTATTTCCGACGTTTATTTATATCGCGGACTACCTCTAAAATATGCATGGATTCGGAATAATCCAGCCTGCGTATCTCATCGGAAAGCGCGTTTGATATTGCGGGGCTTTCCGTTTCGTAATCAAAAAATTCTTTCGGAGTAATGCCGAAATATTCGCATATGCAGAAAAATCCGAAAAGCGAGGGCATGGATTTTCGGTTTTCTATTTTATTGATATAACCGTCGCTTTGTCCTAAAGAAAGGCTCATATCTCTTGCGGAGACATTCTTTTGCTGTCTTAATTCAATCAAACGCTTTACAAGCTTTTCCTCGTATTCATGTTCATGATTTTCTTTCATAGTACTATCACCCATAATAATCATATTACATATAATTTTATTTATATGCACTAAAATTCCATAAAACTCTTGAAATTAAGACAGAAATTATATATAATATAAAATATAGGGATTTTAAACCTATAAAAAGGAGGCTTTTTATGAAAACGGTTTGTTTTACGGGACACAGGGACGTTAAAATTACGCGGGAGCTTAAAAACAGGCTTATGGAAACACTTGAAAAGCTTATCCAAAACGGCTGCACCGACTTTTACGCAGGCGGCGCGGTCGGGTGGGATATGCTGTGCGAGGCGGCAGAGCTTGCCCTGCGGCAAAAATATACAGGCATCAGACTGCACCTTATACTTCCCTGCACTTTTTCGGAGCAGACCAAAGCGTGGAAAGACGAACAGAAGCTTCTGCTTTCGCTGATACGCGTTTTTGCCGACGGGGAGGAATATGTGTCGGATCGTTACTATAACGGATGCATGAAGCTGCGGAACGAAAAGCTTGTGTTTTATGCCGACTGCTGTGTGTGCTACTATAATAAAAAATCGCCGTGCGGAACGGGTCAGACCGTCCGCATGGCGACCGCCAAGGGCGTTGAAATATTTAATCTTGCGGAATAGCCGCAGACCTTTACTGTGCAGCTTGTTCAGCCATAGCGGCTTCAAGGTCGACAAGCTCATAATCGGAGGGTACTTCAAATATGTCAGAGGGAACGCTGCCGGAAAAATCATGAATGATAAGCGCGTTAAATTCGTTTCCGGAGACGGGATTAATTATCGCATAAAGCTTGTCGTTGTCAAACAGGAAACCGCCGCCTGTTTCAGCTGTCTCAAAGGTGTATTCCTTGCCGTCTATCGTTACCTTACACGTCTTAACGTCCTCGGCTTCTTCGATTTCCTTATCAATGTCAAGCTCGCTGAGCAGTTCCTCAACGTTGTACTCGTTCATTGTTTCCTCGTCGGCAGTAAAATAGTATCCCGACTTTGCTTCGTCGTCCATCATATACATAACGGAGTCCTTTATTATAATGGTAAGGTTTTCATCGGAAGAGGCTTCCGCTACTTTCATGTATACGTCCTTTCCGGACAGGGCCATTACCATTTTCACGCTGCCGTCTGTGGCTTCAACGTCCATGTAGAACTCAGTCGCGCCCTCAAGGGTCTTTACAAAGCCGTATGTAAGGCTGTCGGCTGCGGAGACCGTTTCTGTGGGCAGGGAGAAAACTTCGCTGTCCTTTGCAAATTCGTCAATGCTTGCATATGCGCTGCCCGCAGTTTTCGCTTCGGTTTCAGTCGCAGTATCCGTTTCTGTCTCAGTCTCTGTCTCGGTTTCGGCTTCCGTTTCCGTTTTAGTGGTTTCAGTCGCAGAAGATGTTTGGCTTTCTGTAAGACCGGTATCGGTTCCCTCACCGCTGCCGCCGCATGAGGTGAGCATAGCTCCGCAAAGGGAGAGCGAAAGTACTGCTGCAAGAAATTTTTTCATAAGTATTTATCTCCTTTAATGATTGATATGTGTGAGATTTGCGCCGCTTCAACATTATACATCTTTATTTCGGGAAAGTATATATTGTTTCTTAGATTTCCTTTATTTCAACAAAAAAATTGTTCTGCGAATGTTTTTATTTGTATAAAAAAGCAACGGAGAAACTTTCCGCTCTAACGGAAAATCCCTCCGAAATAATAAAATGCCTTTGTTCAGCTTCCGCGTTTGTTTTTGCGGCTGTGGGGTATCTTATCGTCCGTTAGCCGCATAATGTAATCAACGCTGGTTTCGTAAAACTCGGCGAGCCGTTCCATAACTAAAAGCGAGGGCTGAAGCTCTCCCGTTTCGTATCTGGAGTATGTTTGCTGGGTACAGTGTAGATATTCGGCGAGTTGGCGCTGGTAAAGGTGATTGCTGTACCTAAGCTCTTTAAGTCTGAGATCCATACGCTTCCTCCTTTGCTTTATTTTCTATTATTATGACATATTATTTAAATTTGTAAAGCCTTATACGCGCAAAATGAATAAAAAAATATTGCGAAAATATTCGGAAGTATTTTACATATGATTAAAAATCAGGAAGAATTGTAACCAAAATTTAATTTTTAAGTGAAAAAAATCCTTGTTTTTGTGAATATTGCGCAAATTATGCGCTAAAAAGCTCTGAAAAATTGTTAAATTGGCAATTGGATTTGAAGAACTATTATGTTATAATTACACCATAGTTAAGATAAACTATATACAAAACAATTGAATGGAGGAATTAACAATGAAACTTAAGAAGATTCTTGCTGCTATCGCTGTATGCGCTATGTCCGCTACAGTTCTCACAATGACTGTATCCGCTGCAGGTGCAGATGTTGACGACGCTACACTTGACGACGCAGGCGACGAGGATATCGGCGACGACGATATCGACGAGGACGAGACTCCTGCTGACGACGATATCGACGAGGACGAGGCTCCCGTTGTGGACGAGACTCCTGCTCCCAACCCCCCTACAGGCAACTCTCCTATAGCTCTCGCAGTTATCCCTGTTGCTCTCGCAGCAGCTGCTGTAGTTGCCAAGAAGGCTAAGTAATGTTTATATTTTGAACAAAGCGTAAATATCCGCCGCGGCAGTACTGCGGCGGATATTTTTGTAAAAATGCACAATGTAATCGTTTTATTTTATACAAAATAATTATAGATTTTTTTAACGCGCCGTTGTATAATATATATGTGTTATCCTGCTTTTTTATTACTGTAACAGGATATCAAATTTGATTTTTGGAGGAATTTATTATGAAGATCAGAAAGATACTGGCGGCTGCAGCTGCTGCGGCAGTAGCTCTTTCCGCTGCGGCGGTAAACGTTTTTGCCGCTGACGAATACACCGCAAAGCTGGGTTTTGCCGATACGGCATGGGCTGTTCAGGACTGGGAGTCCTCTGTTGCCGTAACGGGCGACGGACAGTATACCCTTGAATCCACAGCTGTTGCCGGCGCTGCCGATTTCGGAGTTTTCGTTGTAGATATCGAGCAGATGTTTGCAGACGCTCCAGAGGCTACAGCGGTTCTTGACAAGGTCGAAGTGGACGGTTCCGAGCTTTCTTTTGACGCTGCCAAGATCAAATACGGCGATATTGAGGAAAAGGGCAACTACAGAATTGAAATTTACAATCAGTACGGCGAAACAAAGAACGATTCTCCCGTAAACCAGGCTACTGCTATCGGTTCTTCGGTAAAGATTACTTTTACCGTATCCGGTCTGGGCGGAGAAGCTGCTCCCGCTGAGACGGAAGCTCCTGCTGCTGCCGAGACCGCTCCCGCTGCCGACAGCAATACTCAGTCCGCAACAACAGGCAACGCTTCCGCTGCTGTTATGATCTCCGTAATGGCTGTTGCAGGTATCGCTGCCGCCGCTTCAAGAAAGAGAAAGTAATTTTTACCAAAATTAAATGTTTCCAAAAGGGGTATCTTTTGGTACCCTTTTTGTTGTTTTCAACAAAAATGCCGGATAATTACTGTATAAAAAACATGTTGAAATTTTTGCACTGCAATGTTATAATTATTATGCAAATATATACGCAGCAGGCTGTTTTAACCGGTCTGCAAAAGAATTGGAGGAAATTATTATGAAGTTCAGAAAAGTTCTCGCAGCTGTTGCGGCTGCGGCTGTTGCCGTATCCATGACAGCAATCAATGCATTTGCCGCAGTTACTCTTGACAGCGAATATCCCGGCGGATGGGCTGCAAGCAAGGGCATTCCCAAGTCTGAGTTTGAAGCTATCGGCGGCGATGTTAAGGTAGTTCTCACAGTTGAGATGAAAGAACCCCTCGTAGGTACTCACAACCACCTTGCTAAGCCTATGAATATGTGTGTTTCCTGGGACGCTATCACAGACGGTCTCACAAGCGATACAGCTGTCAGAAAGAGCGATGGATTCTTTGTATTTGCAGACGGTCAGACTTCTCTTGAATTTGTAGTTCCCGAGTCCGTATGGTCCGAGTTTAAGGGCTATGTTGACGCTGAGGGCAACGAGGACGAGAGCGCCGGTCTTTATTTCCAGGTAAACGATGTTATCATCAAGTCCGCTGAGCTTTCCGCAGGTGCTCCTCAGGGCGCTATGAAGGTTGTTGACGAGGCTCAGGCTACCGATATCATGGACGGCAAGTCCGTTGACGCTGCTCCCGCAGACGATGCTGCTGCTGAGGCTCCTGCTGATGACGCTGCTGAAGCTCCCGCTGATGACGCTGCTCCCGCAGACGACGCAGCTGAAGCTCCTGCTGACGAGGCTCCCGCTGCTGACGCTGCAACAGACGCTCCCGCAGCTGACACAGCTGTTACAACTCCTGCTGCTACAGGCAACGTTTCCGCTGCTGTTATGATCTCTGTAATGGCTGTTGCAGGCGCTGCTGCTGTAGTTGCTAAGAAGAGAAAGTAATTTTTACCACCGTACATTTTAAAACCGAGGGCTTGCTCCCTCGGTTTTTATTTTTTTATTTTCAGACAAAATCATGATATAATTGTCAAAATAACGCTATATTTAAGATGAACTGTCATGCTATAATTACCTCATTAATATTAATACAAAACCAATATGGAGGTAATGGTATGAACGTTAAAAAGTTTTTATGTTCCCTTGCAGCCGCTGCGGTGGCAGTTTCTATGATGGCGGTAAACGCGTTTGCCACAACCATTGATCTTGACAGCGAATATCCTGGCATATGGAAAGCAGGCAAATGCATTCCCAAGGCGGATCTTGAGGCTCTCGGCGGCGACGTGAAGATCGTACTTACCGTTGAGATCAAGGAGCCGCTTGTGGGCGAGCATCTCCACCACCTAAGACCGATAAACCACGATGCGGACTGGACGGGCTTTACAACCAGCCTTCAGAGCGATACCGCTTATGCAATGGAGAGCGACGGCAATTTTGTTCTTGCCGACGGTCAGACTTCCGTGGAGTTTATTATTCCTGCCGACGTAATTTCTACGCTGAATGACGGCGGTCTTGGTTTTATGGTATGCAACGTTATTGTAAAGTCTGCGGATATTACAAAGGCCGACGCTCCTCAGGGTGCGATCAAGCTCCTTACGGCCGAAGAGGGAGAGCAGGTTACGGTAGGCACGTACGGTGCAGAGCCTGCTGAAGAGACTGCCGCAGCTCCCGAGGAAACAACAGCCGCTCCTGTTGAGGCTGACGATGAAGCAGCTGCTGATGACGCTGACAAGGACGAGGCTCCCGCCGAAGAGGCGGCTGCTCCTGCTGAGACTGAGCCTGCTGCTGATACCGCGGTTACAACTTCCGCTGCTACAGGCAATGTTTCCGCTGCGGCTATGATTTCGGTACTTGCCGTTGCCGGAGCTGCTGCAATAGCTGCTAAAAAAAGGAAATAAGGTAATACTTATAGCGATAAATCCGTCCGATAATACAGGACGGATTTATTTTTGCTGTTTTCGCTAAATTGAACAAAAAATTGCGGTAAATATTATAAAAAAAGTATATTGTTTTAGTGAATATTTAATGATATAATTATCTTACTAAAGTGGGCAGAAACAGACCCGCAAATAGAATTGGAGGAAACAAACAATGAAAATCAAAAAGATCATTGCCGGCGTAGCTGCTGCCGCTATGGCTTGCACTACTATGGCTGCAATGTCCGTATCCGCTATCAACGCTGGCGGAACATCAATCGACTTTGAAGACGGCGACTTCTCTTTCGTTTACATGAACACAGACTCCGGCGCTGATAAATCTGTTCTTTCCGTTGAGGACTACAACGGTTCCAAGAGACTGAAGGTTGACGTTCAGGATAAGAAAATGGTTCCTAAGGTATGGTTTGACCTGGATAAGATCACAGACAGAAGCAACACTGTTCAGATCCGTAAGATCACTTTTGATCTTGCTATCGTTCCTAAGACAGCAGAGGGTATTGTTGGCTGGGCTGGCGGTGCAGTAGGCGCTGCAGGCGGCTTTGATCCTGCTGCTAAGGGCAGCGGACAGGTAAATCCTAACTGGTCCGATAAGGCTTGGGACGGCGGAGCTTACGATCCCGGCGTTGCTGCTGAGGTTAAGATCGAAAGAAAATTCATGATGAAGAATGAGTTCTACACAGAAGACGGTGTTAATCCTTTCTTCGGTCTTATGAGATGGGCTGCTGCTGACGATGCTGACGAGTATGTAATGTACATTGACAATATTCAGCTTCTTGACGAAAAGGGCAATGCTCTTCCTATCGGTGTAACTCCTGCTGCTGAAGAGACAACTGCTGCTCCCGAAGAGACAACTGCTGCTCCTGCTGAGGAAACAACCGCTGCTCCCGCAGAGACAGAGCCTGCTCTCGTTGAGAATGACGATGAAGAGATCGTTGCTAACGATACTGAAGTTGCTCCCGCAGAGACAGAGGCTCCCGCAGAGGCAGAGCCTGCTCCCGCAGTAACAGAAGCTCCCGCTGCTGACGCTACAACAACACCTGCGGCTACAGGCAACGTTGCTGTTGCTTCCATCGCTGCTGTAATGGCTATTGCAGGCGCTGCTGCTATCGTTGCTAAGAAGAGAAAGTAATTTCCATTAATAAAGCTTCTATAGTGAAGAATCAAAAGATAAAAAGGGTACCGAAAGGTACCCTTTTTCTTGCTGTAAAACGAACCGCAAGTCTGACGTCTTTAGCTCTGCCTCCGTCTGTGGAATGAACACTCCGTCTCAGGGACAAACGATTCAGTCCTTTTTGTTTGCGGAAACCGCTGCGGCAATGATGTCTGCTGTTCCGTCAATGCCGAATCTGTCACTGTTCAAAGTCAGGTGGTAGTTTTCGTGAGCTGCCCATTTGCGGTCGGTGTAAAAGTCGTAATAAAGTTTGCGCTGTTTATCGTGCCGTTTCATCATCTGGAGCGCCTGCTGTTCTGTGGATACATTTTCCCGTTCCAGAACGCGTTTTATCCGCGCTTCGGTCGGGGCATAGATGTAAACGTTCAGCAGTTTTACTTCCTCGTCTTTGAGAATGTAGTCGGAACAGCGTCCTACTATAACGGCGTTTTCGGATTTTGCTATGTCGCGGATTATCTGTGCCTGAACGGTGAACAAAGCGTCGTTGGTGGAAATGTTCAGTCCGAAGCTTGTTTGTCCTGTCTGACTCATTGCAGCGTACAGCCATGGATTAGCGGCTTTTTCGTCCGCGTCGGTGAGAGCGGCGTGGCTCATTCCGCTTTTTTCAGCAGCCATTGCGATAAGATGGTTGTCATAAAATGCGTAACCCAGCTTTTCCGCGAGCTTTTCGCCGACTTCGCGCCCTCCGCTGCCGAATTGTCTGCCTATGGTAATTATTGTATTCATGAAATCTATCAGTCCTTTCGCTAAAGAGTAAAGCGTATAGCTCTACAGTAATTATATATCTTATTCATAAAAATGTCAATACAATGTTAAAAATGTTTTAGCATTATTACGAATTACCTTTTTTAAATAAATTTAAGTTTAGTGCACTAATGACATTGTTCCGTCAGGACTTTAGCTGGTCAAGCTGAGCACAGCTTGCGGGGGTCAAGGGGGCAGAGCCCCATAGTCGCCGTCCGCAGACGGCGAAACTCTTTCCCCGCGCCCGCAGGCGCATATCCTCAAAAAACGGAGCAGGGGGTGAGGAATGGCGAGAGCTATTCCGAGGGGGAGCGAACACGACCGCTCCCCCTTCTTGCGGTTTAAGCTGCGTATACCTTAAAAACAGTCCTGTGGACTGTTTTTAACGAAGCAAACTATAGTTGTTTAAACCTCGGCAAAAGTTGATTTAACCCAATCAAAATTTGTCCGTTGAAAACAATCCACTGGATTGTTTTCAA